>Ga0114931_10005039_pt1 | contig 16349 bp, 8 predicted proteins | sample 2SBtaG_FD_89579 | JGI IMG/M metagenome (GOLD analysis project Ga0114931, IMG submission 89579) | Deep subsurface microbial communities from Kolumbo volcano to uncover new lineages of life (NeLLi) - 2SBTROV14_V59a metaG | ecosystem: Environmental > Aquatic > Marine > Volcanic | place: Kolumbo...
ATATGGGTTTCACAGTGGCATCAAAAAATCTTAGCTTCACCCATAGGTTAAGCGGACATTTTTTGAACCGCTGTGGGATCAAGCGCTTGTGCTATGCGCCGTCATGAAGGTACGGATTCAGGTTAGGTCTCTAGTAAGGTCAGAATGATGCCCGCCAACGGCGGCAGATCGATGGAGATCGATTGCTGCATACCGTTCCACGGAATCATTTCCGGAGTAAAAGTGTCTGTCTTCAGGTAGCTGCTGCCACCGTAACAAGCCTGGTCCGAGTTGATAAGGATCCGGTATTGCCCCTGACTCGGTACGCCGATGCGGTATTTCGGTCTGGGAACGGGCGTGAAGTTCAGTAGGACGACAAAGGTCTCACCATGCTGCCCCTTACGCAGATAGCTCAGGACCGACTGTTCCGAATCGTGGCAGTCGATCCAGGAAAAACCGGCCTGTTCGAAGTCGAAGAAATGCAGGGAATTGTAATGCCGGTAGCAGTTGTTGAGGTCCTTGACCAAATGCTGTAGCCCTGAGTGTAAAGGGTATTCGAGGACATACCAGTCCAGCGCCGCAGCCTGATTCCATTCGGGGCCCTGGCCGAATTCGCAACCCATGAACATGAGTTTCTTGCCCGGGTGGGTATACATATAGGCGTACAGCAGGCGCAGGTTGGCGAACTGTTGCCACTCGTCACCGGGCATCTTGTGGCGCATCGACTGCTTGCCGTGAACGACCTCATCGTGCGAAAAGGGCAGGATGAAGTTTTCGGTAAAGGCATAGATCTGACTGAAGGTCAGCATGTCGTGATGGTATTTGCGATGAATCGGATCTTCTTCGATATAGCTTAGGGTGTCGTTCATCCAGCCCATGTTCCATTTCATGCTGAATCCGAGTCCGCCGAGCCAGACCGGCCGCGACACCATGGGCCACGAGGTGCTCTCTTCAGCCATGGTCAGGCTGCCCGGTACGTGCTCGTGGGTGATCTGATTGAGTTCACGGAGAAAGTCGATGGCCTCCAGGTTCTCGTTGCCGCCATAGATGTTCGGCGTCCAGTCGCCGTCTTCGCGGGAGTAGTCCAGATACAGCATCGAGGCCACGGCGTCGACACGCAGGCCGTCGAGATGGTATTCGGAGAGCCAAAACAGGGCGCTCGACAGGAGGAAATTGCGGACCTCGTTGCGGCCATAGTTGAAGATCAACGTACCCCATTCGCGATGTTCGCCACGTCGGGGATCGGCATGCTCGTATAGCGCGCTACCATCGAACCTGGCCAGGGCATGGGCATCTTTGGGGAAGTGTCCGGGCGCCCAGTCCAGAAATACGCCGATGCCGTTCTGATGGCAGTAGTCGATAAAGTAACGGAAATCGTCGGGATCGCCAAAACGGCTTGTCGGACTGAAGTAACCGGTCGTCTGATAGCCCCAGGAAGCATCCAGCGGATGTTCGGTGATCGGGAGCAGCTCGATATGGGTAAAGCCCATATCCAGCACATAGGGTACGAGGCGATCTGCCAGCTCGCGATAGGTCAAAAAGCGACCGTTCTCGCCGTGCTGCCAGGAGCCCAGATGGACCTCATAGATCGACATGGGTTCGTGGAGCCAGTCGCTTTGGGTGCGCTGGGCGATCCATTCACCGTCCCGCCACTCGTGTTTTGGCCGCGCAGTGACAATCGAAGCATTGCCAGGACGGAGTTCGCTCTGTCGGGCGTAGGGATCGATCTTGGTGTGAAGGCTGCCGTCGCGACTACGGACCTCGAATTTATAGAGTTCACCGGATTCCATTCCGGGCATGAACAGCTCCCAAATGCCGGAGCCGCCACGGACACGCATGGGACTCGTTCGGCCATCCCACTGATTGCGATCGCATATGACGCTGACCCGCTCGGCGCTGGGCGCCCATACGGAAAAGAGCACTCCGTCGACCCCGTCAACCGTTTTGGGGTGCGCGCCCAGAAAGTCATAGGCCTTGAGGTGCTTACCCTCGCCATAAAGATGCAGGTCGAAATCCGTCAGTTGCGGTGGGAAGGTGTAGGTATCGTACTGGGTATGGGTCTCGCCGGAGGCGTCAGTCCACTGCAAACGGTAGTGGGCGGGCAGGTCGTTGGCGGGGCCGCGCCACTCGAACAGGTCGGTGCCTTCGACGCGCTTAAGTGATTGTCCTGATTCGAGGACAATGATATGTTCCGCTCGCGGCATAAACGCTCGGATTATGATGTCTCCCCCGACATCATGGCAACCCAGGAAGTTAAAGGGGTCATGGTGCCGTGCGTCCACGATCCGTTGGGCTTCCTCTGGAAGGTCGGGTTTCTTGTTTTTCGTGGAAGACTCTGAACTGGTCATAGTTTTCTTTTTCTCTCGATTGATTCCATGAGGAATGTTAGCATAGCACGTGAGTATGAAATCCCTACTCCACAATCTACGCATAGCGTCAAAGAAACCCTGGCTAAAAGCCATCATAATCATAGCGCTGGCCATATGCCTAGAAAATAATCGATGCCGCCTAAGGAGGGTGTTATGAGTATTCAAACCGGTCAGCAAACATCTCGCTTTGTAAGTCGTCTAACCCGGGACAGCATCGCGTTGATTCTCGCCGGTGGGCGAGGGTCCAGACTGAAAGAGTTGACCGAGTGGCGTGCTAAGCCAGCGGTGCCTTTTGGCGGCAAGTTCCGTATCATCGATTTTCCTCTTTCCAACTGCGTCAATTCCGGGATCCGCCGGGTGGCCATTCTGACTCAGTACAAGTCTCACTCTTTGATCCGACATATTCAGCGGGGTTGGGGATTCATGCGCGCCGAGTTCGGCGAGTTCGTCGAGATCGTGCCTGCCCAGCAACGAACCTCCGAGGGCTGGTACGCCGGCACGGCGGACGCCGTCTATCAGAATCTGGACATCCTGCGCAGTTACGAGTCCAAATATGTCGTGATCCTGGCTGGTGATCATATCTATAAGATGGATTATGGCCAGATGCTGGCGTTTCATGTTGAGAACAAGGCCGACATGACGATCGGTTGCATCGAGACCCCGCTCGAGGACGCACGCGCCTTCGGGGTCATGACCGTTGATGAGAACAAGTCCGTCACGGCCTTTTCCGAAAAGCCCGAGAGCCCGGAGCCCATGCCGGGCAGGGATGATGTCGCGCTGGCCTCGATGGGTATTTACGTCTTCAGTACGGATTACCTATTTGATCAGTTGCTCGGTGATGCCGACAGCGTTTCCTCGAGTCACGACTTCGGCAAGGACATCATCCCTCAGGCGATTGGGCGCGATCGTGTGTTTGCCTATCCCTTCAGGAATACAGATTCGGCTGTGCAGGGATATTGGCGGGATGTCGGCACCATAGACTCCTTTTGGTCCGCCAATATGGAATTGATCGGAGTCACGCCCGAACTCAATCTGTACGACGATGTCTGGCCGATCTGGACCTACCAGGAACAATTGCCTCCGGCAAAGTTCGTCTTCGATGATGTGGAACGACGGGGTACGGCCGTCGACTCCACGGTCTCTGGCGGATGCATCGTCTCCGGTGCGACGATCCGGCATTCTTTGCTGTTTTCCCGTGTCCATGTCCATTCCCATTCCGAAGTTCAGGACTGCGTGGTCATGCCGGATGTCGAAATTGGCGAGCATTGTCGTTTGACCAAGGTCGTAGTCGACAAGGGGTGTCATATCCCCGAAGGCACCATTATCGGAGAGGATCCTGCGGCCGATGCCAAACGTTTTTCCGTTAGCCCGGGTGGCGTAGTTGTGGTAACTCCGGAGATGCTGGGGCAAGACATTCATTGACTTGGCATCCCCTCGTCGGCGGCGCCCCGGACGGCGTCTAGCCTCCTACATCGATTGTATGGAGTTTAAGGTCCGTGGTGATCTGATTCGATTCTGCCTGGGTGACCTCCTAAGGGGGTATGGGTATTTTTTCTGTGGGTATTAGAGTAAGAAGCTGACGATAGACCATGGATACGCCGTTTTCTCGTCGCCGTTCGGGAGTACTGCTACACATCACATCGCTACCTGGGCGATGGTTCTGTGGCGATATCGGACCCGAGGCATATCATTTCGTGGATTTCCTCGCCAGCACGGGTCAGACTGTCTGGCAGGTGCTGCCGCTGACGCCGCCCGATCATTGCGGGTCGCCCTATCAGTCTCTGTCCGTACATGCCGCCGATATCCGCTTGATCAGTATCGATCGGATCATCGAATGGGGATGGTTGCCCTCGGATGTATCCGAAAAGGATGACAAGCAAACGTTAATGGTGCGGGCCTACCGCGGATTTATGGAAAGCGCCGATGACGCCGACCGGGTGGGGCTTGCCCATTTTGTCCAGGAAGAGGGTAGTCGTTGGCTCGACGACTATGCGTTGTTTCTCGCGCTAAAGCGGGAACACGGAGGTAAACCCTGGCACCGTTGGGCGACGCCCTATCGTGATCGGGATGCCGAGTCCTTGGCGGCGGCGCGTGAGCGACATCTTGCGGTCATCGATCAGATCGTTTTCGAGCAATTTATGTTCGCCCGTCAGTGGAAGGAGCTTCGTCACTACGCCAATGATCGCGGCGTGCTGATGTTCGGCGATATGCCTATCTTTGTCGCGCACGACAGTGCGGACGTTTGGGCGAATCGGGATTACTTCTCCCTGGATGAGGCGGGACAACCTGTCACGGTGGCCGGTGTGCCGCCGGACTATTTCTCAGCGACCGGGCAGCGCTGGGGAAATCCCCATTATCGTTGGGACCGGATGCAGATCGATGATTTTCATTGGTGGCGTGAACGCATCGCGAGCGAATTGAATCGCTTTGATGTCATTCGTATCGATCACTTTCGGGGGTTCGAGGCCTTTTGGGAGATTCCAGCGAGTGAAGAGACCGCGATCGCAGGGCATTGGGTCAACGCTCCGGGCGATCGCCTGTTCGCGAGCCTGAAGCGGCATTTCGGTTATCTCCCCTTCGTCGCCGAGGATCTTGGCGTCATCACCGAAGCGGTGACGCAGTTACGCGAACGTTACGGCATGCCCGGCATGAAGATCCTTCAGTTGCCTTCGGCAGCGGCGCCAACAATCCATACCTGCCCCATCATCATGAGCGCAACAGCGTCGTCTATACCGGCACTCATGACAACGACACGACCGTATCGTGGTACGAAGAACTTTCGGCGGAGATGCGGGCGCATGTCGACGACTATTTGGGGAATTCGGGTGAATCTACGCCCTGGTCCCTAATCAGATCGGCATTGGCCTCGATCTCTTGTCTTGCCGTTGTGCCGATGCAAGACATCCTCGCACTGGGCAAGGGACAGCGAATGAACACGCCGGGTACACAGGGCGATAACTGGAGCTGGCGCTTTCAGTGGGAACAACTCCCCGAGGAATCCTGCCGCCGCTTGCAGCACCTGACCGAACTCTACGGCCGCTCCGAGTAAGAAATACATCTGAAGACGGGTGCATCGTGGCTTAGAGCCAGCGTAGCAGCCCCATCTCGAACCTACAGGTCAAGTCGTCATGGTGGGGGTAGACCCGGATCTTGAAGACTTGTTTGCCGGGCAGGGGGGATACCAGGTCCAACTGGTAGCGAAAACGGTCGTTCTCGTCCTGGCCCTTGTTCTCGAGCAGGAATATTCGTTTGGCCTTGAACTCAGGGTTGCTGCCTTCCTTGCCGAGCAGGCATTCAACGATGACGTCTCCGGGTGATAGACCATTGAGGTTTGCGAAGACCTCAATAGTGAGCGGTTCGCCTGTTTGCATGCAAATGTTGCGTTCCTGACCGCATTCCAGCGAGACCCCCGGCCAAGCGCTCTTGACCTTCTTTTTCCAGACGGAGACCTGGCGCGCCACCTCGAAGTCATTTGCAATGTACCTTTTCCGCTGCCGGGCGGTGGGGCTGTAGTACTGTTTGACGTAGTCCATGACCATGCGCTGGGAGTTGAAACGCGGCATGAGCGTTCTGATCGAGGCCTTGGACATTCTGACCCATTCTTCCGGGTAGCCACGCCCGTCGCGGTTGTAGTACATCGGGATGATCTGATTTTCAAGCAGATCGAGAAGCTCCTTGGCTTCTTCCTGATCTGCGAATTCCTCGCTGAATCGGCTGGAGTGCGGCGATATGGCCCAGCCGTTATCGCCGTCATAGCCTTCGCCCCACCAGCCGTCAAGTACACTGAGGTTCAGTACCCCATTGATGCCGGCCTTCTCGCCGGAGGTGCCGCTGGCCTCGTTGGGATAGCGTGGGTTGTTGAGCCAGACATCGACGCCGGCCACAAGCTTACGCGATAGGGCAAGGTCGTAGCCCTCTACGAAGATCACCTTGCCCATAAACTCCGGTTGATGGGCGTAATGGTGGATCTGCTTCATGAGTTCCTGACCCGGGGTATCGCGCGGGTGGGCCTTGCCGGCGAAGACGAACAGCACCGGGCGTTCGGAATCATTGACGATCCGTGCCAGCCGCTCCGGATCGGAGAATAGCAGCCCCGCGCGCTTGTAGGTCGCAAAGCGGCGAGCGAAGCCAACCGTAAGGATATGGGCCTCAGGGTTATTGATGTGTTGGGTCAGTCTTTCGATCTGCGTGGGACTGTGCCCATTCCGTCTGTAGGTGTGCGTGACGCGTTTATAGATGTCTTCGAACAGCAGGCTTTTGAGCGACTGGCGAACGCTCCAGAAACTATGCCCCGGGATGTTGTCGATGCCGTGCCAAAATTCCTCGTTGAGCAACTGGTTGCGCCAACCGCCGCCGAATTGCATATCGAACAGGTTAACCCATTCGCGAGCCAGGAATGTCTGAACATGCACACCGTTCGTGACCGAGTTGATCGGGTTGTTCTCCGGAGGGATCTCAGGCCAGACGTAGCGCTCCATCTTCGATGCCACGGTGCCGTGGATCCGGCTGACGCCGTTGTGGCGGCGAGATCCACGTAGGGCCAGCGCGGTCATATTGAACAGTTCGGGACTGCTCGGATTGTGCCCGAGCGAGAGGAATTTGCTTTCGTCGATACCGAGTTCGCGGACGTAATGACCGAAGTACTCCCGCATCAGCTCATGGGCGAACATATCGTGTCCTGCCGGGACCGGCGTGTGGGTCGTGAATACGGTGCCGGCCGCAACGACCTCAAGGGCGGTCTCGAAATCCAGATTCGATTTCGTGACATGGTCATGGCAGCGTTCGAGGATCTGAAAGGCGGCGTGCCCCTCGTTGATATGCCATACCGTCGGTGACAGTTTCAGCGCGCGAAGCGCCCGGACGCCGCCAATGCCAAGCACGATCTCCTGCTGGATACGCGTCGCAATGTTGCCGCCGTATAGCTGATAGGTGATGCGACGATCCTCCTCGCTGTTTTCCGGGGTATCGGAATCGAGCAGGATCAGCTGGATATTGCCGGCCTTGGCCAGCCAGACCTTAAGCGCCACCTCGCGGCCCGGCAGATAGACCGCAACCTGCACCTCTCGGCCTTCGGCATCAAGGGCCGGCGAGATCGGTAGGTTGGCGGGACTGTTGCGTGTGTAATGAGCGATCTGTTGGCCTTCTCCATCGATGGTCTGCTGGAAATAGCCTTCGCGATACAACATACCGATGCCGACGAAAGGCACGCCGAGGTCGCTGGCGGCCTTGCAGTGATCGCCCGCCAGGATACCGAGGCCGCCCGAATAAATAGGGAAACTTTCGTGGAAGCCGTATTCGGCGCAGAAGTAGGCGACCAGGTCTTCGTTCGGTTTGAACAGGGTTTCGATGCCCGAACTGATCTCGTTTCGATAGGTCTTATAGGCTTCGCAGGATGAAATGATCCGGTTGTAGTCCTGCATGAAGATGTGATCTTCGACGGCATCGTCCAGCCGTTTTTGTGAGATCTGGCGAAGAAAGACCTTGGGATTATGGCCGGTGGACTCCCATAGCTTGGGCGATAATCGGACAAAGAGTCCTCGGACCGAGGCGTCCCAGCTGTAAAGTAGGTCGTTGGCCAGATCCTGCAGGCCCTTGAGTTGTTCGGGAATGACGGGGTTGATTTCGAGAGAAAATAAAGTGCCGGTCATATGAAAATCAGGTTCCCTGTATCGTTAACCGCCAGTCTATCTCCGATTTGACGTTGTATCGCTCGGAAACGGGACGATCAATAATTATTATGGCCACTGCGTCGGGCAGAATTTGTCGGATCAAAAATCGATACCCGGTTCCTAAAGGCTATCGATCGGCGACGATTGGGAATTCTTAAACGAACGCGATGAGATGGCGCTTGAGTGAATGATAAGCATCTGTTCTCCCCCGAACGCATCAATTCCAATCCTTGGTCCAAGGGTTGGCCAAGGGTTGGAAAGATGCATTTTGTCGGTCAAGACCGCTTATCCGGCCCCAACGATTTGTTGATCGTTTCCCGAGGGCCGTCGATCGGTATTATCTTTATTCAGGCTATGCGTGGTGCCGGGAGAGAGACTCGAACTCTCACGGTCGCAAAACCACCGGATTTTGAGTCCGGCGCGTCTACCAGTTCCGCCACCCCGGCATGCTACCCGCATTGCCAAGCGGCAAGTATACAAGTCGGCCCTGGCGCCGACAAGCAAGGGATGCATCTGAATTCGCTTCATGGCCAAACGCGCATATATTTTGCATCGCCGCATGCGCTCTGTAATGATATTCAGGTGTGCGTTTGACCATAACGCGCTAACTCCGTCCTTGATAAATCAATTAAGGGTGCCTCTAAAAACTCGATCAAGCTGATGATGGCAAGGCGTAAACGCGCGAAAAAGCACAGTTTATACGGCGTTTGCTGCTTCCCAGCCCCGCATTTTGAGCGCGTTTACAACACAGCCAGCGCGGCTTCAGCGAGTTTTTAGAGGTGCCCTTAAGTTACTGGTTCTGTTTGGGGCATAAGGTCTAAGGATACGAGCATAAGGCGCTAAAATCGCATCGAATTTGAGCATAAGCTGCAAATATATTTTGGCGGTTCAGATATTACAATAAAAACAGCGTGTTATGACTGGATGGGTTTCTTGGGTATGTGCCGCTCGATAACCTGTATTGCCTCGGGTTTGCCGAGCGCTCCAAAAGCTCATTGGCGCTATTTTCCGCTACGGGGTTAATAAAAGCCCTTGCGCCCGCCAGCATGTTTTCGATACGCTCGAAAAAGGAACAGCGAAGGCTGTCGATGAAGCGAGGCTATGGATGGTCATGACTGAACCGGATTCTTATCTGACCGATCTTCCCACCTGGTCACGACCGATCCGTTTTCTAATCCGGTATCTGATCATCTACGCTTTGTTCGAAGCGCTGTACTTTCTGGTGCCCAATTCCGTTCTGCACCTCGTCTATCACTATGGCATCGTCAATATCAGTGCCGAACTTGTCAGTCTGATTACGCCTCAGATACACGTTCTGAGTGTCGATAACAGACTGGTTTGGGATCAAGTCGCCCTTGAGGTCGTTCGAGGATGTGACGGTGCGGGCGTGGCCTTCCTGCTTGTGTCGGCCATACTCGCTTTCCCCGCTCGATCGGAGCGCCGGATCACCGGCATCCTGGGGGCGGTCTGCTTGGTTTTGGCGCTCAACCAGCTTCGACTCATTACCCTGTTCTATCTCGCCGCCTATAGAGAAGCATGGTTTCTGCCCACCCATGTTTACATCGCGCCGATGCTGATGATCATTGTCGGCGCTCTCTTCTTTATCTGGTGGATCACATCCGCCGGCCGGTCGGTTGTCAATGAGGGGGTATAGCCTGCTCCGGCTGTCGGTCAGCGTCCTATTGGTTTGGTCATTGTTATCCGTGGCCGGCGTATTTCTGGGACGGTATGCGATTGCACCACTGATGCCGGTCGTCTCCATGGTTTCCTACGCGCTGGCCTCGTCCTATACGCCGATGCTTGTCTCCAGTGAAAAAGACATCGTTATGACGGCATACGTCAACGAGCCAATCTATATTCACGATAACCTCACGCTAAATCCCGGTGCAAAGATGACGGCACAAGCAGACCTCATGCACGTGCTGGTGCCTCAGATCCTTTTGTTTACCGTGTTATGCGTCTGGCCCGTGGGGTCATGGCGTGAGCGTCTAACACTGCTGGCCATGGGGCTGCCGGCGAGTTTGGCGATCGCGGGTCTTACCGTTCCATTTCTGCTGGCGGGAAAAATCGATGTCATGTTGATCGAAGATGCCCGCAGGGCAGGGGAGGATTACGGGACTCATTTCCTTGCCGGCTGGATGGTGGTTTCCGAATCCGGAGGCCGCTGGTTGTTGCCGTTGATAATGGCGTCGTTGTGCGGTTTTAAGGTGAGTTCGGTATTGGGTTTCAAGTCCGCGCTCATGTCCCGCTAGATCCGGTCCCAAGTCTGCCTTGCGGAAAGGCCGGGCTTGTCATTCAAATGTCATGTAGACGATGCACAATCCCCCTAAACACGGACACCGCACGACGGAAAGATAGTGCGTTCGGCTCAGGGAGGGTAATATTGTGCATCGTGGCTTTCATCTGATTTTCCGCATTCTGGCGGGCGCTGCGCTTCTTCAATCCGTCGCGGCATCGGCGGCAACTCAAGCACAAATAGACGCGGCGCGTACATCAGGCCTGGCCTGGTTGTATCAGCACCAGCAAGGTGACGGCGGCTGGGGGAGTGTACCCGGGCTCGCCGTACAGTCGACCAGCGCGGCGGTGAATGCGCTGTTGAATGCCGGTGTTCAGACCGGCAACACCTATAACGCCGCTGTTTCCCGTTTGGCCAACGTAGATCCCTCCAGCGTCGACGGCATGTCCCGGAAACTCGATACCTTGATGCGCACGGGCACCGACGTATCGGCATTTGCAAGTCGGTTGCAGTCATCCAGAAATATCTACAAGGCGTGGGGCTCGCTGCCCGGTTACGGCTACGGTCCCGCGGATACCGCTTTGGCGCTTTCGGCGCTGCTTGATGCGGTCCCGACCTATACGAACAATGACGTGGCCTATGCGCTCTGTTCCGCGATTCTGCCAACGCAGCACACGGGCGGCGGCTGGTCTTATCTCGGCGGCGGGACCGGCGCGCCGGCATCTGCAACGCCCGGCGCCATTATCCCGACGGCATACGCCATACTCGTGCTGCAAAAAATCAATACGACGCGATTTACCGGACTCAGTTGTAGCGGGACCCCGTATACCTTCACGACGTCCATCAACAACGGCATCGCCTTCCTGTTGACCAAGCAGAATGCCGACAACGGTTTCGGAGAAAACGGCACCAGCGGCGCGCTGGAAACCGCGCTTGCCTATATGGCCATCAGCGGCGTCAATCCCGCACACGCCGCTTTGGGCCCGGCCCGGGATGACCTGATTGCAACCCAGCAACCGGACGGGTCGTGGGCGGGAGATCCATTCCAGACGGCGCTCGCATTGCAGTCTTTTCCGGCGACGACATTGACGGATACCGCGCAGGACGGCATACCCGACGTTGTCAAGGTGGCATTGGGCATCAACGTTAACGACGGCACCAGCGGCAGGGCATTACGCCCCGGCAACGGACAAAGCATCACCGGCACGACGGCCCCGATCGCTCTAGCGGATTTGACTACGAATCAGTCCGCCAGCCTCGCGTTGACAGGCAGCGGCGGTACGCCGCCATACAGTTACACGCTGCTCTCCGGAAAATTACCCGACGGGATGACGTTGGCGAGCGATGGCACGATTAGCGGTACGCCTACGACTGCAGGTCAGTTCAATTTTATCTATGAGCTTACGGATAGCCTTGGCGCGCCATTCACCTTGGCCGGGCAGATCACAGTATCCGCCACACCGAAGGTCGTCCCGGCATTGCCGGTATGGGGTTCGATCCTATTCGCCCTGATGTTGCTGGGTTCTGGGATCGTGACCGAGCGTCGCCGGACGCGCCATTCATAACCACTGCTACCAGCCGGCAGCGCGCCGGCTTTATGTTTGAGAGGGAGTTCTCATGTCATCGCGCCATCGTCGCCTCATCGTCCTTGTTTTGGGTCTGGCCTGTTTCGGTATTTCCACAACAGCATTCGCCGGCCATCGAGACGCCGCGCCCTTAACGGGCAAGACGCTCACCAAGCTCACGCAGGCGTTCGCGGCGTCCGTTTCACCGAGGCTTGCCGACGCGCTCGATAAAGAGCTCGATGACCTGGGGCGTGTGGCTGAACCGATTTCGAAGCGTAAGGGGAAACCGCTCAAAGGCCCACAACTCAAATCCGCCTCTGAGGCGCAGCGCATGCTGATCGCGGGCAAACGCAATGAGTTCGGCGTGTTGCACGCCCAAGTCCGGAACGAATTCGCAAAGACTCGCGCAAGGCTTGTGCGCCTCGACCTGAAAAATCAGGTCCGGGACTGGGACGCCTTCGTCGGCCAGGTGGAGCAGCGCTTTGGTCGCGTCGACGACGCGCTTTCCGCTTCGGATACGCCGGACGGCGCCGAGCGCGAGCGGGGCCTGGGCAGATTACGTACGGAGCTCAAGACGTTGCGCGGCAGTACCGCTACCCGGCAGTTCAAGATCGGGCCTTTGCCCGGTCCCACGATCCATCAGGGTATCCCGCCGGTGGGGCGGCAACAGCGGCCGAGCAAAAACACACCACAGTACCTGTCCTCGCGTCAACCGGTCGGTTACAACATGTTCGCGAGCCTGGGTCCTATCCAGCTTGCGGCGGCGCCCCAGACGCCTCCCGAGGCTGCGAGTTGCGGCTATACCAGTGCCGACCTCGCGGCCACGCCCGATGCGCCTCAGACGGCGGAGATTCAACAGCTCGCCGAACAGCTGGGCTATTCACCGGCAAATATCTTCGAATATGTCGCCAATCATATCGAGTTCCAGCCGTACTATGGCGGCCTTAAGGGCGCGCAGGCGACACTGCTGTCCAAGTCCGGCGGACCAACGGATCAGGCATCCCTGTTGATCGCCTTGCTGCGCGCCTCGAACATCCCCGCGCGTTATGTGCGTGGCACCGTCGCCGTCACCGATCCCGTCGCCGATCCCAATGGCGGCCGCGTGGCGCGCTGGGTCGGCGCCAAGAGCTACCAGGGCGCGGCCGGCATTCTCGCGCAGGGCTTATTCGGCGCCGGCACGTATTCGTTCAACGGCTCGGTGGTCGGCGTGCAGATGAATCATGTCTGGGTCGAGGCCTGCGTGCCGTATGGCCGTTATCGCGGGGCGGCGGTGGACAATACCGGTGAGCGCTGGATTCCTCTGGACCCGAGCTTCAAGGACAAAACCTATCAAGCCGGCATCAACACCGGCGTCAGTTTCGATTACGCCGGTTACCTCGCCGCGCGTACCAACGGACCCGACAGCTTGCCCGAGGAGGCCTATGCCCAACAGGCGCAGATCGCCGCCCGCGCGACCGACCCGAATGCAGCCCTCCGGGACATCCCCTACAAAGGTGTCTTGAAGAAGCTGGCGGTCGATATCCTGCCGGCGTCGTTACCTTATGACGTGGTAGCTTTCACGAACTGGCCCGGAACCACCTCACCGGAGATCGCCCAATTGCCGAGCCAGCACCGCTACCGGCTGGCGGTCGGCGGCTTGGGGCTCGCGTCAGTCCATAGCCTGTATCTCCCCGATATCTCGCTCTCGCGCGTGACGTTGGCGTTCAAAGGTGCGACGGTCGGAGACCAGACCGCTCTGGATACCTGGCATACCGACAACAATCTCGCCTCGGCGATTCCCTGTACGATCAATGTCAAACCCGTACTGCGGATGGACGGCGTCGACCAGGGGATTTCCGGCGGCACGGTCGGCTTGTGCACCACCAACAACCCGCTCACGCTCGGCGTGTATCTCGATGAATACAACGCGGGCGCACTCAACGCGGTTACCTATAACAATATCGGCGCGGCCAATATCCACGCCTTGCAGGCCTATGCGTTTCAAGCCTCGGATGCGGTGCTCGCCGCGCGTGCGGCCACGGTCGTCAACAACGTCAATAATACGCCGAACCCCAACGCCACCGCCGATACGCTCGACAAGACCGAAGGGGCGTACCTCGATCTCATCGGTCTCAAGTACATGCGTTACGTCAGCGACGCCAACAAGGAAGTGGCCGGTATCGACGGCGGTTCGGGGGCAAGCGGCAATCACCTGGGGCTTGCGTCCAGCCAGATGAAGGTGCAGTACCTTTTCGATCTACCCTATGCCGTGAACCGCACCGGCTTTCTGGTCGACATGCCCGGCATACTGAGTCGCAACGTCGACCTCTCGACCGGAAGCACCAACTGGAACACATTCAGGCTGGCGGGGTATGCGGGTTCGGCCTACGAATCCTATGTCTGGCAGGAAAACTCGCGCCTGGATTCGGTGTCGACTGTGCGCGGTCTGCAGTTCTCCTCCGAGACCGGAATCGGCAATGTCACGGTCAACAGCGCCAACTGGGCCACGGTGCGCGCCCAGCTCACGGTCTATCCGGGCGCCACGGCGGATGATTGCACCTATAACCCGGCGACCTTGGAATATCCCCGTTGCGCCATCGATTCCACGACGACCGGGATTCTGGCATTCGTCAACCAGGGCTACACGGTCACGCTACCGAAATCCCTCATTCAGTACGGGGACTGGAAAGGCATCGTTTATGTCGATGAGCACCAGGCGACCAGTGGAACGGATACGACCTGCGGCGTTGCCGGCCGGTCCTGCGCCGGTTTCATCATCAGCAAATACGCCGGCGGCTATACCGTCGGTACTCAAACGCCGACCACGAGCAATACGACGCTCAATACCGGCATCACGACCCAGCCCGCCGTGCCCGTCTATTTGCAAGCGCCGTCAAATCCGGCCAATGTGCAAAATTCGACGACATTAACCAACGGCTCCAGTTCTCTGATCACCACCGCCGGCGACCCGGTCAATATGGCCACCGGCAATATGTACCACACCGAGCGCGACCTCGCGATCAAGGGGCGCGGCGGCCTGCCCATCGTGTTCGAGCGCTCCTATAACAGCCGCTCTCCGGCCGACGGCCCCCTCGGTTTCGGCTGGACCCATAGCTTCAATCACTCCCTCAAGTTCTACGGCGTGGAAGGCGGCACCGCCAAGGTCTCGTGGATAGACGGCACCGGAGCCGAGAAGTTCTTCTCCAGCAGCAATCACAGCAACGGCGACATTACCGTTAACAGCACCATTCCCGATCCCGAGGGTGTCTTTGTCACCTTCCAGCGTCAGGCGGACGGTACTTATACCATTCGTGAAAAGAACGGTCTGGTTTATAAATTCCAAAGCGTGGCCGGACCTGCCGGTGTGCCCGGCACGGCCACGCCTGTGATCGCCCGTTTGCTTTCAATCGCCGACCGTAACGGCAACGCCTTGACCTTGAGTTATAGCGCGATCGCCGGCTGTGCCGGAGGGCCCCTGCTTTGCAAGGTCACCGATGCACTCAATCGTGGCCTGACCTTCACCTATTCAGGCAGTCATTTGACCCAAATTCAGGATTTCACGGGGCGTCAGTACCAATACGGTTACGACGCCGACGGCAATCTTTCAAGCTTCAAGAATCCGCTGGCGGTGGCAGGTATCCAGAACCCGGTCTCCTACAGCTATTACACCGCCATCGACGGGGTTTCGCTCGCTCACCTGATGAAGCAATATACGCTGCCGCGCGGCAACGGCATGCGGTTCGAGTACTACGACAACGGCCGGACCTTCCGCCACACGGTGGTCAACACCGACGGCGCGCTCTCGCCCGATCAGGTCAATACCTTCGTCTATAACGACTTCCGGCGGGAGGCGATTCAGACCAACGAGCGTGGCTACGAGCGCCAGTTCTTCTTCGACGCCAACGGCAATCCGCTCAAGATCGTCGAGGAGAACGGCGCCGAGCACGTCTACGAATACACGCAGGCGGGGCAGCCCTTCAGCCGGAGCGCCAAGACCGATCCCTTGGGTCTGCGCACCCAGTACGCGTATGACGCCAACGGCAACGTCACCCGGATCACCACGCCGCGCGGCGCGACGGTCAGCTACTTCGACTTTACGGCCTTCAGCCAGCCGCGCCGCATCCAGGACGCGCGCGGTAACTGGACGATCCGGCGTTACGACGCCAAGGGCAACGTCACCGACGTCATTCATACCGTTTCCGGTTACACGCCGCCCGTCTGCAGCGGCGAGTGCGCGATCCCGGCGGCCAGCCAGATCGTCTCCTGGGTCGTCAATGGCTACGGCAGCGTCGGCAATCTCACCAGCACCAAGCAGGTCAGGGATTTCGCCGCTCAGTTCGCCGCCAACACCCCGACCAGCGATACCGGCCCGATCAAGACCTTCACCTACGACGCCAATCAGTTGAACGCCACGGCCGTAGCGCGCCGGGGCATACAAAGCAGCGATACCCTGCCGACCACGCAGAGCGCGGCCCTGAGCTACGACGGCCTGGGTCGCCTCAAGACCGGCGTCGACGCCGACTGGTATCCGACCGCCTTCAGCTACGACGCC
>Ga0114931_10005040_pt1 | contig 16348 bp, 15 predicted proteins | sample 2SBtaG_FD_89579 | JGI IMG/M metagenome (GOLD analysis project Ga0114931, IMG submission 89579) | Deep subsurface microbial communities from Kolumbo volcano to uncover new lineages of life (NeLLi) - 2SBTROV14_V59a metaG | ecosystem: Environmental > Aquatic > Marine > Volcanic | place: Kolumbo...
GTGCTCGGGCGCCCGGTCGCGGGCCCCTCGTTCCGCATCGGGCGGGTGGTCGAACTCGTCGCCGCGGAAGAGCGATCCGAGGTAGACGCGCCGGACCATCTCGTCGTTGATCAGGGCTCGTGGCGTTCCCTCCGCGAAGCGCTTGCCCTCGTCGATGATGTACGCCCGGTCGCAGACCCGGAGCGTCTGCTGGACGTTATGGTCGGTGATCAGGAAGGCGATGCCCGCCTCGCTCAGGTGCCGGATCTCTTTCTGGAGGTCCTCGACGGCGATCGGGTCCACGCCGCTGAACGGCTCGTCCAGCAGGATCAGCCGGGGCTGGGTGACCAGCGCCCGAGCGATCTCGAGTTTGCGCCGTTCACCGCCCGAGCACGTCCGGGCTTGGTATCGCGCCTTGTGCGCGAGCCCGAACTGCTCGAGCAGCTGCCCGGCCCGCTTCTTTCTGGCCGACCGCGACAGCCCCTGCGTTTCCAGGATCGCCAGCAGGTTCTGCTCGCAGGTCATCCGCTGAAAGACGCTCGGCTCCTGGCTCAGATACCCCATCCCCAGCCTCGCCCGGCGGTACATCGGCAGATCCGTCACGTCGCGGTCGTCGAATCGGACCCGCCCCGCGTCGGCGCCGATCATCCCGATCGTCATCCGGAACGAGGTCGTCTTGCCCGCCCCGTTGCGGCCGAGCAGCCCCACGATCTCAGATCGCTCAACGCGGAACGACACGCCGTTGACGACGGGCCGCCCGCCATAGATCTTCTTCAGCCTCGACGCCTTGAGCAGAGCCACGGCCCAGAGTCTACGCGAGAACACCCGGCAAAACCCGCCGGCTCCGGCCCGCGCCTGTTCGGATGAGGATCGGGCTGCGATGGCCCATCGCGGAACTCGGGGCGAACGGGGGGCAAGGAAACGGGGAGCCCGCCCCCCCTCCCGTACCTTTGGCCCCCAGCCGTTCCCGTACCCGAGGGGGGAGACCTTCCACCCGCCCGGATCAGGCGGACGGGAACAGTTGCTTGATGGAGGGCACGCCTTTTGGTATGCTCGCAGCGGTACATCGTCCAAACGGAGGAAGACGCGCATGGAATCGCCAATCGTTTTGTCCGCCCTCGCTGTGGCTGCCGCGCTCTGGGGGGGGTGACGCTCTGGCCGCTTCGGATCGTTACGGGCAGGCGGTTCTTGTCGCGGCAGACTTCACCGGCGACGGCGTCAACGACCTGATCGTTTCGGATCCCGGAGACCTGGGAGGTGTCGGGTCGCTCTACCTTTTCTATGGTGTGGATCAGGGTACTCCACCGCCGCCAGCCGATGCCGATGCGATCGTCTCCCTCTCGGCAGCAGGTCTTGCGGATACGGGCCTTCGACTCAAGCAGGCGTGCGACCTGACAGGCGACAGCATTCTTGATCTGTGGGTCGAGGCGCATGTCGTCCGCTCAGATGGCTCCGTCGACACTCGCATTCTCGCCGTCGACCCGACGAACTTCAGCGTCCTTGTTGATGGACAAGGCGGACCGGGAACCCCCGACTACTGGGACTCCCTGAGTGCCGACTGCGACTTCACCGACAACTTCATCCTCGCGATGGGCGGCGGCCCAGGCAGCAGCGGCAGTTCATCCGGGAGTCCGATCACCGACTTCGTCCTCCAGATGCCCCGCATCGCATTGGAGGTGTTCTCGCCGATCCCCGGAGTGTGGGGAAAGAACGTGGCCGATGTCCTGGCGATCTCGGCGAGCGCCCGGGGATTGGCCGATCACTTTCTCCCGATGCCACCGGATGCTACTAAACAAGTAAAGGATCGGATCGACGGGGAGCGAAACGCGCTGCGCCACGCCCTGTGGCAGGGCGGCCTGTCCTTCTACTTCGATCCAGCAACAGCAAAGGCCATCGGCGACGCGCACGAGGATGGAAGCATCCATCCACTAGACAGCTGGATCGACCAGTACAACAACCAGGTCGCTCGCAACATATTTCTGAACTGCCTGGCTGATGGGATCTGCACGTTGGAAGAACTGATCCAGGAGATCCTGCGTGCGTCGAACGACAGACGCCTGATTACGAAACCCTGCGATCCACGCGTGCCCCAGCAACTCAAGGACGATGCCGGCATCGACTGTAGCGGCGTGTTCGAGGGCGTCCCCATTGGGGACGTGAACAGCGATGGCGCCGTGAACACGACGGATCTGGCGGCGACAGTCTCGGCGTGTGGAACAGGCCTGGTCACGGCGGATCTGGACGCCAGCGGCGCGGTTGACGCGACAGACGTCCAGGTGCTCTGCGGCGTCCTCGCGGGTCAGGGTTAGGGTGGCGCAATGGGAACATCAGAGTGCTCGCGAAAGCGCAGAATGCGTGTGCTTGGTCTAGCGAAATCTCTGAACAACCCGTCACGGGGCTGAAGATCGTGACACGAAATCGAGCCTCCGCGCTGATGATCGCCGGCGTCATCGTCGTCGCGTCGGTGATACTCGTTGGCGTGGCCTTCGTACTCTTTTATTGGAGCGTGTCGCCGATCGCTGCGCTGCTGGATAGTGGGGAAACATGGTCCGACGAAGCGGTTGCAAAGACGGAACAGCGCGGGCAACTGGTCATAGACGCCGTCGTTCGTTACCGCAGCGATCACGGCGCGCTGCCTCGAACTCTCGAGGAGTTGGTTCCAGCCTACCTTCCTCAAGTCCCCAGGCCCAAGGTTGGCGACAGGGAATGGCTGTTTGGCCCTCTCCCCGATGATCCGTCTGAGTTCTATCTCGCGATCAGGCCACGGTTTGAGGATAACCCGTTCTACTTTGGACCTGAACTCATGAACTACCGGTCGCTCGAAGGCGAGTGGGACGTGCATGTGGACCCTACGGGTGGGTGGTACTGATCGAGCGAGCCGCCCAGTCTTGCCACCGGTTGCCTCGAACGTCGAGGCGCGCTTCGGCCAACGCGTCATGGTGCGGCGCCAAGTACCCAGTGTTTCGCCCTGGGGCGCTGCTCAGTAATCGGCTGGCAGAACGCGACCCCCGCGACGCCCGTATCCTTGAAGCGATGGACGAGCAGGATCGACTGGATCGTCTGGCCTTGGACGCGGCGATCGAGCAGGCGCGCAAGTCGCTGGGCGAGGGGGGCATCCCCATCGGGGCCGCCCTGCTCGATGCCCGGGGCGTGGTCGTGGCGCTGGGGCACAACCAGCGCGTGCAGCGCGGCGATCCGACCGCCCATGCCGAGACCGTCTGCATCCGCAACGCCGGGCGACGCAGGGACTGGCACACGCTCACGATGGCCACGACGCTCAGCCCCTGCGCCATGTGCACCGGCACGGCGGTCCTGTACGCCATCCCCCGGATCGTCATCGGCGAGAATCGCACGTTCCAGGGGCGCGAGGACTGGCTGGCGGCCGAGGGGATCGCCTTCCGCGTGCTCGACGACCCCAGGTGCGTCCGGTTGATGGAACGGTTCATTGCCGACCGCCCGGACCTGTGGAACGAGGACATCGGCCAGGAGCCGGGCGATGGAGCCGCCTGAGCCCGGGTACGTCTGCCCAACATGCGGCTACGACCTTCGCGGGCTGCGGATCGGGCCCCGCGGGCGACCCTGCCCGGAGTGCGGCTCGCGCGTGCGGCCGGGCAGGTGGCCCGTGCCCTGGCCCGGATGGTGGCGCGTGTGCGCGGGCATGGTTGGGCCGTGCTGGCTCGGGCTGGGCGCGCTCCTGACGCTCATGCTCGTGCTTCCGCGCCCGACGTGGTACGCGATGGTCTTCACCGCCTTCACGCCCATCGTCGTGCTGGTCATCGTGGCAGTCGAACTCCCCCTGCGAAGCGGGCGGCGCTTCGGGCTGGAAGGCCCGCGCCTGGACGGACCCCCGCGGGCACGCAGTATCGCCCTGCTCGGGCTGGCCATCAACGCCGTGGGCGTGGTGCTGTTCGGGCTGGTCGCGTGGGCCGCGTGATTCTGATCTTCACCGAGGCCCATCCGTCCGTATCCACGCGAGCCGGGCCAGTTCGTCGGCCAGCCCGGCGATCGCCGGATCGCCCAGCGAGACCGCCCGAGCCCGACGCGTCCCGCCCGCCGAGAGATAGAGCACAGCCGAGCCGGGCCCGCCCTGGAACAGGTCCGGATTGGCGATCACCTCGCCGGGCTGTTGTGCCGCGGCGCTGGCCAGCCGCCACAAATCCCGTATCTGGCCATCGTCCAGCGTCCGCGTCATCGGGGGAAAGGTGCTGGGCGTGACGCCCTGCCCGATGGCCGCCCGCAGCACCCCGTCGGCCTCGACGACGTACCGCGCCGCCCGCAAGCCGGGGCGTGAGCGATTACCCGCCCCGGACGGATCCCCCAGCACGGTCAGGGCCACAACGAAGTCCTCCGGTGGCTCGGCACCGCCCAAGGCGGCCTCGAATCGATCCGCTCTCCCCGCCCGCCCGCCTCCCCACGCGCATCCGCTCAGGAACACGATCAGCAGGCCTGCAATGGGAGCGAGGCGTTTCATCGGACGGGCAGTGTACCGAGATTGGCTCAGCGGATCCCGATCGGATCCCGGGCCACTGAAGTCCCTCGCTCCCCAAGAGACAACGCCCGCTCAAGGCGGGCGTTGGACCAGGGGGCTAGCCCTGGCGAGGTCAAAGGATAATAGCGTGTATCCGTTTTCGGCGCTGCGGGTGCGTCGAGTGGCGGAACGATAGCCAAGGCGCGCGCGATCACTTGTATCGAGGGGTCCAACCTGAACCAGTCCGCGAGTTTCGCTCAGCCCTATCCTTGCGGACTATGGACATCAGCCTCAACTGGCTCAATCGGTACCTCGAGCCCGGCGACGTGGACGCCGACGAGGCCGATCGCGTCCTGACGGCCGCCGGCTTCCCGATCGAGGCTCGGCAGGATCTTCCCGGCGACGTGCGCCTGGACGTGGAGATCACGTCCAACCGGGGCGACTGCCTGAGCCACCTGGGCCTGGCACGCGAGATCGCCGCCGTCACCGGACGCACGCTCCGCCCGCCTGCCTTCGACGATCCGCCCGCCCACGATCCCGTCGGGCGGTTTCTCACGCTCCGGAACACGACGCCGGAGGTCTGCCCGCTGTTCACCGCTCGCCTGATCCGCGGCATCAGGGTCGGGCCCAGCCCCGCGTGGCTGGTCGATCTGCTCGAAAGCGTCGGACAGCGCTCGATCAACACCGTCGTGGACGTGACCAACTTCCTGACCATCGAACTGGGCAATCCCTGCCACGTCTTTGATCTTGCTCGCCTGGCCGGCCCCTCGCTGGTCATCCGCTGGGCCAAGCCCGATGAGGCGTTGACCACGCTCGACGGCAAGGCCCGGACACTGCGGCCCGACGAACTGGTCGTCGCCGATGCGGATCGCGCCCAGTCCCTGGCCGGGGTCATCGGAGGGCGGGACGCCGAGGTGACCGAGGCGACAACCGACGTCGTCCTGGAGATGGCGACGTGGGATCCGGTGACGGTCCGGCGAGCGGCCCGGCGCCATGCGATCCGGACCGACGCCAGCCATCGATTCGAGCGGATCGTGGATCCGCGCACGATCGACCTGGCCTCGCGACGGGCCGCGGCCATGATCGTCGAACTGGCCGGGGGGCACGAGGGGGGGCTGTGCGAGGGGGTTCTGGTCGAGGGGCGCGATCTGCCCGAAACGCTCGCGGTCTCGATGCGCCCATCGCGATGCAACGCGATCGTCGGGGTGCCCACGCCGGGGGATGAGATGGTGCGCGTGCTGGATCGTCTCGGGCTCGGGGTCGAGCAGACCGCGGGGGATGAACTGACCTGCCGCATCCCGCCCCACCGCCCGGACCTGACCCGTGAGATCGACCTGATCGAGGAGGTCGCCCGGATCACGGGCATGGACCGGATCCCGACCCACGATCGGCTCAGCGTCGTCGTGCCGCACCCGCAGGAAAGCGAGCGGGCGATGCGCGAGGTGGGCGTCCTCCTGACCGGGCTGGGCTTCTACGAGACGACCACGTTCAGTTTCGTCACGCCCGAGCGGGCGCGGATGTTCCTGGAACCGGGGCTCGAAATCTTGGCTGTGGACGCCGAGCGACGCCGAGAGGCGCCGACGCTCCGACCGAGCCTGCTGCCGAGCCTGCTTGCCTGCCGAAAGGCCAACCAGGACGCCTCTGTCTCGATCCCCGGCGGCGTGCGTCTCTTCGAGACGGCAGGCGTCTTCGCCCAGGATTCAGCAGGCCAGACCGTCGAGCAGCGACGCCTCGGCCTGTTCATGGACGTGCCGGCGCAGGGCACGAAGGTCAGCGACGAGGATCGGCAGCACGCCGTGCGCCTCTTGCGAGGCGTGATCGAAGCCTTGGCACGGACCATGGGCGGACCCGCGGCGAGAATCCGCCTCGTTCCGACGGAGCCAAGGACGCGGGCGTACGACCCCGCCGCGTGCGCGCGCGTGGAGCTGCGCGGCTCGGACGTCGGCCGGATCGGGCTGATCTGCGCCGACATGCTCCGGGAGTTTGACCTGTCCCACCCGGTCGTCGCCGGCGAGGTCGCCCTCGATCCGTTCGTGGAGATGTTCCCCCCGGGCAGCCGGGCCCACGCCCTGCCGGCGCATCCGGGCATCGAGCGCGACCTGTCGCTGGTCGTGGACGAGTCCGTGGCGTGGGAGCGGATCGCCCGGCTCGTGCGTGACAGGCGCCTGGAGTTGTGCGAGGGGCTGGAGTTCGTGGGGACGTACCGCGGGCGGCAGATCGGGCGGGGCAGGAAGTCCGTGACCATGCGATTGCGGTTCTGTGCGCCCGATCGGACGTTGCGCCACGAGGAAGTTGATCCGCAGATCTCGAACCTGATTGAGGCTGCGGCCAGCGAACTGGGGGCAAAGGTCCGCGCGTAGGACCGCCACAGCGCGGGGCCCACGGTTCTCGGACCCCCCAGCCGCTGTGGACTGGGTGTGGAGCACAGGGGAAGAATCACATGGTTATTCGCAGTATATTTGGTTTCTGAGTGGTATTTGTTCTTAGTATTTGCTAGCAAGCACCATTCATGGCGTGGTTTCGGGTATGATGGGAGGTCCGCGGAGACAGGCAATGGAGGCCCCCCGCATGAGTCAGACCGCCGCCAACCCAAACGAGATGTCCATCACTGCGCCGATCCAATCACGGAACGACGATCGGCCCATGATCTGGGTCAACGGTCGCCTGTTGCCCAAGAGCAAGGCGATGGTGAGCGTCTTCGACCACGGGCTGCTCTACGGCGACGGCGTCTTCGAGGGCATCCGCGTCTACCGTGGGCGGATCTTCAAGTGCCGGCAGCACATGGACCGCCTGTATCGCTCGGCCGAGCGGCTGCGGATCCGGATCCCGATCGGGCGCGATGAGATGGTCGCGATCCAGCGCCGCTGCATCGAGGCCAACGAGGTCACCGAGGGGTATATCCGCCTGGTGGTCACTCGAGGCGTGGGGACGCTGGGCCTCAATCCGTTCAAGTGCCCCCGCCCGGGGATCATCTGCATCGCCGACCAGATCAGCCTCTATCCGCCGGAGATGTACCAGACGGGAATGCGGGTGATCGTTGCCCTGCGCACCCGGATCCCGATCGACTGCCTGGACCCGCGGATCAAGAGCCTCAACTACCTGAACAACATCCTGGCCAAGATTGAGGCGATCGATGCCGGGTGTCTCGAAGCGATCATGCTCAACACCGACGGGTACGTTGCCGAATGCACCGGCGACAACATCTTCGCGGTCAAGGACGGGGCCCTGCTGACGCCCCCGGGTGAGGCCGGGATCCTCGAAGGCATCACACGCCGGTTCGTCAAGGACGAGTTGTGCCCCCGCCTGGGGCTGAGCGTGCAGGAGCGCCCGATCCGCATCGACGAGGTGCTCGAAGCGGACGAGGTCTTCCTGACCGGATCGGCGGCGGAGATCATCGCGGTCACGCAGGTCGACCGCGACGGCGCCGAGCACCGCATCTGCGACGGCGAGGGGCCGATCACGCGGCGGCTGCGCGAGGCATTCCGCGCTGTTGTGACCAGCGACGACGTTCCCGAGGACTAGCGCTCGCTGGCGTGAGGGGGTCGGCGTGAGCGAGCAATACACGGTGCGTCTTTCGGACGGGCGATCGTTCGGACCGGCGACGATGGACGTCATCGAGCAATGGGCGAGCCAGGGTCGCGTCCCCGCCACGGCGACGCTGGTGGCACACAACACCCCGGCGGGGATTCCCGTCCTGAGCGTCGACGCGCTGCGGGTGATTCTCCAAGCCCCGCCGACGGTCGCCGGCTCGCTGGCCAAGCCCGAAGGATCCAACCCGATCGAGGGGCTGATCCCGCTCAAGAACCCCGCGGCCCTGTTTGGCTACTACGTCGGCGTGTTCGGGCTGATCCCCGGGGTCGGGCTGCTCCTGGGGCCCGCGGCACTGATCATGGGGATCGTGGGGCTTGTGGCCCGATGCAAGGAGCCCAGACGCCGCGGCGCGGCCCATGCGTGGGTGGCGATCTGCCTGGGAGGGCTTGAAACGCTGGCCAACTGGGGTTTCGTGATCGCTGCTATCGTGGCGGCTACTCGCTGAGCCCCGCCCGCTGCCGCCGATCGGCACCAACGACCGCGACCCCCCCGCAGAGATCCGCTGCTCATGGTCTGTCCTTGAGAGCCTGCTCGCCGTCGTCGCTGGAGCGCAGGAGGCGGGCGCCGGCCTGGGTCACGCTGGGCATCGGGCGGCGCGGGTCCAGTTTCGGCGAGACCCAGCCATCGGTCAGCATCGCCTCCATCGCCTGGATCGCTTCTGAAAAGGCCGACTCGTGCAGGTATGCCGGCAGGCTTGCCGCGATCCCGGCGCGGATGTGTGCGAAGATCCGTTGGGCATCGGAGGAGGTTCGGATCGCCTCGAACACGGCCGCGTACGGCCCGGTGATGGGCAGAACATTATCTGCGCGCCTGTAGCAGTGGACCTGTCGGACGCCCCCGTCGACGTAGTCGGGCGCCACGTCCTTCCTCGCGCCGACGAGGCTCAAGCGGAAGATGTTGTAGCGTTCGATCTCGTAGCGGCAGCGCTCACACATGAACTTCTCGATCAGCCCGCGCGTGGAACTCAGGTCGAACGAACCGGCTCGGGCGATGGCCACGGACTGGCTGGCGAACCCGCCCTGGGCCAGCCATCGCCACGCCTTTTCCGGCGTCAGGCGCAGCCCCGCGTCGCGGGCGATCTGCTGACAATGTTCCTTGAGGTCGGTGAAGCAGGAGTTGGCGGCGTACCAATACAGGGCGAAGTTGATGTGCTGTCGGATGTTTTGCCCGGTCTTGGCGCTGTAGGTTCGCCGGATCCACTTCTGGTCCACGTCTGCCCGGTCGATCTCGAGGATCGAGTACGCGACCTCGCGGGCCGAGTAGTGCGCCAGGGTCAGCCCGGCCGAGAGGATCGGGTCGGCGAAGCCGGCCGCCTCGCCGCAGATGAACCAGTTCTCACCGGCGCCGCGCTCGGCGACATGCGACCAGTCCTTGCAGCTCTCGACCCGCCCCCTGGGCGTGGCGTCCTGCACGAGGGCGGCGATCTCCGGCTCGCTGCGGATCGCCTCGGCGTAGAGATCCTCGCGGGCGATCCCCCGCGATCGGTAGTACTGGGCCGGGCAGACCAGCCCCAGGCTCGTCCGCGTCGGACCCAGCGGGATGAACCAGAGCCAGCCCCATGGCAGGCTGCGGACCTGGATCCGCGTGCCCCCGACGCCGATCTTCACCGCCCAGCGCGCGTTCTGCCAGTAGTCCCAGATGGCGATGTTGCGCAGTTGCGTTGGCGCCTCGGAGGCGACCGCCATCGCCCGGCGGATCAGCCCGACCGCGCCCGATGCATCCACGTAGTGGCGGGCCCGAACGATCGGCCCCGAGTCCAAGGCGAATCCCGTGATTCGGTCCCCCTCGCGGAGCACACGCTCCACCTTTGTCCGCTGGCGAACCTCCACGCCCGCCGATTCGGCGTGCCGGAGCAGGATCTGGTCGTACACGGAACGCTCAACCTGGAACGCGGTCGAGCGTCGCTGTCCCTCGTAGCGGGCCGGACGGGGCTCGTCTTTGAACTGTTCGACGGGGTAGAAATCCAGGTCCCAGCGGTCGCGGTCGCGGCCCCACGTGAACGAAGCGCCGAGTTTGATCGGGAAGTCGGCGGCCTCGACCGCATCCCACACGCCCATCTCGTCGAGCACGGCACCGATGGCAGGCAACTGGCTCTCGCCGATGTGATCGCGAGGGAATCGTTCCTTTTCGACGATCAGAACGCGATGCTCAGGGTCGTATTTGCGAAGCAGCGTGGCGACGGTGGCTCCGGCGGGGCCGCCGCCGACGATGATCGTGTCATAGGTGTCCGAATCGCTGGCCATGTCGCTGGGCCCGGGTCGCTGGGGCGACGGGTGCGCGCACGAATGAGCCGGTCACTTGGTCACCGTAGAATACCAGACGCGGGCACAGCCCGCCCATGAAAAACGCGGGGATTCCGCCCCTGTCCCGTCGTGGGAGCGACCCGGAGATTGTCGATGGCGTCACGCAGGCCGTTCGTCGGTGGGAACTGGAAGATGAATCTCGATGGTGCCCGTGCGGTGGCGCTGGGTGAGGCGGTGGCTCGCGGCGTCCGGGACGTGCCCGGCGTTGACGTGGCGATTTTCCCCCCGTTCCCGTACCTGATGGTGGTGGGGCGGGCGCTGCGCGGGCTGGATTCGGGAGTTCTTCTCGGCGCACAGGACTGCTTCCACGAGCCGGATGGGGCGTACACGGGAGAGGTGTCGATCGCGATGCTCCGGGACTGTGGCGTGGGTGTGGTTCTGACGGGTCATTCGGAGCGCCGACACGTGATCGGCGAGTCCGACGACCTGGTCGGGGCCAAGACCCGGGCGGTTCTGGCTGCCGGGCTCGAGTGCGTCTTGTGCGTCGGAGAACGCCTCGAAGAGCGGGAAGCGGGTCAGGCGGACCGGGTCAACGAGCGTCAGGTCCGGGCGGGGCTGAGCGGCGTCGCGCCGGAGCAGGTCCGGCTTCTGACGATTGCCTACGAGCCGGTCTGGGCGATCGGGACGGGGCGCACAGCCAGTCCCGAGGACGCGCAGCGGGCCCAGGCGCGGATCCGGGGCGTGCTGGGCGACCTGTTTGGTGCCGACGCGGCCAGTGGCGTGCGGATCCAGTACGGCGGATCGGTCAAGCCGACGAACGCGGCGGGGCTGTTTGCCCGGATGGACGTGGATGGGGCCTTGGTGGGGGGGGCATCGCTGGATGCGGGCGACATGCTGGCGATCGTGCGTGCTGCTGCCCAGGTCGGGAGCGGCACCACCAGAGCGGGGGCCTAGAGTAGCCCCCGTGCGGATCCGGGCGTCGAGCCCGCCTGCCGGTAGCCAGGCCGACTCCTCCGCTTCGGGGGGGTCGGGCAGGAGATTGTTCCGATGAGCCTGACGCTCGGACTCCACCCGGTTGTGATGGGACTGCTGATCGTCCTGTTCCTGCTGATCAGCGTCCTGATGATTCTGACCGTGCTGATCCAGCGTCCCCAGGGCGGCGGGCTCAGCGGCGCGTTCGGCTCCGGGGCCGGTTCAGGGCAGACGGCCTTCGGCGCGCGCACGGGGGACGCGCTGACGATCGCCACGATCTCGATCTTCGTCATTTGGCTCGTCACCGCGGCGAGTCTGAAGTTCGCGCTGGATCCGGCCAACCTGACCACGGCCACCGCCGCCTCCCAGAAAACGCCGGCCGAGGATGGCTCGTCGGCACCGGCCCGGGACGACTCAGCAACTCCGCCCGTGGACGGCTCAACGACGCCCGCTTCCGACGGTTCAGCCGACGCGACGAAGGATCAGGGCGGCCAGTCGGATTCCGGCGCCACCCCGGCAACGGCTGCCCCTGAAGGGCCGGATTCGCAGGGGCCGACGACCGCTGGGCAAACCGATGAACCAAGCGGTGAGCCCGGCGATGACGGATCGACTCCTCCGGGCGGGTGATCCTGTGCACGTCGCGGCGCCGCCATGATGTAGACTGTTCGGGCGTGCGGCCTGTGGCGGAGTCGCTGGCCCAATGGACCAAGGAGGTCGGCGTTGCGGAGCATGACCGGCTACGGCGAGGCGTCGGTGCTGCGCGACGGGATCCAGTACTTCCTCGAGGTCCGTTCGCTCAACAACCGGTACTACAAAGCGTCGATCCGTCTGCCCGACGAGTTCCAAGGGATCGAGGCCGAGATCGACGCGAGGCTGCGCAAACGCCTCAAGCGGGGGACGATCACGATCCGGGGCTCGCGGACCGAGGCGTCGGAGTCTGCGGCGTTCGAGATCAACCACAACGCTCTGGAAAGGTACATCGAGCAGGTTCGCCTGGCGCCCAGCGTGGCTGGCGGGTTGGTCGGCCTGGACGTGGCGAGCCTGCTCGCGCTGCCGGGTGTGCTCCAGCCCCCTGCCGACGAGGAGCGGAGGCTCCGCGAGGCGCGCGGGGTCTTTCTCGAGCTGCTCGACAGGGCCTGCGAAGCGCTGGTCGCGATGCGACGAACCGAGGGCGAGGCCCTGCGCGAAGACCTTGTGGGCTTGCGTGACGTCATCGCAGAGCGGCTGGACCGGATCGCCGATCGGGCCCCCGCGGTCGTCGAGCAGTATGAGCAGCGCCTCCAGGCCCGGATCCAGAGCCTGCTGGCCGGGGCGGATCTGAAGTTCGAGCCCGTGGAGGTGATCCGGGAGATCGCGTCCTACGCCGAGCGGACCGACATCGCCGAGGAGGTCTCTCGCCTTCGCGGGCACATCGACCAGTTCACGCAGATCATCGACGATGCACGCGATCGTCCGATCGGTCGAACGCTGGATTTCCTCTCCCAGGAGATGCTCCGCGAGGCCAACACGATCGCCAGCAAGTCGCCCGACTCGGACATCTCGCGCTGGACGGTCCAGATCAAGGGCGCGATCGACCGGATCAAGGAGCAGGTGCAGAACGTCGAGTGATGGCGACGCCCGGCGCGGGCTGGCGTGCGGCGCCCCGCCGCCGGGCCCGCAGCGCCAACGCCGACAGGGCCACGTCCAGGCAGATCAACCAGAGCGGCGCCGCCAGGGCTAACCCGAACGCGGGCAGGGGCAGGAGCATCCGTTCCACCCACGGGCGATACCCCTGGTAGGGGTGGCCGAAGCGCAGCACGCCCTCGACGGTTCCCGCGGCCAGCAGGTCCAGCCAGAGCAGCGCCAGGGCAAGGTTGGCCAGCACGACCCAGCCGGCCACACGCCGACTGGCGCGAGCGGACAAAGGGACGAGCCGGACCAGCCCGGCCAAGATCAGCATAACGTTGACGCCGATCATCGCGCCCATCGCGTGTCCGACGATGGCGTATGTGCCGTGGAGCACGAGGTTGATCCTCGGAACAGCCAGCAGGACGCCTGAGCCGATGGCGACGAGCGTCCAGAGTTCCGCGGCCCGGATCAGGATCGGCACGGGTCGGCCGTCCGGTCGTCCGATCAATCCGATGGCCGCCCGCGCGTGGCGCAGGAAACTGACGCCCGCGATCATGCTCGCGATGAACGCGATGACCTTGATCGTCTCGGGCTGGGGCGAGAGGTAGTGGTGGTGCCCGAACGTCGAGACGAACGCCAGCGCGGCGAGCAGGTACAACCAGCGCCCCCGCAGCGGCTTGGCGACGCCGACGACGAGGATCCCCAGCCCATACAGGACCGCGTTCCACCCGGCGACGACGATGTCCAGCCCGTGCCACTGGAACGACAGGTCGCGGGACAAGGCGACGCCCGGCAGCAGGTAGGCGCTGGCCTCGATCACGCCCAGCGGCATGACGACGAGCCCGACGCCGATCAGCCAGGCGGCCTCGGGCGATCGTCGCGCGATCGTTGCGACGTTCCGCAGCGCCGCGACGCCCAACCCGATAAGGAACAGGATCAGCAGCGGGCTGAGGATCGGCGCCCAGGTCAGGTACTCGCGCCCGCTGCCCCGCCCGATCAGGATCGATCCGCCCCCGGCCAGGAGGAACGGCACGAGCGCGATCCAGAACGAGATGCGGACGAGGCGCAGGGCGTGCCCTCGCCCCACGGCCAGGTCCAGCACCGAGGCGATCCCGCAGAGCACGAACCCGATCGCCAGGAAGGTATGCAGCGGCTGGAGTCGCTCCATGGGCAGCGTCAGGCGGATCGGCCAGACCGCCTCGATCGCCAGCGCCACGCCCAGCACCAACGTGAGCGTCAGGCACAGGCACGCGCCCACGATGGGACCGACCGGGATCGAACCCCTGACCGGCGCGCTCATCGCCCGGCCCCGAAGACCGGGTCGGTCCACGAGCGAGGCGGGTACGTTCCCGTCGCGGCGATCCGGCGCAGGTAGACGACGAGCGCGTTGAGTTCCGGAACGCTCAGATCGAACGCGGGCATGCGTCCGCGTCCGCGCCGGACGGTTACGCGGATGAGCGATTCCATGCCCGGGCGGGCGGCGTTGGTCAGGTCGGGGCCCAGGTGCCCGCCCAGCCCGTAGATCGAGTGGCAAACGGCGCAGCCACGCTCGAGCCAGATCGTCCGTCCGACCCGGAACGCGCGGACATCTTCGGGTGCGCGCAGCCCGTTGACGGGCGGCGCTGGTGTGCGCTCGGGCAGAGCCAGGATCAACCCGGTGTAGCAGAGGTACATGGCCGGGACGAGGAGGATCCGCAGGAGGATGGGACGGACCGGGACCGATGGCGGATCGCCCGGGGAGTGGTGGAACGTCTGCACGTGGAGGCCCGGCATAGACGACAAGCGTATCCTCTGGGCGGTCCTCGCGCCGATTCGTCCGCATCGAGCCGGATCGGGGCCACGGCGGCTCCGGGCTGGGCCGATGAGAGTCGCACGGGTTCCTGCCCGCGCCCGGCGAGCGCTCGGGCGAGCATGAATACGATCGGGGGTCCGCCATCGCAGGAAGTCCCGATGCACGAGGTCCGAGCGGAGATTCGCGTTCCCTGGCTGGCCTTGGGCACCCGCGCGCTCGTGGGCGTGGCGGCGCTGGGCGCGGCGACGGGGCTGTTGGTGTTTCTGGTCCAGACGCGGTCGGCCCCGGCGATCAATCCGCCCGAGGCGCGGATCGTCTCTGTCGAGGCCGTTCGGGCCAGCGAGGTCCCGGTGCGCCGGACGTGGGAGGGCTACGGGACGGCCCGGGCGATGACCGCGGTGGACGTGTCGGCACAGGTCTCGGGTCGGCTGATCGATCGTCCCGAGGGGATCGACGACGGCGTCCGGGTTTCCCGCGGGCAGGTGTTGGCGCTGCTGGATCAGAGCGATTTCCAGCAGCGGGTCGTTCAGGCCCAGGCGGCGATCCGGTCCAGCGAGGCGGCGCTGCTCGGGCTGGACGTGGAGATGAAGCGTCTTGGCGAGCAGATCGAGCAGGCGGAGGAGGAACTCAAGTCCCAGCGCTGGGAACTGGATCAGGCCCGGGCGTTGTCGGCTCGGGCGGCCGGCTCGGAGATCGAGATCCAGCAGCGCCGGGTGAGCGTTGCCCGCCTGGAGCGGGTGCTGTCGGGGCTGAGCCAGAGTATTGAACTGATCCCGAGCCGGCGCGGGCAGCTCAACGCCGACCTCGCCCGCGAGCGTGCCGACCTGGCGCTGGCGAAGTTGAGCCTCGATCGGGCGCGGATTACGAGCCCGATCGACGGGTTCATCCAGAGCGTGAACGCCGAGGAGGGGGAGTTGGTTTCGGTGGGGATGGTGGTGGCGCGGGTGGTTGATCTTCGTGTGATCGAGGTGCCGCTGCGCATGCCGATCTCCTCGCGGGCGACGATCTCGGTCGGGGATGCGGTCGTTCTCACGGCCGACGGGCCAACGTCGGGGCGGTGGACGGGGCGGATCGCGCGGATCGCCCCCGAGGCGGATGAGGCGACGCGCACGATCGCGGTGTTCGTCGAGGTTCGCCAGGAGCCGGACTCCGGCGCTGACGGGATCGAGTCGCCGGCGGGATTGCTGTTGCCCGGGCAGTTCGTGATCGGGCGGGTGACGGCGACCGAGGCGCAGGCGCGGATCATCGTGCCCCGCTCGTGCGTGGAGGACGACCGGGTGCTGGTCGCCGAGGCGACGAGCGCGGGGGGCTTTGTGGCGCGTTCGACGCCGGTGCATGTGCTGTACCACCTGGACGGGTCGTACCCGACGATCGAGCCGGTCGAGACGCAGTGGGCGGTTCTCGGGCCGGGAGACGAGGGGAGCGATGGGAGCGGGGGGAGTGGAGGGGTCGGGGCGGGGCAGCTGGTGATCACGACCAACCTGGACGACCTGAAGGACGGGGTCAGCGTGAGCGTGAAGGTCGTTTCGGAGACGGGGCGATGATGTCGCCGGCCCGGTTCGGGGTCGAGCGCCCGGTTGTGGCGAACCTGGTGATGCTGGCGATCATCGGGGCGGGGCTGATCTTCGGCATCGGGCTGCGCCGGGAGTTCTTTCCCCCGATCGATGCGAACCAGGTGCTTATCGTCGCGCCCTA
>Ga0114931_10005041_pt1 | contig 16347 bp, 15 predicted proteins | sample 2SBtaG_FD_89579 | JGI IMG/M metagenome (GOLD analysis project Ga0114931, IMG submission 89579) | Deep subsurface microbial communities from Kolumbo volcano to uncover new lineages of life (NeLLi) - 2SBTROV14_V59a metaG | ecosystem: Environmental > Aquatic > Marine > Volcanic | place: Kolumbo...
GCCTGGATCCTTCCCTGAACGAGCCGCGCATCATCCTGCGCGTGCTCGCCGGACCTCGCGCACGTTCACCCGCAGCGCCAATTCGACGCAGTAGTGCTAGCCGCTCGATTCAAGAGAATCGAGCGGCTAGCGGGAGGCCGGCCCGCCGCGGCTACACGTTGAACCGGAAGTGGATCACGTCGCCGTCGCGGACGACGTAGTCCTTGCCTTCAATAGCGAGCTTGCCCGCCTCGCGACACTTCGCTTCGCTACCGAGCTCGATCAGGTCCTCCCACCAGATGACCTCGGCCTTGATGAAGCCGCGCTCGAAGTCGGTGTGGATGACGCCCGCCGCCTGCGGTGCGGTCGCGCCCTGCTCCACGGTCCAGGCGCGGCACTCGTCCTTGCCCGCCGTGAGGAACGTGATGAGCCCGAGCAGGCGGTAGCCGGTGCGGATCACCTGGTTCAACCCCGGCTCGGAAAGCCCCGCGCTCTCGAGGAACTCCGGGCGATCCTCCGAATCCAGCTCCGCTATCTGTGCCTCGAGCGCCGCGCAGATCGGGACCGCTTCGGCGCCCTCGTCGTCCGCCAGCTTCTTCAGCGCCTGGTAGTGCGCGTTGTCCTCGACGTGACCGAGCGAGCCCTCGTCGACGTTGGCGACGTAGAAGACCGGCTTGTTCGTGAGCAGTGACAGCTCGCGCACGATCGTCTGCTCCGTCTCGCCCTCGACATCGAACGTGCGGGCCGGCTTGCCGGCGTCGAGGTGTGCCGCCAGCTTCTCGCACAACGCAACCGCAGCACGCTCGACGGGATCGCCGCTCTTGCTCTGTTTGCGCGCGCGGTCGAGCCGCCGGTTGACCGTCTCCAGATCCTTGAGAGCGAGCTCGGTGTGGATCGTCTCCACGTCGGAGGCGGGATCCACCTTGCCTTCGACGTGCGTCACGTTCTCGTCGGTGAAGCAACGCACCACGTGCGCCACCGCGTCCACCTCACGGATGTGCGAAAGGAACTGGTTGCCGAGCCCCTCGCCCTTCGAAGCGCCGCGCACCAGCCCGGCGATGTCGACGAAGCGGATCGTCGTCGGCACCCTGCTCTTCGGCGCGTACAGCTTGACCAGCGCCTCCAGCCGTTCGTCCGGCACCGGCACCACGCCCACGTTGGGCTCGATGGTGCAGAACGGAAAATTCTGCGCCTCCGCTCTGGCGCTCGAAAGCGCGTTGAAGAGCGTGCTCTTGCCCACGTTGGGCAGGCCGACAATGCCGCAGGAGAAACCCATGGGGGGCGGCGAATAGCGCACCGCGGCCCTGCCGTCGAGCACTTGCCCGCCAGCCGTCCGGCGCTATGCCGCACTGTGTTATATATCCCGCGCCCCGCGCCGGCGCGCGGGCCGATCCTCAGCAGGGAGCCCGACTCATGGACATGTCGTTTTCACCCGAGCAGATCGCGTTCCGCAACGAGGTGCGCGAGTGGATCAACTCGGCGATGCCCGCCCACATCAAGAAGAAGGCCGAAGTCGACGGCAACTTCGAGATGAAGGAGATCATGGAGTGGCATAGGGTCCTCGCCAAGAAGGGCTGGGTCGCTCCCCACTGGCCGAAGGAGGTCGGCGGCCCCGGCTGGGACGCGACGCGCCGCTTCATCTTCTCGGAAGAGCTCGAGCTCGCCGGTACTCCGGGCCTGAGCCCGTTCGGCCTGGCCATGGTCGGCCCGCTCATCATCCAGTTCGGCAACGACCAGCAAAAGCAGCGCTTCCTGCCTAGGATCCTGAGCGGCGAGGAAGTCTGGTGCCAGGGCTACTCGGAGCCGAACGCCGGTAGCGACCTCGCCTCGCTGCAGCTTCGTGCCGAGGACAAGGGCGATCACTTCCTGCTCAACGGGCAGAAGACCTGGACGACGTACGCGCAGTACGCCGACTGGATCTTCGTGCTCGCCCGCACCAACCCCGACGTGAAGAAGCAGTCCGGCATCAGCTTCATCCTCTGCGACATGAAGACGCCGGGCGTCACGGTGAAGCCCTTCCTCACCACCGGGGGCACGCCCGCCTTCTGCGAGACCTGGTTCGAGAATGTCGCGGTGCCGAAGGACAACCTGGTCGGCGAGATCAACATGGGCTGGACCTACGCCAAGGCGCTGCTCGGCCACGAGCGCACGCTGGTTGCCGGCGTCGGCATCAGCGGCCGCGCCATCCTGCGCATGAAGCGCATCGCCGCCGAGACCATCGTCGACGGCAAGCCACTGCTCGAGCACAGCGGATTCCGCGCCAAGGTCGCCCGCCTGGAGATGAAGCTCGAAGGGCTCCGGATGGCGAACTACCGCGCCCTCGCCGGCGCGCAGCTCGGTCACGCGCCCGGCCCCGAGTCGAGCATCCTCAAGCTACGCGGCACGGAGATACAGCAGGCCGCCGCCGACCTGACGATGGAGGCGATGGGACACAACTCGCTCGCCTGGTTCAACGAGCCCGGCGTCGTGCCGCCGCGCGAGCAGTGGGTCGCGTCGAACTTCAACTATGTCCGCGCCGCCACGATCTACGCAGGGTCGAACGAGATCCAGCGCAACGTCATCGCCAAGTACATCCTCGGGCTCCCCACCAAGTAGGAAGCGATCATGGACTTCGACCTTTCCGACGATCAGAAGATGCTGGTGGACACGGTGCAGTCCTTCGTGAAGAAGGATTCGCCGGTCGAACGCTTCCGCAAGCTGCGCGATACCGAGCTCGGCTGGGACAAGGAAGTGTGGAAGCAGATGGGCGAGCTCGGCTGGCTCGGCGTGATGTTCTCCGAGAGCGTCGGCGGGCTCGGCATGAGCTTCGTCGAGGCCGGGCTCATCCTCGAGCAGCTCGGCACCACGCTGGTGCCCGAGCCGATGATCCCGCACCTCGTCGCGGGCTCGGTGCTGATGCACGCGGGCGACGCCGGGCAGCAGGAGCAGTTCTTGGCCCCGGCCATCTCGGGCGACCAATGCCTCGCGCTGGCCACAACCGAAGAGCAGAGCCGCCACAATGTCTGCGACGTGAAGACGCAGGCGAAGAAGAACGGCGGCGACTACCAGCTCAGCGGGAAGAAGCGCTGGGTGCTGGACGGTCACGCCGCCGATCACATCGTCGTCAGCGCGCGCACCAGCGGCGGCGACCGCGATCGCGACGGCGTGTCGCTGTTCGTCGTGGACCCTGGCATGCCCGGCCTCGAGATCCAGCGCGTCGACTGCATGGACGGCCACAAGGCCGCGCTCGTGAACCTCGACGGCGTCATCGTCGGCAAGGACCGCCTGCTCGGCGAGCAGGGCAAAGCTGCGGCGGTGCTGGAGCACGCCATGGACTACGGCGCTGCCGCCGCCTGCGCTGAAGGCTCCGGCAACATGCAGACCGTCCTCATGATGACGCGAAACTACCTCGCGGAGCGCAAGCAGTTCGGCGTGGCCATCGGCTCGTTCCAGGCGCTGCAGCACCGCACGGTAGATATGTTCGTCGAGACCGAGCTCGGCAAGAGCACCGCCATCATGGCCATGCTCAAGATCGAGGACAAGAACGCCGATGAGCGCCAGCGCGCCATCAGCGCCGCCAAGACCCAGCTCTGGGCAGGCGGCGGCTTCGTCACGCGCCAGGGCATCCAGCTCCACGGCGGCATCGGCGTGACCGACGAGCACGACGTGGGCCTGTACTTCAAGCGCATGCACATCCTGAACACCCTGTTCGGCGACGAGCAGTTCCACACCACGCGCTTCGCGAGCCTGCCGAGCTTCGTCGAGCACGTGGCGTAGGGGGGCTGCTCCCGACGAGGCCCGGGCGCCTTTTGACCTGGGCCCGCAACCCGTCGTAGCCTTCACGCGCTCGACGGAGGAAGCTCCCGCGCCACACAGCGTAGGACGGGCACCGGCCCGCCCACCGCGGGCTTCTGGAGGCTCATGACCACGACCGGACGACTCGCCCTGACCGCCCTCGCAATCTGCTGCGCCACACCCGCCTGCAACAAGTTGAAGGGCGACTTGACCGATTCCTCGGCCAAGCCTGCGGCGAGCGCGCCCGCGGCCGTCCAGGGCACGTCGTTCACCGTCAAGGTGCCCAGAAAGGGGACCTCGCGCGTTTCGCGCCAGACAATGACAACCCGGTTTTCCATCGCGGCACTCGGCGCTGGCGGCAAGGTCATCACCAAGATGGACATGAAGGAGGTCGAAGTACACGACACGACCGAGAACGTGATGGCGACCAACGACAAGGGCCCCACCAGCGTGCGCGTCACGTACGACAAGCACGTGAAGACGGAAACGACCGGGCCGAAGACCAAGTCGAAGAAGACCGCCGTGGACGGCAAGACCTACCTTGCCACGCTGAAGGACGGGAAGATCGTCGTCACCACTGCGGACGGGAAGAAGGTCAAGTCGTCCGAAACCAAGCTGGTCCAGAAAGACGAGAAGGATCTCGGAAGGGCCGATCCGTTCGAGGCGCTCATCCCGAATCACCCACTCAAGAAGGGTGAGCAGCTGAAAGTGACCAATGACCTGGCCGCCGACCTGATGGGCGGCAGCGACATGAAGATGGACGTCGACAAGCTCTCGGTTACCTTCGAAGGTGCGAAGCAGGAAGGGGGCCACACCGAGGGGCTTTTCAAGTTGCACATGGAGGTAACCGGCTACCCCCAGCCTACGATGGGCCTGCAGATGAAGCTCGACGGCAAGATAGCGCTCGACACCGCGACAGGCTGGCCCGTCAGCGTGCACCTTGCCGGCCCACTCCAGGTCAAGGGGGATGACCCGAAGCACCACGTCCACATGGAGGGCCAGGGCAAGATCGAGATGAACGCTAGCTACAGCTACAAGTAGCCCTGGCGGATCATCCCGAGGAATCGCCTCAGCACCGCCGCCCCGAACGGCGCGTCCCCAGCCGACGATAGCATCGCATCGGGGTCGAGCCCCTCCCCGGCGATGATGTCGCGGCGAGCTTCGATGTACTGCCGCATGACGGAGGCGTCGAACTCCGGATGGAACTGCACGCTCCAGACGCGCTGTGCGAAACGGAGCGCGGCGTTGGGTTCAAGCGCGGTACGCGCCAGTACGGTCGCCCCGGGCGGCACGCGCCCCACCGAATCGACGTGGGACATGTTCACGGCGAGCGGCCGCTCGCTCACGTCTAGCAGCGGGTCGTCACGGGTGAGCTCGAGCGCCATAGTGCCCATCTCGCGACCGTGCGGGTTCTTCTGCACGCCGCCGCCCAGTGCCTGGGCGAGCATCTGGTGACCGAAGCAGATGCCGAGCACGGGCGTGCCGCCGGCGACGGCACGCCGGAGATAGGCCTCGGTGCGCAGCATCCAGCGGTCGCGCGTGGTCACGCTGGCAGGCGAACCGGTGATGACGAGCGCCGAAAAGCAGCGCGTCGGGGGCAGGCCCTCGTCCGCTTCGCAGTCGAGATCGCGCCACTCGCCGGGCCAGGCGCCCTGGGCGGCCTCGCGGATGAGCGCGCCGAACGGCCCGCGCGCTTCCTGCGCAGCGGGGACGGGCTTTCCGGTAACGAGGACGGCTATGGGGAGCATCGCAGGCAGCGTAGCCGATCGACGCCGCCGCTGCCTGTTGTAGGCTCCCAGCCGGTGGTGGAGATCGCGAAGCTATCGGCCGAACCGCTCGACATCGAGCTCACCGAGCCCTTCGGCATCGCCGGCGGCGCGCAGCCCCGAGCGGCGAACGTGCTGGTCACGCTGGAGCTCGACGACGGCACGGTCGGCCTGGGCGAAGCAGCGCCCTTCCCCGCCGTGAACGGCGAAACCCAGGCCGACGCGCTCGCCGCCCTGGGCGACGCGGCCAGGCTCGTCCGCGGACTCGACGCCTCGCGATGGCGCCGCGTGGCGTCGGCCCTGCGCGAGCTATCCGCGCCGAGCGCGCGCTGCGCCATGGAGTGCGCTCTTTTCGACGCGCTGTGCCGCCGCGCCGGAATCTCGCTGTGGAGCTGGTTCGGTGGGGCGGAAACCGGGCTCACGACGGATATCACGATCCTGACCGGCTCGAGCGGTCACGCGCGCCGGAGCGCGGCACGCGCCGCGGCGCGTGGATTTTCCACACTGAAGATCAAGGTGGGCGGCGTCCCACTCGCGGACGACGTCGCGCGGCTCGGCGCCATCCTTGAAGCCGCGCCCGGCTCGAGCCTGCTGCTCGATGCCAACGCGAGCCTCGGCGCGGACGAGGCGCTCGCCCTGCTCGATGCGCTCGGCGACGACCAGAAGCGCGTCGTGCTGTTCGAGCAACCGACGCCGGCGGGCGATCACGCCGCCCTGCGCCGCGTGCGGCAGGCGGCGGGCATCCCGGTGGCGGCGGACGAGAGCGCGCTCAGTGCCGCCGACGTGGCGGAGCTCGGCCGCGAGCACGCCGCCGACGTCGTCAACATCAAGATCACGAAGTGCGGCGTGGTGGAAGCGCTCGACATGATCTCGACGGCGCGAGCCATGGGCCTGGGCCTGATGGTGGGCGGCATGGTCGAGTCGCAGCTGACCATGAGCGTCTCGGCCAGCCTGGCGGCCGGCAGCGGCGGCTTCGCATTCGTCGATCTGGATACGCTGCTGTTCATGCGGGATGCCCCGCTGTCCGGCGGCGCCGTGTGGCGCGGCGCATCGATCTCCTTCGATGCCGGAACGCGGGGCCACGGCGTCGTCCGGCAGCCGGCGTGACGCGCCAGGGCGTCGCTTCTAGCGTCGAAATGGCGCTTCCGCCCGGTGTCGTCTACGCTTGAAGCCCCTGACAATGGCGCTTCGACTCTCCCCCGACCCCCGACAGCTGGTGCTGCCCATGCCCGGCGTCGTGGACAACAAGCCCGCCGGTGTCGGCATCCCGCGCTCCGAGCGTGTGTTCGTCAACCGGAACCTGCGCATGTCGACGATCGAGTGGATCGGCTTCGACATGGACTACACGCTGGCGATCTACCAGCAGGCCGCCATGGACGCGCTCAGCATCGAGCTGACCGCAGCCAATATGGTCAAGCGCGGCTACCCCCGCTACCTCGAGAAGCTGAGCTACGACACGCGCTTCCCGATCCGCGGCCTTTTGATCGACAAGCGCTACGGGCACATCCTCAAGATGGACCGCTACAAGGTGATCCACAAGGGCTACCACGGCATGCGGCGTCTCGACCGCGAGGAGATCGTCGAGCTCTACCATCACAAGCGCATCCGGCCGCACACGGCGCGCTACCACTGGATCGACACGCTCTTCGGGCTGAGCGAGGTAACGAGCTACGCGGCAATCGTGGAAGCGATGGAGCGGCGCGGCGAGCGCATCGACTACGGCAAACTGTTTTCCGACGTGCGCGCCAGCATCGACGAGGCGCACGCGGACGGCACCGTCTACAGGATCGTGACCGCCGAGCTGGGGCGCTTCGTCGACCGGGACCCGCAGCTCGCCCGCACGCTGCACAAGTTCCGCTCGGCCGGCAAGAAGCTGTTCCTGCTCACGAACTCGCCCTGGTCGTTCACCGACCAGATGATGACCTACCTGATCGGGTCGGCCATGCCGGAGTATCCGTCGTGGCGGCACTACTTCGACGTCGCGATCGCGTCGGCGCAGAAGCCGCTCTGGTTCAAGGACGGGCGGCCGCTCATGGAGCGCGATGGCGAGGTACTCCGCAACGTGCACGGCAGTCTCGAACGCGGCCGGATCTACGAAGGCGGCAACCTGCGGGAATTCGAGCGGCTGACGGGAATCACCGGCTCCAGCGTGCTGTACGTGGGCGATCACATCTACGGCGACATGCTCAGGTCCAAGAAGGAATCGTCCTGGCGCACGGCCATGATCATCCAGGAGCTCGACGCGGAAATTGCCGCGCATGAGTCGTGCGTCGGGGACATGGGCGGACAGCGGCGCCTGGAGGAAGGCCGCGAGAAGCTGGAAGACGAGCTACGCTTCTACCAGGGGCGCTTCAAGGAGCTGTGCCGCGTGCGCAACAACAACAACGGCGCCGACACCGGGGCCGAGAAGGTCCGCACGAAGCGCGCGCTGGAACGCGTCCGTACCGAGCTTCGCGAGCTGGAACGCGAGTACGCGATCATCGGCGATCGCGTGGACCGCAGCTTCCACCCGTACTGGGGCTCGCTGCTCAAGGAAGAGAACGAGATGAGCATGTTCGGGCTGCAGGTGGACACGTACTCCGACATCTACACGCGCCGCGTTTCATGCCTCGAAGCGTACTCGCCGCAGCAGTTCTTCCGCTCGCCCCACGACCTGATGCCGCACGAGCTTTGACGTCCAGGGATCCGCGGAGACGAAAATAATCCGGTGCCACTCGCCTCGCGCAGTTCCTGGTTGACGCGACAGCGTTGGCGCGACAAGCGTGACTCATGCTTCGACTTGAAAATCCCCTGCCGCTGCTCGCTGCGGCGCTTCTACTCACCGCCTGCGGGGGCACCGTCGAGTCGAGCTCGTCACACGACGCCGGCTCCGACAACTGGATCGTTCCGCCGCCAAAGGACGGCGGCGGTTCGGATGCGTTGCAGGACGCGACCCAGCCGGTTGTCGATGCCACGGCCGACGCGCCACCCGAAGCCGCCCCGTCTCCCGGGCTGGGCTCGGCCTGCAACGGACAGAGCGGCAATCCGAGCAGCTGCCAGAGCGGGCTCGGCTGCTACACGGGCCAGAATGATCCGAACCAGCAGGGACGCTGGCCGGGCGGCTACTGCACCGTGCAGTGCCAGGGCGATTCGATGTGCAGCTCGTTCGGGGGCGTGTGCGGTGGCGCCATCTTCGGCAACGGTCACTGCCTGGAGTCGTGCACCAAGCCGACGGACTGCCGGCAGGGCTACGCCTGCCGCAACGTAGGCGTCCAGAGCGTCAAGATGGCCTGTGCGCCCACCGGCTTCATCGCCACCCGCGGGGCGGGCATCGCGTGCTTCCAGCACACCGAGCCGGGCAAACCGTACTACTCGACGCTGCTCGACCACAGCCACTTCGCCACCTCGGAACAGGTGGACACCACGTCCTTCTCGAGCGACGAGATCGCCTTCGCACTGAACGCCAAGAACCAGATCGTGGTCGGCGCCAACGCCATCACGCAGAGCGGCTACGAGAACCCGTCGATGTACGCGACCGGCGCGAAGCTACCGCTCGGCTTCACGAAGGCCCCGGGGCCGCACTACTCGAGCGCGTCCTACTACAGCGACCCGTCCATCGTCGCAGACAAGGACGGCACGTTCTTCTACTCCACGCTCGGCTTGAACCAATCGGCGAATATGGCGTGGCTGGTCGTCGGTCACTCCACGGACGGCGGTCAAACCTGGAGTAGCGTCAAGGTCGATCCGGACAGCGACTGCTCCGGTTCGCTCGGCGGCCCTGGTTCCGGGCCCTGCCTGGACCATCCCTGGCTCGCGGTCGGCCCCGACAAGCTGAACCCAAGCCAGGAAGCCGTCTATGCAGCGTATCTGGCGACGCGCAGCAACGCCTATCCCACAGTGCTGATCCGCTCCACCGACGGCGGCAAGACGTGGGGGATCCCCGGCTCGCCCGACACCAGCCTGGCGGTGTTCGGAGGCGCCGGCGCCTCCAGCTACACGAACCTGATCACGCCGACGGTCGATGCGAACGGCGTCGTCCACATGGTGGTGGCGTCGGTCATCGCCGAGCAGCATGGCTCGACGCAGAACGCGATCCTGTACTCGCGCTCGGAGGACGGCGGCAAGACGCGCACGGCCCCGATCCAGATGAGCAAGGTGGGCTGGCCGGTGCCGTTCGAACAGCCCGTGATCACCACGGACAACGGAAACATCTACGTGGCGTACGTGACGGGCGCGCCGGACGGCGACTGGGACATCGTGCTCGCGACCAGCACCGACGACGCGAAGACCTGGACCTACGAGAAGGTCAACGACGAGCCGGATGGCTGCGCGACGGACTTCCATCCCGCCATCGCCGTCGATCACTCGACGCACAAGGTGTACGTCGCCTGGTACGACGGACGTTTCGCCCCCTACGAGGGGTTCATCGCCCTGACGGTCTGCACGCCGGCCGCAGGCGGCCCCCCGACGTGCACGCCGAACGAGGCGATCAACGACAAGTCCTTCTTCATCACGACCGACCGCAACGATCTGACCTTCATCGGCGACTACTTCACGCTGCACGTCAAGCCCGGTGGCGAGGTGTGGGCCGGCTTCTCCGATACCCGGCTGGGCGGCGTCGCGCACGCCTTCCTCGCGTCGGGCAACGTCCCGTAGCCAGGGGGCCTTGCCGGACGCAGGGCTGCCCGGGACATCCGGACCGCTCCGGCTTCGCCCCAGGAACCGCGGGATCCGGGCTCAGCCGGCCCTCCTGACGGCTTGACGGTACGCAGGGTGGCCTTAGGCGACCTGCACCGATCTGTGCTAGGCGAATGGCCCTCTTGGCGCCCCGCGCCCCGCCCGGGAAGAGCGGGCGGCACCACGCCATTCGAACAGTGCGTTCCACGGTAAGAGGTCCTGCAAGATGAATCTGGTTCAGTGGCTCCAGCGGTTGATGAGCAACTTCGGGGCGGGATGGGTCATGTGGCTGCTCGTCGGCCTCAGCGTGATCTCCGTTGCCATCATGCTCGAACGCAGATGGTTCTACTGGTCGCTCCGCGACGATCTGGCCCGGCTGGCCTCGCAGCTCCGCGGCCTGCTCCGCGACGGGGACCTGGAGGGCGCCCGGCGCCTGCTCGAGGCTTCGCCGAGCGCCGAAGCAGCGGTCGTCGCCGCCGGTCTGCTGGAAGCCGACCGCGGTGCCCAGGCGGCGGAGGAAGCGATGAAGGGGGCGGCCGCGCTGGAGCGGATGAAGCTCGAGCGGCGCCTTGCCTACCTGGGCACCCTCGGCAACAACGCTCCCTTCATCGGCCTGTTCGGCACGGTAATCGGCGTCGTGCAGGCCTTCGAGGCACTCGGCAAGCAGAGCGGCGCGGTCGCGCAGTCCGCCGCCATGGCCGCGCCGCAGGAAGTCATGAGCTCGATCGCCGAAGCGCTGGTGGCCACGGCGATGGGCCTGTTCGTCGCCATCCCGGCGGTCGCGATGTACAACGTGTTCCAGCGCAAGTCGAAGGCGATCCTCGCCAACACCGAAGCGCTCACTCGCGTGCTGCTCGCCCATCTCACGGCCGTGGAAGACGGCGAACCGGAACCGGAAAGGCGCGAGAGCAAGCGTCCGCGGTCCCGGTCCGACGACGACAACGAGGACTAGGCATGGCAGGGCAAGGCGACGACGAAGACGGCCTCATCAGTGGCATCAACGTCACGCCGTTGGTGGACGTCACGCTGGTGCTGCTCATCATCTTCATGGTGACGGCCAAGATCATCGTCTCCCAGGGCATGCCGATGGACCTGCCCAAGGCAGCCAGCGGAGAAAACGTCCAGACCATCTTCTCCGTGGAGCTCACCGCAGACGGAAAGACGCGGGTCGATTCGAAGAAGGTGCCGAGCGACGAAGTGATCGGGAAGCTCGCCGGACAGGCTCGCGGCGAACACCCGGACCTCCGCGCCGTCATCCGCGCCGACCACAAGGTGGAACACGGACGCGTCATCCACGTGCTTGACCTCCTGAAGCGCAACGGCGTGGCGAAGATCGCCTTCGCTGTCACGCCGTCCACGGAGGGTGTGCCCGTCGACACGACGGGGACCAAGCCGAAATAGCCTGCGCATGGCCACGGTCGCCGATTCCAGCCCGCCGAGCGCCACGAGCCGATCCCGTGCGACAGAGCGGGACGGACAGCCCAGGCGCGACCCGTTCGCTCCCATCATGTCGCTGGGACGCCGCGACATGCGCATCGGCATCGTGGTCGGGCTCCTGGGTGCGCTGCTGGGACACGGAGTGCTCGCCGCGCGGGGGTTGAGCGTGCTCTTCGACCTCCAGCGCTTTGCCAACCAGGTCCAGCAGAACGTGGCCGAGCGGCTGCGCGCGACGATCAACGTCGACGTGAAGACGCCGCCACCCCCGCCACCGCCTCCACCCGAGGCGCCGGCGGCCGACCCCACCGCGCCGCCGCCCCCGGAGAACACGCCGCCGCCCCCCAAGGACGCGCCGGCAGCTGCCCCGGCCGCGGCCCAGGCCGGCAAGATACTGACCGCCCCGCCCGACCCGGATCAGCCCCTGGACCTCACCGGTCAGGGCTTCGTCACCGGCACCGGCGACCGGTACGCAGGCGGCACCACAGCATCGGACGGCACGTCGCAGACGGCAGTGCGAAACCCGTACGCCCGGGGCAACGGCACGCCGGGCGCTACGGGGACAGCCCCTGGCAAGGCTCCGCCGCCGCCGCCCGCGAAGGACCTTTCCCGCCCCGCGCGGCCCAACTCCACCAACTGGAGCTGCGGGTTCCCGGCCGAGGCGGACATGGACCAGGTCGACTACGCGGTCGTACGCGTCGTGGTCACGGTCACGGCCGAGGGTCGGGCCCGGTCGGTCAGCATCCTGAACGACCCCGGCCACGGCTTCGGGCGTCTGGCGCGGCAGTGCGCGTTCCGCCAGAACTACACATCGGGCCGGGACCGCTATGGCAAGCCCATCTCGCGGACCACGCCGCCGATCACGGTGCGGTTTACGAGATAGCCGACCGGCTCCGGCACAGCGCGAGACCAAAGGCTTGGGCCGGCCGTGCAGCTTTCGGCTAGAGTGCCGGACTGCATGCAGACGCGTGTGGAGCAGCTGGGCCGGATCGATCTCTTCTCGGGACTGAAGCCCGAGGCATTGGAGCTGATCGCCAAGGTGGCCAGCGAAGAGAGCCACGCGCTGGGCACGAAAATCTTCCAGCACGGCGACGCGGGTGACAAGCTCTACGTGATCCTGGAGGGCAAGGTCCGCATCAGCCGCGAGGTGCCTGGAATGGGCGAAGAAGCGCTGGCCGTGCTGGGGCCCGGACAGGTATTCGGCGAGATGGCGCTGCTCGACGAGTCGCCGCGCTCGGCCGACGCGCGCATCCACGAGCGCTGCCGCCTGCTGGTGATCGCGAAGGACGGCTTCGACGACCTGCTCTTTTTGCACAAGGATCTGGCGTACGAGGTGCTCTGGAGCATCGTGCGGATGCTCGTCGCGCGGCTGCGTGAGACGACCGACAAGCTCACGTTCCTCTCGGTGAGCGGCAAGTTCTGAGTCCGGCCTCCGAGCTCGGGGTGCTGTCTGGACCGGCGTCCAGCAGGCGTGCGTGCAGGATCCATGCGCGCCCGGGTGCCGATGCTGCATCCACGGCTCGAGACGTCGCGCAATAACTCCCCAGAATTACCGCCCAATCGGGCTATCCACAAAAGATGCACAGGGAATTTGACGGGCCTACACCCGTTCAGTATCCTTGAACGGCCATGCAGGGTCTTACGAAGCGCCAGGCGCAAACGTTGGGGTTCATCCGCCAGTCCATCGAGGAGCGCGGCTATCCGCCGACTCTCCGCGAAATCGGCGAACACATGGGCATCCGTTCAACGAACGGGGTCAACGACCACCTCCGCGCGCTGGAACGCAAGGGCTACCTGCGCCGCGAAGACATGAAGAGCCGGGCGCTCAAGCTGGTCAAGGATGCCGGGGCCAAGCCCGCTGCGCCGAACAGCGACGACCTGGTCGACGTACAGGTGCTCGGCCGGGTGGCCGCGGGTGCTCCGTTGCTGGCGGAGGAGAACATCATCGATACCGTCCGTATCGACCGCATGCTCGTCCGCGGCGGCCAGGACGTGTTCGGGCTTCGCGTGCAGGGCGACTCGATGATCGAAGCGGGGATCCTCAACGGCGACTACATCTTCGTGAAGAAGCAGTCGACCGCCGAGCGCGGGGAGATCGTCGTGGCGCTGATCGGCGACGAAGCAACCGTCAAGTACTACTACCCCGAGAAGGACTACGTCCGTTTCCAGCCGGCGAACTCGGAGATGGCGCCGATCCTGGTCCGGGCCACGGACTTCCGTTCGACGATGCTGCTCGGCAGGGTCGTCGGCGTGTACCGCCGCATCTGAGGCGCCTCTTGGCGCTGCCGGATTCGAGCGAGCGCGTCTCCCGTGTGACGACTGGCCAGCGCGAGCGGTTCCCCGGACCGGGAACCCGGCCGGACCGCGGACCCGCAGGTCGGAGCCCGACTGCGCGGTGCGTCAGGCATCACGCCGGCCTGGCCCGACCCGAAATAATCACCGATTCCGCTGCCATCCCGCACGTGGGCTGTTGACGCGGTCTTCTCCGCGTTGCTAGCGTCCTCAGCGGAAAATAGGCCTGCGAGCCGGGGTCAACGGATGGGCTGTCGTAGGAGCGAGCGTCATTTGAAGACGAGCCATGAAAGCCGCCAAGCGGTTCCAATCTGGGCGGTGTTCGGGCTGGCCGGGCTGATGCTCGGTGCAGTCGGGTGTGGCAACACGCTGTACGCGATCCAGGCAAACTCCGCTTCCAGCAAAGTCGAGGAAGCGAAGGAGCTTGGGGCGGAGCAGTACGCGCCATACGAGTACTACTACGCGCGCGCGCACCTCATCAAAGCGGAACAGGAAGCCGCGGAAGCCGACTACGGCGACGCGACCAATCTTGCCGAGGCCAGCGAGGAATACGCCGTCAAGGCGATCAAGCTCTCACGCCAGGCCCACCGCGGAGCAGGCCGATGATGGGCAGGCTCTACCGGCGTCTGACGATCTTCACGGTCGTGTTGATCGCGATGGGCAGCGCGTGCGCGAAGGCGCCGCGGTTGCGCGGCAAGATCGCGGGCCTCGAGAAGCTCACCAAGCAGGCGGAGCGCAACGGCGCCATCCGCTGCGCTCCGCGTGAGCTGGCGCTGGCGCAGAGCCACCTGGAATTCGCGACGCTCGAGCTCGACCAGGGTTTCGTCTCCAAGGCGCAGAGGCACCTGTGGATCGCCGACCCGAACGCGCATGCGGCGTACTTTCTCTCGCCCCCGGAGGTCTGCGCCGAGCGCGGCTTCGTCGAGGCGCCCAAGCCCAAGCCCAAGCCGGCTCCGGGCGATCGGGACGGTGACGGATACCTCGACCCGAACGACAAGTGCCCCGACGAGCCCGAGAACTTCAACGGCTACCAGGACGACGACGGCTGCCCGGATGATCCGGACACCGATGGCGACGGCATCCCCGACTCCACCGACCAGTGCATCCTGGAGCCGGAGGACAAGGACGGGTATCTCGACAACGACGGCTGCCCGGACGTCGACAACGATCTCGACGGCATCCCGGACAAGACGGACAAGTGCCCGAACAAGCCCGAGGATCCCGACGGCTACGAGGATGACGACGGCTGCCCGGAACCTGACAACGACAAGGACAGCGTTCCGGACCTGAAGGACCAGTGCCCGAACACACCCGGCTCGTCGACGAAGCAGCCGCTGGGTTGCCCGGTCAAGCCGGCGCTCGTGGTGGTCACCAACTGCGAGATCAAGATCACCCAGCAGATCCACTTCGCCTTCAACAAGGCGAAGATCCGGCGCGAGAGCTACCCGGTGCTGGATGCGGTCGTAGACGTCATGAACAAGAACCCGGGCATCAAGATCGAGGTCCAGGGTCACACCGACAACCGCGGCAGCGCCAGGTACAACAAGAAGCTCAGCAACCGGCGCGCCGGCGCGGTGATGACCTACCTCGTCGAGCACGGCATCTCGCATGCGCGGCTCACGTCGAAGGGCTATGGCTTCGACCGTCCGCTGGTACCGAACGACACGCCACAGCACCGCGCCCTCAACCGCCGCGTGCAGTTCATCCGCACCGAAGGCGTGAAGAAAGGCTGTCCCCCCACGTCGTCCAAGTAGACGACACGGGCAGGGATGACCCCCAGACCCCCGCTCGATCGCGGGCGGGGTTTTCCTCTCCAGGATCCGACCCCGACCAAGCTCGAATGCGACTCTCCCCCGCCGGAGGACCCTCAGTGCATCGCCGACCGTTCCCTATCCTCCTCAGTCTTGCCTTCGTCTTCCTGTTTTCCTCGCTCGCCAGCGCTGCGCCGAAGGACAACGCGGCGAAGAAGGAGATCGACAAGGCGATCAACCAGTATTACCTGGTCACTAAATTCGACAAGGCCGAGGGCATCCTCACCGGGACGATCCGTGCCTGCGGTCACGACTGCAGTCCGGCGGTGATCGCCAAGGCGTGGATGTACGTCGGCATCGTGCGCGGGAGCGGCAAGCAGGACCAGTCCGGCGCGCGCGAGGCGTTCGACAAGGCGTTTGCGACCGACAAGGGCGTCCAGCTCGACGCGGCCCTGGCCACCGCCGACACGAAGAAGACGTTCGCGGACGCGCAGTCGGCAGCCGGCGGCGGGGGAACCTCCGTGAACCTCGGTGGCGGGGGCAAGATACCCTTCAACGAGAATCTTCCCGGCGAGATGCAGTGCACGCCGGAGGTGGGCGAGGTGCAGACGCGCCGTCCCATTCCGGTCAGCTGCACTACGGACGAAGACGCCGTGAAGGCCGAGGTCCGCTACAAGGAGTTCGGCGGCGACCAC
>Ga0114931_10005042_pt1 | contig 16347 bp, 15 predicted proteins | sample 2SBtaG_FD_89579 | JGI IMG/M metagenome (GOLD analysis project Ga0114931, IMG submission 89579) | Deep subsurface microbial communities from Kolumbo volcano to uncover new lineages of life (NeLLi) - 2SBTROV14_V59a metaG | ecosystem: Environmental > Aquatic > Marine > Volcanic | place: Kolumbo...
GTTCTAACAACTCTAATAAGCATCATAAAGCCGGCAGCTTTACTTGCTACGGCAAGGTATGCTGTAATAGTAATCGGAGAACCTTCATAAACATCGGGTGTCCAAAAATGAAACGGAACGGAAGAAATTTTATAACCAATTCCGGCAAAGATTAATAATCCGGCAAAAGTAGTGGTCAAAATATTTATATCAGCACCTTGAAGCAAAGAATTAATTGCGTACAAATTTGTAGTGCCGGTCAATCCGTAAACAATGGAAATTCCAAACAGCATCAAACCGGATGAAATAGCTCCGTAAATCACATATTTAATTGAAGCTTCGCTGTTGCGTGATTGTAGTTTGGTAAATCCTGCAAGTACATAAGATGAAAGCGAAAGTAGTTCGAGAGATAAATAAATTAAAACCAAATCCGTAGCACTGATTAAGAACATCATCCCAACTATCATTCCAAAAATCAAAGCATAATATTCCCCGAGCCTGTCAGCAATCTTTCTAATTTCTGTCGAAGAATAGGAAAAATAGACAATGAATAGGGAAGTTCCGAGTACCAATAATTTAAAGAATGTTCCAATCGGGTCTAATGCGAAAAGTCCGAAACTACCGTTACTTCCCTTAAACGCCGAAGCGGAAACAGATGCTTCTCCAATACTTAGAATTGCTGCTACGAGAATTCCTACCGTTGCAATAATCGGAATTATCGATTTGTTTTTCTGAAAGATTAAATCAAAAAAAACTATCAACAACAAAGTGATTACAATTGCAATTTCAGGCTTTATATAGCTTAAAGAATTATATAAAAAAGAAAGATCCATTTCAAAGTCTATATAATTTAAAAAGTTTTAAATATTTGTAACTGTTCATCTTTAATATCAAAATTAGAACATAAAACTAATCAGAGTATTAACCGAAGTATTCATCAAATGAAGAATCGGTTCGGGATAAATACCGAGAAAAACCACGATTATTATTAACGGAATAAACATTGCTAATTCACGACCGTCCAAGTCCTTTAAGTGTGCCCATTTTTCATTAAACTTTCCGAAGAAAATTCTTTGAAGAGTCCAGAGCATATAAGAAGCACCCAAAATAATTCCAAGTGTAGAAATCATTGTGATAACTCTTGTAGTATGACTTGCAAAACCACCCAAGAATACAAAAGCTTCGGAAACGAAACCGCTTAAACCGGGCAACCCTACGGCAGCAAAGAAAGCAACCATCATAACTCCAGTATAAATTGGCATTTGGTTGGCAAGTCCGCCGAAAGCGCTAATTTCACGTGTGTGTGCTCTGTCATAAACAACGCCTACAATCAAGAATAACATAGCAGTAATTGTACCGTGATTAAACATTTGGAAAATTGCACCATTCATTCCAACTGTAGTAAGCGAAGCCATTCCTAGCAGAACATAACCCATATGCGAAACAGAGGAGTATGCAATCAATCGTTTGAAATCCTTTTGAGCAAGAGCAACTAACGCTCCATATATAATATTAATCATTCCGAACAGACCGATATACCAAGCTAACTGTCGTGTTATTTCAGGGAAAATTGGAAAACTGACTCTTATAATTCCATAAGTTCCCATCTTTAACAAAACACCGGCAAGAATAACACTTATTGCAGTCGGTGCTTGAACGTGAGCATCGGGCAGCCAAGTATGGAACGGAAACATTGGAATTTTAATTGCAAATCCTACAAATAGTGCAATGTAAGCTATAAATCTTAAATTATTCGGGTTAAGCGGCGAAAGAATTCCCGTAGCCGTATAATTTGCTTTATCCATTAAAGCAAGTAAGTTGAATGTGAAAACTTTTGAACCATCCGCAAGAACTTCGTGGGCACTGAAATAAAGTGCAATCATTACAAGCAGCATAAATACAGAACCAATCAAAGTGTAAATAAAGAACTTAATAGCGGCGTATTCTTTACGAGGACCGCCCCAAATGCCGATTAGGAAATACATCGGGAGTAACATTAATTCCCAAAATACATAGAATAAAAAGAAATCAAGTGCAACAAAAACGCCCATCATCGCTGTATCCAACAATAAAAATAAAGCAAAGTAACCTTTAACAGATTTATTGATATTCCACGATGCAATAGCAGCGACAGTTGTAACAATAGTTGTAAGAAGAACCAACGGCATACTGATACCGTCAACACCGAGGAAATAATCTATTTTTATTCTTCCTATCCATGTATGTGTCGGAACATCTATCCAACGGAATTTATCAATAAATTGAAATGAACTCTGCTGAAAAATCCCGCCGGCTGAATAATCAAAATTAGCAAGCATTATTACAGCAAGAACAAGCTGAAGTAAAGTCATAACTAATGTTGTTATTTTAATATTTTTGTCGTTCCCTTTAGGCATCAACAAAACTATAATTATTCCTATTACAGGAATAAATGTTATCAAAGATAATATTGGAAATCCATCCATTTTACAATTAACCTTTAGTTAAAAAAATCTCAATTATTAAAAATCTATTAAATAAATATCCAGAACAAAACAAATAATGAAAATACAACAAAAACAACATAACTTTGCACTCTTCCGGTTTGGAATTTACGTAATGCCAAACCTAAAAATCCATTGAAGAATGCAGTAAAATTCACTAAACCGTCAACAATATACTTATCAACAAAACCACTTATATTAGCAAGACCACGACCGAGAGCGGCAGTTCCGTTTACAAGACCGTCCACTATTTTTTCATCAAACCAGCGTAGAACTTTGCTGAGTCCAATTGTTCCGGCAACAAAAGTGCCGTAGTACAATTCATCAAAATACCACTTGTTCAATGAAAAAGTATATAAAGGTTTAACGCGTTTTGTAAGTTTTTCAACGTCAATTTTCTTCCACTCATATAAAGCATAAGCAAAAAGAATACCAAGTATTGCAAGAATAATCGATAACGATAATGCAGGGATATGGTCTTTATGTAATGCTTCCATATATTGTTCGGAATAAATTATTTCTTCTCCATCGGAAATATTCTCTTTTTCGGAAGCTTCTTTCACGGAACTTTCAGTATTCGCTGCGGCTTCGCTGTTTTGCATAAACTCAAAACGAGTATTTTGCGGAACAATCGTTTCAGATTCACCAATCCATTTATAAAACCAGCCTGCTTCGGGTGAAAGGGGATTAGGCGTATAAAAAATAAATATAGATAATGTCATTAATACAATAAGTGGCATTGTCATATTTTTCGGACTTTCGTGTGCGTGACCATATTTTTCTTGATTACGCGGTTCGCCGTGGAATGTCATTAAAACTAATCTAAACATATATAGTGCTGTCATTCCAGCAACAAGAAATCCTAAGAAAGGTAGAAGCCAATGACCAGTTAAAGAAGCGAACGCAAAAGAACCGAGTAAAATTCCGTCTTTACTTAAGAACCCGGACATCAAAGGAAGACCTGAGATTGAAAGTGAAAAGACAATAAAAGCCCAATAAGTAATCGGCATCTTTTTACGCAATCCGCCCATTTCACGCATATCCTGTTCTCCATGCATTGAATGAATTACAGAACCTGAACCGAGAAACAAACCTGATTTGAAAAACGCGTGTGTTACCATGTGGAAAATTGCAAACGGATAAGCACCAACTCCGATTGATAAAAACATATAACCAAGTTGACTGATTGTTGAATAAGCTAAAACTTTTTTAATATCATTTTGTGTGAGTGCAATACTTGCGGCAATGAATGCAGTTAAAGCACCAATTACAGCAATAATAAGAAGAACAGTTCCATCGAGCACAGGGAAAATACGTGCCATAAAGTAAACACCGGCTGCAACCATTGTGGCAGAGTGAATTAAAGCACTAACAGGAGTCGGACCTTCCATTGCGTCCGGCAACCAAACATGAAGCGGGAATTGAGCGGATTTACCAACTGCTCCCATAAACAATAAAATGCCTGCAGCAGTCAGCCAGCTTGAACCTCCGAATGGAAGATTGCCAATTGCAATTTGGTGAAATATTTCGCTAAATGTGAAAGTATGATAATTTGTAAATAATATCATAATTCCAATAAACATTCCTATATCGCCAAGACGTGTGGTCAAAAATGCCTTTTTGCCGGCATCGGCGGCGGAATCTTTTTCATACCAGAAACCGATTAGAAGATAGGAAGATAACCCTACAAGTTCCCAGCCGACATACATAGTTAAAAAGTTGTTTGTAAGTACTATTCCAAGCATCGAAAATGTAAAAAGACCGAGATAAGCATAGTATCTGTTAAATCGTTTGTCTCCTTCGAGATAACCGATTGAATAGATGTGAACGAGCATACTTACCAAAGTAACGACAAAAAGCATTATTATCGAAAGATTATCGAGTGTAATTCCGAGGTCAAAATGTAACTGCCCAAGAACAGGTAATGTACCCAAATCAAACCAAGGGAAACTGAAAACTATATCATGATGCTGATACATTGTTAGTTTGAAAAACCCGACTATTACAGCAAGTATAAAAGCAGTAACGAGTATCCCTATTTCCAATTGGTAAATTTTCTTAAATCGTTTACCAAAGAATATTACCACAACAAAGCCGAATAACGGCAAGAGTTGAATAATAAGTGCAATATTTATTAATGTTTGTTCAGCCATAAATCTTATTCTTTAAGATTATCAATTTCGTCAATATTTATATGTAAAAATGTTTTGTAAACGTTCAATACAATTGCTAATGCAATAGCAGCTTCGGCAGCGGCAAGAATTATTACAAATAAAGCAATCACCTGTCCGTTAAGTCCGTAATTCCCATTTCTTGAAAAAGCTACAAAATTAATATTCGCAGCGTTTAGCATAAGTTCAATTCCCATCAATACCATAACAGCATTTTTCCTTGTTATTATTCCAAATAATCCCAATGAAAATAAGATTGTACTTACAATAAGATAATGTTCTAATCCAACATGTAACATTTATTTACCTTAATTTATCCTTTGTCTCTTCTTGCAATTGATGCTGCACCGATAAGTGCAATAAGCAAAAGAATTCCAAGCAATTCAAAAATGAGCACATATTCGTTAATTAAAAGATCTCCAAGACTGTACATTGTAGTCTTCGGAATATTGGAAATTTGCGTATGCCATTGAGTTTGAACCATTATTGAGGCTAAAGCTCCAGCAAACATACCGACAATAATTGCAGCAGGAATAACTTGCAAAGTTCCCGTTTTAATAGGTACATCGGTAATTTTATTTGTAAGCATAACACCAAAAATAATAAGTATCAAAATTCCACCAATGTAAACCATAACTTGAACCACTGCAATAAAATCCGCACCGAGCAAAGCGTATAAACCTGCTACGCCAAAAAATGTAAATAATAAATAAAATGCAGAGTGAACAATGTTTTTGCTCGTTACAACAAAAAAGCCTGAAACAATTGTTATTATTGCAAATAAATAAAATATGATATCGTATATACCCATTGTATTAAGTATTTAATTCCTATTTATTAATGATGAATCTTGAATTCAAGATGCAAGTAGCAAGATTCATGATACAAGATGCAAAAATAATTTCATCATTATTTAGTTATTTTCCTATTATTTTTTACTAATATGATTTCTTTCTACGGAACTGTAAAATCCGTTTATCATTTTACTTAATTTTTGATATTCCGTTCTAAAATAATCATACTGTTTTTTATCTGTCAATGATTCTGTTTCGTATAGCATATCCAAATGATAGAGAGTTTCATCGCATTCTCCCCATGCGATAACAATATATCTTAAAAAATCACTTTTATAATTTCTACGTGCATATCCTTCAACAATATTAGAACCAATGCATTTGGATAATCTTCTAATTTGACTACCTTCTTCATAAAGTTCAAATTTTGGAAGCGTAAGAGACATTTTATGAATTTCCACCGCTAATTTTTTAGCTAATTTATAAATTTCTAAATCTCTGTAACTGTTCATAATTTAAACTTAAATTTATTACTAAAAATTTTAATACTTTCTATCCTGTATCTTGTATCCTGAAACTTGTATCTCAAGATTGCATCTTGTATCCTGAAACTTGTATCTCAAGATTGCATCTTGTATCCTGAAATTTGTACCTCAAGACTCTTCCCCATCCTGCGAGTTTTCGCTACTTTTGTCTTCCTGCTTTTCTTTTTTTGCTTTAGCAGCGGCTTCTGCCTTAGCTTTGGCGGCAGCTAATTTTTTTGCTTCTTTTTCAGCTTGAAACTTTTCAAAATTTGCTTTTTTCTCCTCAATTTCCGGTTGTGTTAAAGTAGAAAAATTGTAAATCAAATTTTCTCTTTTATATTCTGAAAACTCATAAACATCTGTCATTTTAATACATTCGGTCGGGCAGGGGAATACGCACAATTGACAATAACAGCATTTAGCAAAATCAATTGTGAAATTTGTTACCCAAAGAGCTTTCTTTTTGTCATTTGATGTTTTGCCCAAATCTTCTGTTGGAAGAGCTTTAACAGTTTCAATTTCAATACAATCAACAGGACAAGCTCGTTCACACTGTAAGCAGCCGATACAGTCGTCCATATTTACATAAAGTCTGTTTCGTTCTCTTTCGGGCAGCGGCGGTTTTACATCAGGATATTGAATTGTAACCGAAGGGACAAATAAATGCTTCCATGTTACTTTCATCCCAACAAGTACTGTCCAAATGCCTTCCCATGTATCTTTTAAATATTGTCTCATATACTTAAATATTTTTATTGCATGTCATTCCGACGAAGGTCGGAATCCCATACACTGTTTGAGATGCTGATATTCATCAGCATGACATTTAATTATAAATTTTTTATTGACCTATTTATTCTATATTTAAAATTAATTATGAACATTTCAATTTATTAGAATAAAGTTAAAATCCCAACAATTACCAAATTAACTATAGCGTATGGAATTAAATACTTCCAGCACAAAGTCATCAACTGATCAACTCTTAAACGAGGCAGCGTCCAGCGCAACCACATTTGTACAAATACAAAAAATAATGCTTTTAAAGCAAACCAGAACAATTGCTCAAATGGTATTAACCAAGGAATACTAAGTGAATTTCCCAAATATCCAAACGGGGATTGATATCCACCGAGAAATACAATTGCAACAATTGCAGAAACGGCAAACATATTTGCATATTCGGCAAGGAAAAACATTGCAAACTTCATCCCTGAATATTCAGTATGAAATCCTGAAACCAATTCAGATTCTGCTTCCGCAATATCGAAAGGTGTTCTGTTAACTTCTGCGAGCGTACTAATAAATAGAATTATAAAAGCTACTACCATAAAAGGAATTAAGAGCAACTGAACAAATCCATGCCCCGCACCCCCAAATAAATTCCAATTCCAAAAATATGCTGTCTGCTGCTGACTCATTGTATCCAAACTTAAAGTTCCCGTGAGCATAACCATTGTTAATACAACGAGTGCAGTAGGAATTTCGTAACTTACAATTTGTGCTACGGAACGCATTCTGCCAAGCAGCGAATATTTATTATTAGATGACCATGAGCCCATTAAAATTCCGACAACAACAATTCCTGAAACGGACAAAATATAAAATAAACCAACCTCTGCGTGAGTTCCAATATATTTACTTGAAAATGGAATTGCTGCAAAAGCTGCGAAACTTCCTACAAATACTAAATACGGTGCGAGATTAAACCATCTTTTGTCATTATTAGAAGCAACAATATCTTCTTTTTGAATCAATTTCAATATGTCGGCTACAGTTTGAAGTATTCCGTGAAAACCGACACGCATTGGCCCAAGTCTGTCCTGCATATGAGCGGAAACTTTTCTTTCAAGTAAAACAGCAAAAAGAGCAAATGGTACAATTGCCACAAATAGCGGAAGTGCAGCCGATAAAAACATCGACAGAGTTTCGTTACCGAACCAATTTAAAAAGATTTCGTACATTATCTGTCTATCTCTCCTAAAACTATGTCCAAACTTCCGAGAATTGTAATAATATCTGCAACGAGATGCCCTTTACATAAAGGTTCCATCAATGCCAAATTCAAAAATGAAGGCGGACGAACTTTTACTCTTGCCGGCTTATCTTTACCATCACTAATAATAAAGTAACCAAGTTCTCCTTTCGGATTTTCAACTCTTGAAAATACTGTTCCTTTCGGTGGTTTTACTCGACGCGGAATTGCTTCGTGAACGTCACCGTCCGGAATTTGGTCTATTGCTTGCTCAATGATTCTTAAGCTCTGCTCCATTTCCTGCACACGTACAAAATATCTGTCCCAACTGTCGCCTGTTGTTCCTTTTTCACCGTGCCCGGTGGGGATATCAAAATCAATTTTATCATAAACCGCATAAGGTTCTTCTTTACGAACATCAAATGGAATTCCGCTTGCTCTTAATATAGGACCGGTTGCACCATAATTAATTGCCGTATCTACGGGAAGAATACCTATGTTTGCAGTTCTTTCAATAAAAATTTTATTATATGAAAGCAAATCGTTTAATTCTTTAATTTTAGGTCTGAAATAAACGATAAAATCTTTTGCCAATCTCAAAAAGTCAGGGGGAAGATCGTGCGAAACACCGCCAACCCACATATAATTATATAATAAACGTGCTCCACAAGTCATTTCAAATAAATCAAGAATTTTTTCACGGTCACGGAAACAATATAGAAACGGAGTAAAAGCCCCAATATCAACGCCGTAAGTTCCAAGTGCAACAAGATGCGAAGCAATTCTTTGAAACTCGCCCATAATAACGCGAATGTAATGAACTCTTTCGGGAACTTCCAAACCCATTAACTTTTCTACTGCAACAACATAACCAAAATTATTGTACATAGAAGCAAGATAATCGAGTCTGTCAGTATATGGAATTATTTGCGGATATGAAAGATTTTCACAATGTTTTTCAAAACAACGGTGAAGATAACCAATGTGAGGCTTAACATCCAGAACAAGTTCACCTTCAAGTTTAACTTCGAGCCTTAGCACACCGTGAGTAGAAGGGTGTTGAGGGCCCATATTTAATATCATTTCTTCTGTTTTCATATTTTAATAAGGAACTTTCATTCCGTTGTAATATTCCGGATTTTGATAATCTTTTCTTAAAGGATAACCTGCTTCCCAATCTTCTGGCATTAATATTCTCCTTAAATCAGGATGTCCGCTAAAAACAATGCCATACATGTCAAAAACTTCTCTTTCGTGCCAATTTGCAGTTTTATAAATAGATTCAACCGATGGAATATTTGGATTTTCTCTTGGGGTGGAAGCTTTCAAAGTAATTTTGTGTTTTAGTTCAATTGAATAAAAATGATAATAAACACTTAGCGTTCCACCTTGAATTACATCATTCCCGTTTTCGTCTTTTACTTTTTCGCCGTTAGCATCATCAACGCCCGAAAGATTTATTAATGAATCAAATTTTAATTCTTCGTTATCGGCAAGGAATTGAAAAATTTCACGAATTTTTTCAGGCTGAATTGAAATAATCGGTTCAGTTGGTAAATCCGTGCTCATTTCAATAATTGCATCGGCAAATTGAGTTTTTAATATTTCAAATATTTCTTCGGGATTTTTCATCTATTTATATTTTAACCGCATTTAATTTGTCATTCTGACGAATGTCAGAATCTATTCTGCAAATTTGTAGATAATTGAGATACCGGCTAAAAAGCATACCGGAATGACAGGTTTTATTATAATTATTATTTAGTACATTTTCAAAAATCATAATATTTTCATGCTGTTTTTTTTACCAAAGATTCGTTACGAATTTTTTCTTGTAATTTTAATAAGCCTTCCAAAAGAGCTTCAGGTCTAGGGGGACAACCCGGGACGTAAACATCAACCGGAATTACTCTGTCAATACCTTTTAAAACATGATAACCGTGCTCCCAATAAGGTCCGCCGGAATTAGAACAGCTTCCCATAGAAATAATATATTTCGGTTCAGGCATTTGTTCGTAAAGTCTTTTAATTCTTGTAGCCATTTTAAGAGTAACAGTGCCGGAGATGATAATAATATCAGCTTGTCGCGGCGAAGGTCGCGGGATAACCCCAAATCTGTCAAAATCGTAATGCGAAGCGGAAGTTGCCATCATTTCAATTGCACAGCAGGCTAAACCAAAACCAAGCTGCCAAAGTGAGGAGAGTCTCGCCCAGTTCATTAAATCTTCAGCTTTTGTAATGACTATGTTTCCGTCAGAAAATTCAGTATCTAATAATCCCATATATGTATTATTTTAATTAGTTGACGAGGAAACTTCCTCAGAAATCTGTTTCTCGGTTTTTGCAAGTTCTATTTTGCTTTCATCTAATATTTTTTTTAGGTTCGGAATATTCGGTTGCGGGCGTTCCCATTGCAAATCGCCTTTCCGCCATTCGTAAAACATTCCCAAAGCCAAAACGAGTAAAAATATTATCCCGACTAAAAATCCGTAAACTCCATAATCCCTATAAGTTAATGCCCATGGGAAAAGTAAAACCACTTCAACATCGAAAATTAAAAAGATTAATGCTACAACATAAAAGCGAATATTAAACTTTACCCAAGGTGTTCCAATTGGGTTTTCACCGCACTCGTAAGTTTTTAATTTTTCTTTTGAAGGTCGTGATGGACGAATCAGTTTGGCTGTAAAAAGCCCCATTGCTACAAAGACCGTAGCAAGTATAAAAAATACAAAAATTTTTCCGAATTCTGTTAGCATATAACTCAATTAAATTTTGATTCAAAACTTAGTATAACAAGACTTCATTGTCAATAAAAAATATACTTTTAAGAAAAAATATTAATGAAATTTCGAGCTAATACATTTTATCTTCGATGAAAGATTTTAGTTTCTTAAAATTAGTGATTTCATCAACGCTTAAATCTTTTTCCGTTGTTTCTAGTAGAGTTGTGAGCCATCTTGTATTAAATCTTTTAGCTGCAATAGATAAATCGGTTTTATAGGTATCTTTATCTTGAAAAACAATCTCGGCAAATTTTGCTGCAGATTTTGCACGAACAGTTGAATTGATATTTCTATTGTTGCAAATATTGACCAGTTCTCCAACGTTTAAAGGATCCAATGCACAAACATTTATCGCAGAACAGCCGGCATTTTTTGAAATAGAAAATGCGGATGAAGACAACAGTTTTTTATTCGACGCAATTTCTATCAATTTACCTATATTATCATAAGCTTTTGAATGGCTGGTTACAGCACCTTCAATTAGTTTATTTATATAAAAATCAAATGTGCTTTTTACTGTTTCTTGATTACTAGGTGTTATTTTCGTTTGCCCGTTTAAAAATTTTTCAGCAGTACTAATTATTTCTTTCTCTGTACTTGGGTTTGCAATACTGTCCTTTTTCTTCTCCGGAGTATCAAAATCAGAAGTCAAATATTCATTTTTTATATTCTTATCAATATTAAACAATATTTTTCTTGTGTAAACGTCGATAGGATTAACAAGAAATCCAGAAGCTACAAATTTATTAATAACTTTGCCACAAATTTCTCTTGGAATTTTAAATTCAATTATTATTTCATTATCTGAAATTTTATCTAATATATTTATCTTAGGTAGTACTGAGTTAAACTTATATAAAATATTTTTAACTTCCGGTGCCGATTTTTTTGTGATGGTTAGTACTATTCTTTGTAAAGCCATTTTTATAATAATTTATTTAAAGTTAAATTAGCATTAACTAAAATTTTAATTCCTTTGTTAATCCGTATAATAAAACAGAAGGATCGCTACTCTTAACAAAAATTTCATCAAACATTAATTTTTCATCTTCAGTTGCCGAAAATATATTTTTTTTATCTTTATCATCAATATCAGATTTGCTTATTGTTAAATCTTTAACTAAATAAATTTCTGATGTACCAATATTATTCCTCGGAATTGCAGTTTCCCCATTTTGATTTGTTAAATTCCTAATTTTTTTTGCAATGAAATCCGCTGATAAAGTCTTAAGGTTATCAGATAAAAAAACATAATCCGGTTTTTCTCTTAAAACAATGTTTAAGCCTTTTGCCCCGGAATCCGCATCAAAAATTATAAATCTTTCAGAAAGTTTAATTCTAAGTTTTTCTTTAAAGTATTCATCATGGTCAATTACTATTATTTTTTTCCTTCCATCAATTTCATTTTCAATTAAAGTCTCAAAACTGTTAGCATTTATTTTTTCGGCTTCTATACTATCAATAATTTTTTTTAAAGCTTTATATGTAAATTCATAAGTAAGCGGTTTTAACATATAGCTGTAAACATTTAGTTCTTTTACTTCGTCAATCACTTTTTTATCGGCTATTGCAGAAAGCATTACTACCGGAATATCCTTTAGTGTTTCGCTTTTTCGTATTGCACGTAAAGTCTCGACGCCATCCATAATAGGCATAGTTACGTCCGAAAAAATTAAGTCTATTTCTTCATCTTCAAGAATTGTTAATGCCTCTAAACCATTTTCAGCTGAGAATACGTGGCAATCAAATTTGTTTTTCAGCATTCGTGACATAAAGAGAATAATAGTATTATCATCATCGATTATTAATATTTTTAACATAAATATTCCAATTGTTTTTCGTACATTATCGAAAGATAGAAAGAAAAATTTAATTTTACCTAAAAAAATTATTTCAAATAAAACAATAAAGATATTAATAAATTAAAATTTGAGGGCTTTTGAGAGTCTCTTTAATAAAACATCAGACTACTCACTTTTAACGAATCACTTTCTCGAATTGCTTTTAGGGTTTCTATCCATCAATAATCGGCATAGTAACATTCAAAAATATAATATAACTTCCTAATCTTCCAATTAGGAAAGTGTTCCCAAATCATTTTGGGCAATATGAGCCTGACAATCATATTTATTCATTAACAAACGAGACATAAAAATGATTGTACTATTTGAATCATCAACAACAAAGACATTAAACAAAATGCAGCCCACATTATTAATTTCAATTTCTAATTCTCAAAATATTAGATAACGAACATAATTTTAAAAGAATGATTTTTTAAAATTAAATCATTTTTTTGTTCGTCTAATTAATACAATACAAAAACGATACCGAATAAATGACCTTATTTGATTTTATAATTGTCAATTAACTTACATTCAGCAATTACCGTATAATTTATTTTGCATTAAAATAAGTGAGGTGATTCGCGTGAAGGAAATTGTTTTTGTAGTATTGATTTTTTTGGCTATTTCCAAAAAGTATTTTGCACAAGCCTGCTGTACAGCAGGAACTCCGATTTTGAGTTCGCTCGAAATGTCAACTACTGATTACAAAAGCTGGAAGTTCGGTTTAACATATCAATATAATTCATTAAAAAGTGTATATGACGGAACAGATAAACTTGATGAATTTTCCAGGGAGAGGATTACTCAGTCGGCTTTATTTGAAATAAGCTACGGAATATTTCCTCGCTTTACATTAACAGCTTTGTTTAGTTATATGAATCAAAAAAGATTAGTTGATCCGGTAACGGGGAGCAATAATAGGTTAAATAGTAGTGGATTAGGAGATTTTTTAGTTCTCGCTAAGTATAAATTAATTAATTTGAATTTTATTGATCAGCGTGAATTTGCAATCGGCGGCGGTGTTAAAGCTCCGCTTGGCAAAGCGGATGTTAAGTCGGATGGGATTCTGCTTCCGGCGGATATTCAGCCGGGTACAGGTTCGTGGGACGGTATTTTTTGGACGTACTTTTCTCAAGGATTTTCTCCGTTTCTTCCGCTTACATTTTCAATTAATTTAACATATCGTGCCAACGGAACATTCGATCGTTTCGGTTCAAATTTCGGCGGATATAAATTTGGGAATGAGTTTGCTGTGCAAGCCGGATTCGGTTACAGAACGGATTTCTTTTTTGATTTAACAATGTTTGTTCGGTACAGATATCAAGGTGCTGATAATTTTAGTGGTTCCGAAATTGAAAATACCGGCGGGAATTGGGTTTCAGTTGTTCCCGGAATAAATTTGAAACTTACTGATGGTTTTACCGCACGCATCAGCGGAAAAATTCCTTTTTATCGAAGTCTTAAAGGAACACAATTAACAACAACATTCACAACTTCAATTGCTTTTTATTACACAATTAAACCGAGTTTACTTGATTTTTAAAGGAGTTAATATGAAACGGATTAAAATAGAAATTTTCGTTTTGCTGATGATTACATTAACAATTATGTCTTGTAATAGTGTAACAGATTCTACGACTTCAGTCAAAGGGAAATGGCTAATACCGCAGAACGAAGTTTTTGATGGCGGACCTGGACGGGACGGGATTCCTGCACTCGAATCGCCTGAGATGATTAGCCTTTCGCAAGCTTCATACTTGAATGATGGAGACCTTGTTATTGGAGTAAAAAGCGGTAATGCAGTGAGAGCATATCCGCATAAAATATTGGATTGGCACGAAATCATTAATGACAAAGTAGGGAAAAAAACACTTGCTGTAACATATTGTCCTCTAACAGGTTCTGCAATAGGGTGGAATAGAGTTATTAACGGACAAGAAACTACTTTCGGTGTTTCAGGACTGTTGTACAACACAAATTTAATTCCTTACGACAGAGCAACCGGAAGTAACTGGTCGCAAATGCTGCTGGAAAGTGTAAACGGACAAAATATTAATAAAAAGGTTCTGGTGTATCGCGTTGTTGAAACTACTTGGGCAACGTGGAAAGAAATGTTTCCGCAATCAAAAGTTGTTTCAACTAACACAGGATATTCACGAAATTACCAAAATTTCCCGTACGGAGATTATCGAACAAATAACGATAATATCCTATTTCCGGTTAAACCGGAGGACAATCGTTTGCCGAAAAAAGAGCGTGTGCTTGGTATAGTTGCAAATGGAACTTCCAAAGCATACAGATTTTCCTCTTTTACCGGAGGAATTTCGGTTATTAATGATAATGTAGGTGGAAAGGATATTGTTGTTGTTGGAAGTAAAAATAAAAATTTTCTTGTAGCGTATGAAAGTAAAAGCAACGATAACAAACTCCTTCAGTTTACCGCTATTCAAAATGATTCTTTAATTGTAATGCAAGATAATGAAGGCAATAAATATAATGTTTTCGGTGAAGTCATTTCTGGGAAAAGGAAGGGGCAAATATTGGGGACAACAAATTCGTTTATTGCGTATTGGTTTGCTTGGGGTGCATTTTATCACAACTCCACTATTTACCAATAGATAAGTATAATGTTGTTGTAATCAATTTTTAGGAGATACTTGTGTAATGAAAAATAGAATAAAAATATTTTTAACAATTGGTTTATTGTTTTTAGTAAATGAATTATGGGCGCAGTCCGATTATTCACATATCTTAAAATCATATCCGTTTTGGAAAACAAATTTTAAGAAATCGAGTATTGACTATGGTGAAATCAGATCCGGCGGACCGCCGAAAGATGGGATTGTGGCAATTGTTCATCCTAAATTTGTTTCAAATGAGGAAGCTGAAGACTGGCTTGACGATCAAGAGCCGGTAATTGCTTTAGTCTTAAACGGGAAAGTAAAAGCTTATCCGCTGCAGATTTTAATTTGGCACGAAATTGTTAATGATGTAATCGGCAAAACACCGGTTGTTGTTACTTTTTGTCCGCTCTGTTACAGCTCAATTGTTTTTGACAGACATACTAAGGGAATGATAAATACTTTCGGAGTCTCCGGTTTGCTCAGAAATTCGGATTTAATTATGTATGACCAAATTACTGAAAGTTTTTGGCAACAGTTTACCGGTGATGCAATTGTCGGTGATATGCTCGGCGTTCAATTAAAAATTTACCCATCTCAAATTATTTCTTTTGAGCAATTTGCAAAAGAATATCCAAAAGGGATGGTGCTTTCAAGGGAGACAGGTTATCGCAGAATGTATGGAAGAAATCCATATAGAGATTATGATGATGAGGATCAAAAACCTTTTTTATATTCGGGCCCAAAAGATAACCGTCTTCCGCCGAATTCAAAAGTGATTGGAGTAAAGCAATTTAAAACAGCAAAAGCATATCCTTATTCAATTACAAAAGAAAGGAAAGTTATTAATGATGTAATTGATAATACACCTATTGTTGTTTTTCATCTCGAGGGTGCTTTATCAGCACTTGATGCGAGCTATATGAACGACTCGAAAGAAATGGGAACAACAGGTGTTTTTGAAAGGCGGATTAACAATCAAATTTTAACTTTTAAGTTTAAAGAAGATGTTGGTGTTGTTGATAATGAAACGAAAACTGTTTGGAATTTTTCCGGACGTGCCGTTTCAGGCAAGTTGAAAGGGCAGCAGCTCAAACCTGTTTTGTCCGGTGATTATTTTGCTTTTGCTTGGCTTGCGTTTCATCCTAAAACTTTAATTTACAAATA
>Ga0114931_10005043_pt1 | contig 16346 bp, 11 predicted proteins | sample 2SBtaG_FD_89579 | JGI IMG/M metagenome (GOLD analysis project Ga0114931, IMG submission 89579) | Deep subsurface microbial communities from Kolumbo volcano to uncover new lineages of life (NeLLi) - 2SBTROV14_V59a metaG | ecosystem: Environmental > Aquatic > Marine > Volcanic | place: Kolumbo...
AACAAATCAACAAATCAACGTATCAACAAATCAACGTATCAACCTATCAACAAATCAACGTATCAACAAATCAACGTATCAACATACCAAGGTTTCAACTTCCTTGTTCCACACTTCCCAGGGAGGATTCCCCTTCGCAAACATATTGTCCAACATTTGCTTCTCTTTGAAAGTATCCATTGCCAAAAAAGTGCCATCATAAGGATAGGCTGTTAATTCGTCTATTTCCATGAGGCGTTGAAAGGGTTTCTCTACCAATTCTTCCCCTGGTTTCATATACTCGAAAATTTCTCTTTTGAATAAAAAATAGCCCGCATTTATCCGAAGCCCCGAAGCGCCGATGGGCGAAAAACATTTCACCGAATTGTCTTCCTTCAATCTCACGACATGAAAGCTATAAGAAGGCTTGTGTGCCATAAACATCCCTATTTTATTGGCTTTGAAGCCCTCTTCCAGCATTGTGTCCAAAGGCAAATCCGATAGGCCATCCGTGTAATTGCACAAGAAATGGGTATCGTCGCCAATATGCTTTTCGACTTTTTTCAAGCGCTCGCCAACACAGGCATTCAAACCCGTGTCAACGAAGGTGATGGTCCAATTATCCGTATCGCTGTTCAACAGTTTGATGTTTTTCCCGTTGGGTTTGAAAACGAAATCATTGGAAACGTATTCATGATAATTCACAAAGTAATTTTTGATATAATCCGCCTTATGGCCCAAGCAGAGGATGAATTCATTGTGCCCGAAATGGGCATAATATTTCATGATGTACCACAATATCGGCCGGTAACCGATTTTGACCATTGGCTTGGGAATGGTTTCGGAGTATTCCCGCATCCGCATTCCTTGTCCACCGCAGAATAATACTACTTTCATAATTCCAGGTTTTTTGTGTAATCGTTGAAAAAAGTAAGCTGACAAGATTATTTGGTAAAGTCTTACAAAGGTGCTTGTCAGGAATCAAAGCGTGGGGGATGTAAAAATAGGAGGGGGTGACAATTTTCTAGCTTGCGAATGCCAGACATTCTTCTGCCACAGGCGTCTCCAACACCTGAACTTCGGGAATCGGAATAACAAATTTTCCCCCATTCGGCGACATAAGCCATTTGCCGGGAGATTTCTTTTTTTAAATTCCACGGCAAAATCAAGACGTAATCCGGCCGGGTTTCCCTGATTTTGTCGGGATGGTAAATTGGGATATGGGTTCCGGGGAGGAAATTGCCCTGCTTGTGCGGACTGCGGTCAACGGTATAATCCAAAAAGTCGGTTCGGATTCCGCAATAATTTAACAGGGTGTTGCCTTTTCCGGGTGCGCCATAACCCACCACGGTTTTGCCTTCGCGCTTCGCCTGAATCAAAAATTCGAGCAACTTGCGTTTGGTTTCTTTGACTTTCTCCTCGAAGGCCGCGTAATATTCCAGGCTTTCAAAACCCAAATTTCGCTCCCGGTTCAGCAATTCGCCGACGGACTCCCTAACCGGTTTGGAATCGTCTTCCACATGCCGTCCGAAAATTCGCAATGAACCGCCGTGAGAAGGTAATTCTTCGACATCGAAAAGGATGATTCCGTGATGCCCAAAAATCCGGTTTGCCGCGACAAAAGACAGGTAAGAAAAATGTTCGTGATAAATGGTGTCGAATTGATTTTGCTCCATCAACTGCTGCAAATGAGGGAATTCCATGGTAATAACTCCTCTCTCTCCCAACATGATTTTCATACCTCCCACGAAGTCGTTGATGTCGGGAACGTGCGCCAAAACATTGTTTCCGATGAGCAGGTCTGCTTTGCCGTATTGGGCAGAAAGCCTTCGGGCTGTATCCTTTCCAAAAAACAAAACTTCCGTGCGAACTCCTTTTTCTTTGCCAGCTTCCGCCACATTCGCTGCCGGTTCTACTCCCAAAACGGGGATGTCTTTTTCGACGAACCATTGAAGCAGATAGCCGTCGTTGCTCGCGATTTCAACCACAAGATTGTTTTTATCAAAACCAAATCGCTCAACCATTGAGTTCGAATATTTGTGGGCGTGTTTTAGCCAACTGTCGGAATAGGAAGAAAAGTAGGCGTAGTCGTCGGCGAATATTTCCTCCGAACTCGCAAATTCTTCCAATTGTACCAACCAACAATGAGGACAAACGTAGGCATGGAGGGGATAAAATTTCTCCAGGTCGTTCGCATTTTCTGGCTTGACGTGCTTCTGACAAAGAGGAGACATCCCCAAGTCCACGACGCTGTATTTTAGTTCGTGAGAACAAAAGCGACAACGGCTGCCGCTAGTTTTCGACTTTAGATTATTTCCGGAATAGTTTGGCATGTGCTTGAGTTTTAGAATTGTGAGATTTTCCAAATTTTAAAAATTTGGAAAATCTGTTTTTACCATTCGATTTCGAGTAGCGCTTCGGCAAAATCGGGGTAGTTTTTATCTTTTTCCGAAAGGACACTCGGGGGCAGGGGCCATTCGATTCCTATTTTTGGGTCATCAAATCGCAAACCGCTTTCAGCTTCAGGGGCGTAATAGGCGGTGTGGTGATAGATGAGGTCGGTGTCTTTTTCTAGTGTTTGAAAACCATGCGCAAATCCTTCCGGCACATAAATCGTTCGCATATTTTTATCCGTCAATTCAATCCCGATGTATTCCAAAAAAGTCGGTGAATGCGGGCGGAGGTCAACTATCATGTCGTAAACACCGCCCCGGACGCAGCGAATCAACTTGATTTCACTGTGCGGGGGGAGTTGGTAATGCAGGCCTCTGATGGTTCCTTTTTGCACGGTATGGGAATGATTGAATTGGACAAATTCTTTTGCATGCCCTATTTTTTCGAATTCCCTGCGACAAAAAGTACGGGCAAATAATCCCCGCTCGTCTTGAAAAGGTTCGGGTTCGATGATGTAGGCCCCCTTCAATTTGGTCTGCCGAAAAATCATCCGATTAAGTTTAGTCGGTAATCAATTTCCCCCTGATTCAGCAATTTGCTGATGACATTGAGGCGCTTGAGTTCCAACTCCCGAAAATTAGCGTCCTCGAAACGGATGGCTTTCAAACCATCTATCAAGCCCCCGATTGAGCTTTGCAGGTCGTATCGAGGCTGATGTTCGGGGGCTAATTGCTTGAACAGGTCAAAATTTACCCGGTAGGAACGCTTGTCCGGCGCAGCATTTTGATTGATGGAAACCGACACTTCCGGCAAAAATTTCTGAATTTCAAGCGCTAAATCCTTTACCTGATAGTTCCAATCATTACTCCCCGTATTGAGAACGAGGAAGCTTCCTCCGTTCTGATTATCTCTTTCAAAAGCCCACCGGATTGCCCTGGCCATATCGAGAACATTTATCAACGGACGCCACGGACTACCGTCGCTGAGGATGGTAATTTTTCCGCTCGAAAGCGCCCCGGCAACAAAATCATTTAGCACCAGGTCGAGTCGTAGCCGTTCACTCATCCCACAGGCGGTGGCAAAACGGAGGCAGGTTACCTGAAAATCATCGTCGGCAAGAGACGACAATGCCTTTTCAGAAAATACTTTTGATTTGGCGTAAGCTGTCAAAGGGTTTATTGCAGATGTTTCGGTTCGGGGAACATCTTCGGCAGCCCCGTAAACGCTACAGCTAGAGGCAAAGATGAACTTACGCACCCCCTTCCGCTTTGCCATCCTCGCGATTTCCACGTTCGCCCGGTAATTGATGTCGAGGGTTACCTCTTCGAATTTATTTCCAATCGGGTCATTGGAAATAGCAGCCAAACTGACCACCGCATCCACCCCTTCCAAAACCTCTTCCCGGAAGTGGCGAACGTCGCCATAATATTGAATATCGAGGAAGGATTCCGGGTTGATGATGTTGCTAGTGATGTGTTTGGCAAAGTAGCCAATGTCGTACCCGATTAGCGTTGCTTCGGGATAGTGTCGCCGGAATTCCTTGACTAAGCCCGGACCTACATAACCCAAATTACCGGTTATTAGAATTTTCATTTTTTGTGGATTGATGGTTTGTTGATGGACTTTCCCGAAACAGCAAATGTGTCACCGAACTAAGGAACGGGGTGACACATTGAACCGGGACAATCGAGGGGAGATAACAAATTGAACGGTGAAAGCAGAAAAGGGGGAAAATCAATACGCAATTACGAGAGCAAAAAAAGAGCCGAACTTTTCAAAAGGCGTTCATTCGGGTTTTTTTTCCAAAAACAGTTGCCAAAATTATTTTGAGGTCTAATCCGAAGCTCCAATTTTCGATGTACCACAGGTCGTGTTTTATGCGCTCTTTTTTTTGTTCATTGGTTTGGGTCGGACCTCTCCAACCATTCACCTGTGCCCATCCGCTTATCCCCGGTTTTACATAATGGCGTACCATGTAATCATTGACGATTTTTCTGAAATCGCTTTGCAGATGAACCCGGTGGGGGCGGGGTCCTACGACACTCATGTCGCCTTTCAAGACATTAAAAAATTGGGGGAGTTCGTCGAGGTCATATTTGCGAAGGAACTTGCCGATACGGGTAATGCGCGGGTCGTTTTTTACGGTTGATTTCGTGCCGTTTAGCGGGTTGTCGCAGACGGACATGGTTCTGAATTTATAACATTTGAAGGATTGTCCGGCTTCTCCTTTCCTGATTGGGGTATAAAAAACCGGCCCTTTTCCATCCAAATAAATCAGCAATCCGATTACCAAAAACAGAGGTGATAAAAGAATAAGGACGGTGAAAGAGAAAAAGAAATCAAATATTTTTTTCAGTAAAAAATTATTGAAAGTGTCCAAAGGACTTTGCCGGTATTGAAAAACGGGAAGACCATCGAGGTCGTAGGGTTTGAAATTGCCACCGTTAAAAATCGGGGTTTCGGGAATCAAGTTCACCCGTACCCCGCGATAATCGGCCACCTCGATAACTTCTGCCATTGCTTCTTTTTTGAGGGAAGAACCGTTGATGAAGATTTCATCCACCTGCTCATTTTCCAAGACAAGCGAGAGGTCCCGGACTTTTCCCAAAACCGTCATCCCATTGGTGCCTCCTAATTTCTTTCTATCGTCCAGAAGTCCTATGCTGTCGTATCCGAGGGGCTTTATTTTTTTGGTGAAATCCATAATTTGTTCCCACTTCTGACCTGCCCCAACGACCAGGATTTTGGAACTGAAGGCTTTGTGTCTGCGCCTTCTGTAAATTTCAAATAACAGACTGGAAAGAAGCAGATTCAAAAAGAAAAATAGAAAAATAGGCAGCAGCAAGGTCGTCCGGTTGAAATATTCCATCTTAAATACAATACTTGCCGTGGACACCACCCCAACGAATAAAAATATATTTCCAGTAAGGTGTTTGATTCGCTTCCACAAATCGTTGTTCAGGTAATAATCCTGATTGTTGTCGTATAAAATGATAAGCCCCCAAATCAGGTTGCATGCCAATATTAGCCGGAAAGAATCTATCAAGAAAGATTTGTCAATCGGAGATGCGGTCAATTCAGGATTTTTAAAAAATAAGACCAGCAGAATGCAGAAGTTCAACAAGAGAAACTCCGGCGCGATATGATCCAAAATAATGTGCAATTTTTTCTTGTTCATAGTATTTGTTTTTTGTGTTATTTGGGTTTGTGACAGCCTCTAAAAAGCTACCGTAATTTGGTGGCGGATAGTTTTTTTAGGAGCCTTCGCATTTTTCAATGCTTTTATAATTGGCTGATTTTCAAGACATTGAAAACAAGGGGGAGTGTTTTATTACTGTCAATCAAAATAAGCCTCTTAATTCGATGTCCAGCTAAAAGGGGGGAGAGGGCAAAGAAATCTCTTTGTTATTAGTGCCGCGCACTAATGACATTCGATTTGTTTTTGTTACCCGGTTGGTTGGCAGACGAACCTCAGACCAAGCGTTTTTTGGTCTTTATGGCTTGCACAAACTAACTCGGACAGTAGAAAACCTGTAAGGGGGGGGACTTTTCTACAGAAAGTTACATTTCCGGCGTAACAATTTTTGCTGTATTAACCGGACATCGGACACATAGAAAAGACACGATGTTGTCACAAAGTGAGTGATTACATTAATTCAAAAACCGTGATGTAAGTGAGACTTTATTATAGTAAGTGAGACTGGCTTGTTTCGTTTTTATTTTTATTAGCTATGTCACTAATTATTTAAAAACATGATGCAATTTACAAAAAATATTTTACCGGGCAAGGATATTTTAGGGGTTTATGGGCTGAAATTGAAATTTCGGTGTTTCGGCCTAAGCCGTTTAGGTCTTTTTACCTACGCCTTAAATCGTACATATTATTCCTTTTGGCAATTTAAATGGAAAAATGAAAAGAAAAGGCAAGTACTCAGTAACGACAAAAAAATGGGTTGGTTTGGAATGGGCGTATTTCTTGTCGTTATTCAGGTGGTTTCGTTTTGAATTGAACCACCGGAGTAGTAATAAGAAAAGAAGTGGAGAATTTTGAAATGAATAAATTTTCTACGGGAAATAATCCGCAGGCCGCCCAATTTGTCACCGGGTAGCAGAAAAGTATCGTTCAACCAAATATGCAAATACTTTGCATCCGACTTGCTAATTTCCTTGAGGAGGCAATCCAAATTGTCGAAAAAATTCCTTTGGTCCATCATGGAAGAGTGGTAATAAAAATCATACAGGATGACAGTTTTATTCGGAAGTTGAATTTCCTGGGGATAATCCTTGAATTGAATTTTCCCCTCCGCCTCTTTTTTCCAGGCGAACCACTCGAGTCGCCCATCCTGAATGGCAGAATAAAGCATTTCTCCTTTTGAAAATTTGTGAAGCGCATCTTTCAAAAGGCTACGGCGAGTCAAAAAAGGTTTTTGGTCGCGATATTTTAGGAGGTCTGTATAATTTTGAAAATGAACGGTAGGTTCTCGTTTGATGTAAGAATTGTCGTTCGCTAGTTCTAGAGCATATAACTGCCAAATGCTTTTTTTGAAGAGTAATTTACCGGCGAATGAAAACATTCCTCCCGCCAAAAGAAGCCTGTATTTGGAGGGCAATTCCGATAAATTCGTTTTCCACTTTCTCATCTTAGGGGCGTCTATCTTTGCAAAAGCGAGTAACTTTTTTCCAATCCTAAGCAAGAATCCTTTCACTTTTGCTTTGTGCCAAGCAGTCCTTGAAAAATAAATCGTCGGTCGATACAAGGTTTGATATTCGTTGGCAAAACGGTCTTTGTAGGAATCCGTTCCCGGGGTCATATCCAATATTTGATAATCGTTTTGGGCCAATGATTTTGCCAATTCGATTATCAATAAAGTGCCGGGAGAATTTTTACTTTCCGTGGGGTCGTGACTAATCAATCCAAAACACAGCCGGTTTTTATCGGCTATCCCCATGTGAAAGGCCAATAATTGTTCATCCAACCACAACGCGCTTGCGTGAAGCGTTCCCGGGAAGGCTAACAAGCTGGTGCAAAATTCGATTTTGAAGGGATCTTCCGCAAAGGGACGGCAATTATTGACCGCCTCCATTCTCAAATCGCATTGGTGTTGAACGGTTTCAAAGGTTTCCCTCAATCTTTCCGGTTCGGTAATCAACTCAAACCTGAAATGCCCGCGTTTTTTAAAGCGGTTGAATTTTGATTTCAAGGACCTGCTTTTCAGCAATTTTTCAAGTTTGGCTTCATCGGATAATACCCAAACCGGAGAGTCTTGCGCTTCTATAATTACCGAAACAATGCCTTTGGCAGCAGTTTTCAATGTTTCGCCTTCGATACCATAAGGCATCCAATTCCACTCCCACACAGTAATGGGAAATTGCTTTTTGACTATAAAATAAATAGCCTTCAAAAAAGAATTTTCAAAACCCGGAAGGGCCAGCCAAGCATGATATTCTGCACTACCGGCATGGGTAAGCGATTGATTTTTTTTATGCCACGCCAAGCACATTATAGCCACCAATTCTTCCTTTTCATTGAATCCAGGAATTATTATTGGCTCGAACACCTCTTTATACGAATGATACCAGGTATGCAAATAATCTGCTTCCTGCAAACGGGTAAAGCCCGGAGTTTTCGCCGCTAGCTTTTTCCAATTTTGTTTGAAACCAGATGAAGCCAAACGGTCAAAAGCGCTCGTACCTCGTAATAATTGGGTTTTGAACATCGCTGCTTCGTTAAAATTTATTATTTCCAACAATGAAAGAAGGCCGTCAAATTATTTGAGGGTACAACAAAATGAGAACACAAGGAATATTCCCCAAAATTAGCACGAATATTGTGCCGTACATTGCTACCCACCTCCTTGAAAAAAGGAATTACCGGCTTGAAAATATCATTGGATGGAGAAGAAATTTAAAATCGGAATCGCCCTCGATTCTTTGCATCTTGCTGCATGGAAGTACGAATTGATAAAAAAATTGCAGCACTCGAAATGGGATGAAATAAGCCTGATTCTTTTTCCTGAAAGCGCCAAAAAAAACTGGATTTCCAATTTTCATCGAAGCCTCGATGCCAAAATATTCCGGCCTTTTCCCGATGCTTTTTCCAAAAAAAACTTGAAAGACCTGTGCGCGCAGCAGGAAATGATTCCACTCGATAGGGAAGGCGCCATTCCGCCCCAAATTGGAAATGGCGACTTGGATGTGTTGGTTTGGCTGAATAGCAGTGAACCACCGGCAAGTTGGTATAAGACCGCGCGTTACGGAATTTGGTCGTACCGTTACGGGCAGGGGAATTCCGAAACCGCCGATGCCGAATTGCTCGCTTACCGGGAGTTTATGAAAAAAGAAGGAGCAACCAAATCAGCCCTTTTGATTCGACGACATCCTGGCGATTTTGGAAAAATTGCTTACGAATCCTGGTCCAGGGTACATTCTTTTTCTTTGTCCGAGTCGCAGCATGAATCCATTTGGAAAATGATTTCTTTCCTTCCCCGGGCGCTGAAAAAATTGGCTTCTTTGGGCGAAACGGCCTTCTTCGACAGCTTGCCAGAAAAGACTTCATCGGGGCGGGATTATGCTCCTTCCCCCTTGGCAATTTCAATAAATTTGGCAAAGCACGGCGCACGTTTATTCCACAAGACCTGGCAAAAAATTCGCTTCCGGGGCCAATGGATTTTGATGCTTCACCGGGGGGATGGCCCTTCCCATTCCTTTACAGATTTTAAAAAGATGATTCCCCCAAAAGATATGTTTTGGGCTGACCCGTTTTTGATTATTCGAGAAGGTAGGCGTTGCCTTTTTTTGGAAGAATACTCCTTCGCAAGCGACAAGGCCCATATTTCGGTGATGGAAATGGCAGAGAACGGAACTGCCGGGCCTGTCATCAAAATTCTCGATGAACCCTATCATCTTTCCTACCCCTTTTTGTTCGAGTACGAAGGGGGGCTTTACATGATTCCCGAGTCTTTCGAAGCCCAAAAAATTCAGGTTTTCGAATGCACCGATTTTCCATTTCGTTGGCAACACAAAATGAACTTGATGGAGGGTTTATGTGCGGTGGACACCACCTTGTTTTTTTACAATGACAAGTGGTGGCTATTTACGAATATTGCCGAAAACAAAGGCAGCAGCCTCGACGACGAACTCTTTCTGTTTTATGCACAAACCCCCTTGACGACCAGTTGGAAAAGTCATCCGAAAAACCCCATCGTTTCAGACGTCCGGCGGGCCCGGCCGGCGGGAAATATCTATGTCCATGATGGGAAATTGATTCGCCCCTCGCAGGATTGTTCCAAAGTGTATGGCTACGGTTTCAACCTCAACGAAATTGAACTTCTGACGAAAACCGACTTCCGGGAAAAAAAGATCCTCCAGGTTAGCCCAATTTGGGATAAAATGCTGCAAAGGACGCACACCTTTTCACACACGCCCGGAATGACCGTGATTGACGGGCAGATACTTCAGAAAAAGGGAAGGTGGTGGATTGGAATTTTATTTGCAGGTCTGGTCGAAAAATGGTATGATTTTAGGGCTTATCTAACAAACCTAAACCCCTTTTTTCATAAAAAAGGAGCAGAAAAAAAGGTGTTTCCGAGTACCGTGCTTAGAAAAAAATAAGTTCTTTTGGCATATTTCATTTACCAGTTAACACGAAAGCACCTGTTTCCAAGAAGAAGTGTTAACTACGTTTATGTGTTTATGAAACATGCCTTTTTTTTACCAAACCTAGTAATCAGACCTTACCCTTACCCAACAAATTTTTACACCTATCTCAACCCCGTTTGTTATGAAAAAAAAATGCGTTCCTTTTATTATCGGTCCGCTTTTCATCGTGGCTACCTATCTTATTTTTCTGAGTCCACCGGAAATTTTCATTGAATTAACGTACGAAGATGGATTGGTGGAACAGGTTGGCGCTTTTGCTTTCCTCCTCGCAGCAATACTTTTTTTTTACGGCTTTATCCGATCGCGAATCAAAGAAAACGCTTGGTTTCGCCGGTGGAGTTGGGGCTACTTCTTTTTGGGATTATTGTTCTTTTTCGCATTCGGCGAGGAGATAAGTTGGGGGCAAAGAATTTTCGGATGGGCAACGCCTGAGTTGTTGGAGGAAGTAAATGTGCAGCAAGAAACCAATCTCCATAACCTAAAATGGTTTGAACCCGGAGAAGGAAGGGAAGGTTTGGAAAAATTCTTTACTGCCAAGTGGCTTTTCGCTTATTTTGGCTTTGTTTATTTTGTTTTGATTCCCCTTCTTTATCCCGCTTCCGCGAAAATAAAAGCAATTTGCGACCAATTTCGACTACCCATTCCTCCCCTGTGGATTGGCTTGTTGTTTTTTTCAAATATTATCCTGAGCAAAGGGGTTGAAAAATTCTTGTTATCCCGTTCGGGCCTAACAGAGTACCTCGCATTTCACGTCAAACATTCGACGGTTGAACTGATGGAAAGCAATTGGGCGCTTATTGTGGCAGTTCTTGCAGCCGCCATGATGATTAATCAAAAAAAAAGCCCAATCATTAAAAAATTCCAGGTGAAGCCATTTTATCTTTTCTCCACCAGAATCACGGACCCTTTTGTAAGCCTACCCGATGAAATGTTGGAATGATAATCCGGGTACTATTCCATCTATGTCGTAATATGGTAAAATCCCAACAAGCTCTTTAATTGTCAAGTTGCCTGGCGTCTTAACGAAATCTCACAAGCCCTTTAATTTACCAGGGTTTTTGAACTTTTGACATTCGGCAATTGTCCAGCAGGGTTTAGTGACGACGAAAAAACAAGTTGCTCATTTGGACGAGTATATTTTGTTCTTAGGAACGGTGAGGTAATAAAGTGTGCTATTTGGACGGCTTTCCCGACATTCGTTTCTCTACGGCGGGACAGGCTGTAGTATCAACATTACTCCTTTCTTTTAAAGAAAAACTGGGACCAAAATAAACTCGTCTAAATGGCAAACTTGTTATTTGACCATTACTTTTCGAGTCCCTTGAGGGTTTGTTCACTCAACTGGCGATTAATTACCGTCAAATCCGAAGTCAGAACACTGTTCAACTGCTTCAAATGCCCAGCCAATTCATCTGATAACTCAGCGAACACCTTATACGCCGCATCCGTAGGCTTTGCATCTCCGTTTTCTAAACTTCTCCTCAACGAAGCCAGCCGGTTATTCAGCCGAATGGGGAAGTTCAGCGGGTCTTGCCCACTGCGATTCTTCACCTGGTACAGGGCTTCTTCAATGGGGGTGATTTTATCATTTAAACCAGAAAGGGCAGCTTTCAAAGCAGGGTTTTGGGTTTTATCGGTACGGTCAAGTATTTGTTTTCTTAGCTTTCTTATCTCGATAACAGCCTCATTGGCCTCCGATGTTTTGTCCCTGATTTTGCTAGCCAGGTCGAACTGCTTTTGCAGGTCTTCGGCGGTGACTCCTTTTAAATTGGGGTTGATTAAAATATCAAATGGCTTAGTAGCTGTGTAATCGCCTACCGTAAGTCTTACCTTGTAGGAACCCAAGGGCGCCTTCGGACCAAGCGCCGGCCTTCCGCTCCAAATGATCATGCCATCAAAAATAGTGGCTCCCGGATAGCGAAGGTTCCATTGGAACGAGTTCAGTCCTTTTGCCGTAGTTGGAATGGCTTCTCCACGCTGCCACCAGGGTATGTTCGGGTACTCCTTATATTCAGGTTTTGTTCCCGTAAATTTCCTGACGACCTTATCGGAGGCATCCAGGATTTCTATTCGTATAGAATCTACTTGTTTTTGTAAATAATATTGAAAGGTAGCATTGTAAACGCCGCGGATTGCATTGGCCGGCTGGAATAAAATTGCCTTTTGTTCAGCAGATGATTCGTTAATTTGGCGCAAGGGGCCAATGTCATCCAGAATCCAAAAGCCTCTACCATGTGTTCCCAAAACCACATCGTTGTCTTTAATCACTAAATCCCGAACCGGTGTATCGGGCAAATTTAGCTGTAAGGCTTGCCATGAACCCCCATCATTGAACGACACATAAACCCCATGCTCAGTAGCCAGAAAGAGCAAACCTTTTTTCACCGGGTCCTCCCTGATTGCCCGTGCAAAATGACCGTCTTTTATGCCATGGATGATCTTGGTCCAGGTTTTACCGTAGTCATGGGTTTTGAACACATATGGCGCCCGGTCATCAACCTGGTAGCGGTTGGCGGCGAGGTAAAGGGTTCCTGGGCTATGTCTTGATTCATCCATGATGCTCACTCTTGAGAACTTGGGAAGCTCTTTCGGGGTAATATCATCCCATTTTTTACCTCCGTTTCGAGTGATAAACACCTTGCCATCGTCTGAGCCGGCCCAAATTGTGTTGACATCGTGGTAGGAGGGGGCCAAGGCAAATACCGTTGCATAAATTTCCGGGCCATTCATATCCATGGTAATCACCCCTCCGGTATTGCCCAAAGTTTCCGGGTCAGCATAAGTGAGGTCGGGGCTGATTCGTTCCCAGGATTGGCCATCGTTTGTTGTCTTCCAGACATGCTGTGAACAGGTATATAAAATATTGGGGTCAATGGGTGAAAACATGATAGGGAAAGTCCACTGCCAGCGTTCAGGCAGTGCGCTGGCCGGTTCTCCGGAGAAAAACCTTGGATAAACCTGGATATCCCTGTTTTGGCCGGTGCTGCGATCGTACCTCGTGAGAAGCGCACCCTGGCTGCCTGCATAAAATATATCTGGATTAATTGGACTTTGACTAATCCATCCACTCTCTCCTCCGCCAACCGGATAATACCAACCGTGGTTTGGGCCCCTTGCCTGCCTATTTCTCCAACCATCACTGGGAACGGCTACTGTGCTATTGTCTTGCTGTGCGCCAGCAACATGATACGGAACGTCGCTGGTAGTCATTACATGATAAAGCTGTGTGGTGATATAATCCTCTTCCGTCCAGGTCTTGCCTCCATTGAGGGAGACGGCAGCCCCGCCGTCGCTGGCGTGGATCATGCGCTTCGGATTGTTTGGGTCTATCCAAAGGTCATGCAAGTCGCCATGGGGTACAGAAATGGTTTTGAAGGTTTTTCCCCCGTCCGTTGATTTATAAAGCCTTGTATTCAGTGCATAGACGACCTCTTTGTCTTGCGGGTCTGCATGGATGCGGGAATAATAAAAGGAACGCTGCCGGATTTTTCTTTCATCATTGGTGCGTTTCCAGGACCATCCGCCATCGTCTGAGCGAAAGACGCCCCCTTCATTGGCTTCGACAATGGCCCATAGCCGGTTCGGATCAGCGGGGGAGACCGTTATTCCGATTTTACCAATAGGCGCTTCCGGCATTCCCGGGTTATGGGTCAGTTCCACCCAATGATCCCCGCCATCAACGGACTTGAAAAGTTTGGAATCTGGTCCGCCGCCCCACATTTTCCAAGCCTTTCGATACACCTGCCAGGTGGAGGCATAAATGGTATTTGGATGGATTCGGTCAATTATTAAGTCCACCGCGCCGGCTTTGTCGCTTACAAAAAGAACCTTCTTCCAGGTGTTACCACCATCCTTCGAGCGAAAAACACCTCGTTCATCGTTATCACCATATGGATGACCAAGCGCTGCTACATAGACTACATTTGGGTCAGTAGGGTGTACCCGAATTCTCGAAATAGCTTGGGTATCTTCCAATCCTAGATGGCGCCAGGTTTTTCCGCCATCTTCTGTTTTGTAAACCCCATCGCCTTGGGTGATGCTGCCCCGAAGTTCCGTTTCTCCCATGCCGATATAAACCACATCGGGATTGGTTTCGGCAACGGCTACCGCACCAACTGACGAGCTTGTTATCTGCCCATCGGTAACCGCTTTCCAGGTGTTGCCCCCATCGGTTGATTTCCATAGACCGCCACCCGTAGCGCCAAAGTAGTATTCATTCACACGGCCCGGGCTACCCGTTGCTGCAAGCGAACGCCCGCCTCGGTAGGGGCCAATGTTCCTCCATTTCAGATTGGAATAAAGGATTTTGTCAATTTTGTTTGGAGAAGGACTTGTCTTTTGTGCAGCTAAATCTGCGAAAACGAATAAGACAAAGGTCATCAGAAAGAAGCTGATTTTCGATGAAGAAGCAGGTAAGGGTGTCATAGTTTCTGTTTAGATTAATGAGTGTAAAACAAGGAGTAAATAAACGACATTTCAGTCGAATTCTCAAGTAAAATGTATTGGTCGGTTAAAGAGTTTTCATGTCTATTCCTTTAGGGTGTGTAACAAAATGAAGGAAGCTGACATACGCATTCATGGAGCAGTAGGGGTAGTTGGAATAATAATCTGATTAACGGTCTTTAGCTCTATTTTAATCATTCAAATAGCGAGCGATAAGTTAGGAACGGTAAAAAAATAACTTGTCAACTTTGGCTGCTCCTTTTGCCCTTCATCGTCTTTTGAAAATGCTTACGTATCTATGGATATGCGCGCATTTACAAAAAACGATGAAGACCAAAATTAGCTACCCAAACTTAACAACTTATTCTTTCACCGTTCCTTACTTTCTTTTAATCGTTCAAACAACATTTTGGCTCAATAAATCCAGGATTCGGTTTTTGTGGTAAGAGTTATTCTCAGGGCTTTCGCAAAAATAAACGCTCCACTTCATGGTGCCTTTTTGACTTCATGCTTCGTTGTGAAATTGGTCATTTATCGAGATAAACTCCTAATTCCACGCCTCGTCTGAAATCAAAAATCCGCCCCTAAACTGAAGCGTTTGTTTTTGCGCAAGCCCTAAGGTTCTCCTTCCAATCGTATAACAATATAAAGAAGACGGCATGTAATCCAAGGTATAATTTTGAAATTGAATTATATTTGTTATGTCAATAGTCGTTGCAACCGCTCTATTCATTTCATTTTTTGTCAAAAAACTGGATAAACTTTTTAAGGAACGCTGAGATAATAAATTGCACAATTTGACTGATTCTATTTCCTCCTGAAAGCGCTTGAAAATTAAACCGTAGCCCTGCCATGCTTTAATTTTCAAGCACTTTCAGCAGAAAATATAATTCATTCAAATAGCACACTTTATTACCTCAGCGTTCCTAATTCAGCCCTTCGAAATAGCTCAACAACCTTTTCAGATCTTGCTTAGAGTCGAATTTAATTTTTTCTTTTTTAGCAAAAGCTTCCAATTTTTGGGCATTGCCCAATTCCTGAAACAAATTTTTCTTTTTCAGCTTTATCGGTTTCAGGTCGCCATTTTTGAGCAAATAATGATTCTTTTTGGCCATAAACCGTTCGAACACATCCGTCTTGCCGGGCGTTTCAACTTTTTTTTCCGAAAGCGCGACCCGCCATTCCTGCATCAATTGAATGTTTTTACCCTCGTACAACAAGACGGCAAATTTATCGGGAAAATTGGGCTGTAGGACTCGTTGAAAAATGACTTCCTCGCCTTCGATTGTTTTGAAAACCTTTTCATTCCCTTTCCTTTTCACCTCAATCCTTCGAATCCAATCCATATTTAGTTCAATCCATTTTCCACCTTCGGTCGCCTCGAAATTTTGGGTATGGCCATTATAATTAATCAAAATATTTTCATAAACAAAATGGTCTGTGGCGTAAATCGTGGAACTTACCCAATCCTTGAAATAGTACGGGCTACCCTTTATTTCCGAATACCGCTTTTCATCGAAATCGCGGGCATTGGTAAATTTTACTCTTTGCTTTTGAGCGTAAATGCTGGAAACGAGGAAGGTCGTAAAGAGAAATAGGAAGGAGGTTTTTTTCATTCGCCAAAGATTCAATGAAGGAACGGTGACAAAATAAAGTTGCTTTCTTGGGTAGTTTAACGTGAGTTTTGGATAAATCTTATTGATTATCAACGATTTACCCCTAGCGGAGTTTTTTTCTTATCCAAAACTCACCTTAGGAACGGTGAATAAATAAATTGAGGTTTTTGGGTTGATTATTTTGTTCTTAGTTTTTGCTTTGAAAACAAGAGTTATGTTGATATAATGACTGTTTTCAAAGTGAAAAATAAGGAC
>Ga0114931_10005044_pt1 | contig 16346 bp, 17 predicted proteins | sample 2SBtaG_FD_89579 | JGI IMG/M metagenome (GOLD analysis project Ga0114931, IMG submission 89579) | Deep subsurface microbial communities from Kolumbo volcano to uncover new lineages of life (NeLLi) - 2SBTROV14_V59a metaG | ecosystem: Environmental > Aquatic > Marine > Volcanic | place: Kolumbo...
GCCGAGGTCACCGCCGCCGAAGAGCGCCTTGCCGCCGCAGAGCGAGCAGCGGCCACGGCTCGCGCCGAGGCCGAGGCCATCGCCGCCGAGCACGAGGCTGCGGCGCGTGCGGCCGCAGACGCCGAGGCCGAAGCCGAGCGCGCCGAGCAAGCGGCGGCCGAGGCGCGGGCGCGTGCCGACGCCGAAGGAACCGAGCTCCAGCCGAGCGAGCCGGGCGAGTTGCCACCGGGCGACTCAGTGGAAGTGCCGGGCGGAAGCGGCGCGACCAGCGCGAGCGACGCGGCCAGAGCGGCGGACGAGGCGACCGAGGCGGTCGAAACAGCCGTGCACAATCAAACACCGGCGATCGAGCATGCGGCCGAGACCGCCGAGCCCGAGGTCGCGTCCGCAGCCCGCCGCGTGATGGACTCGATCCACGAGTTCCTCGAGCATGCGCCGGTCGTACGCCACATCCTCAACGGCACCGAGTTCCTCGAGGGGGAGCACGGTGTGATCGGGTTGGTCGAGAAAGTGTTCGTGCGGCTGAGCAATCGCAGCGAGGCGTTGCGCGTGATGGCCAGCCACGCCGCCCTGGAGAAGTTGGCCGAAGCCGCCGACAAGCTTCATCGCTCGGTGCACCGCGCGTGGGAGATCTACCACATGCTGCACGAAATCCACGAGCTCCACGAAGAAGGGCACGGGGATCATCACGAGGGTGGCACCGATCATCACGAGGGTGGCACCGAGCCCACGGGGAACAGCGAATAACCTGCACACCACCACGACTAGCTCATGACAAAACGCATTGTCCTCATTGTTTGCTTCGCGGCGCTTGCGACGGCAGCCACGCCGGCGCGCGCCAATCCCGGCGACGTCCAGGCCCGGGCGATTTTGGCCAAGGCACTGGCGCGGGGGGCCGGTCGCCCGGTGCTGGCGCGCCAGCTCAGCCGCGTCCGCGCGCTGCTGCGGCGGTATCCAAAGTCGGCGAGTGGTCACTACACCCATGGCCGCATCCTGTCGGCGCTCGGCAAAGACCGCCAGGCGCTCGTGGCGTACAACCGCGCGGTCAGGCTTCGTCCCCGGTTTGCCTCGGCACAGTACAACGCGGGGGTGGTGCTCACCCGGATGAAACAACCGCGCCGGGCGCTGGTTCAATTTGTCGCAGCCGGTCGCTCCAATCCCAAGCTCGGCGACGCGTTCTACAACGCGGCGCAGGTCTACTACAACCTGGGCGATTACCGGCACGCGCTACGCCAGTGGCAAAGAGTGCTGCGACTCGAGCCGGGCAGCTTCGGGGTGACGAAAAAGATCCTGCAAGCCCAGAACGCGCTCGGCCGGTTTGGATCAGCCGCGAGAACCCACCGCGCGCTGTGGCGTATCCAGCGAACCTCCAGGAACCCGCGCGTGCGCCGGCTGAAATCCGTGGTGGTGGATCAGTTCCACATGCGCGGCTACCACGTGTTCGTGTTCGAGACGTTCGCGCCCACCGGTAACCTTCGCTATCTGTATCGCTTCAGCCTGATGAAGTCCGGTCGGCTGATCGCTCGGGTCAACCTGGAGTCGAGCGCGGTGCTGCGCGAGCGCGGGTTGCATTCGATCATCGGTGTGTCGACCAAGTCGGGCCACCGCACCACGCGCATCATCTACCGCAAGGCGCCGCCGTATCCGCGGTTGCGCCAGGACGTCAAGCGCGTCATCAGCAAGATGTAGCTCGTCAGGGAGCGCAGCTGCCCGCGATGTCCGAGAACCCGACCGCATGAGCGCGGCCGCGGCCGGACCAGAACCGCTTCAGCACCGCTTCGGCGTTGGCCATGTCGTGGTCGGGACCGCACAGGCTCGACGAGATCTCGGACGCGGCGCCGAGAAAGTCGGCGGCGGAACGGAAGCTGTAACCGTCGTCGCGCGACACGTGGCAGGTGCGGCAGGAATGGGCCACGACCTCGCGGTAGACGTGCTCGGTCTCGCGGGTTCCGCGCCACGGCAGCGGCACGAACGACGCGTCCGTGGTCTCGGTCTGATAGAAGCCGCTGACCAGCTCGAGCGTGGCCGGGGTCGGCTCGGTCTGCAGCACCAGCTCGTTGAGCTGGCGAATCGACGCTTCCTGGTCGGTGTGCTAGCTTTGGGCCCATGACGCGGTTGGCTGTGGCTGTTGCAGTTGCCTTGGTGTGCGTCGCGGTCGAGGCTCGACAAGCCGACGCTTGAGGCTTGTCGCCACCCGTCGGTCCGACGGGCCTGCCTTACGATTGCGATGGCGCTGACACTCCTTCTAAATGGCGCGCCGGCGCGACCGGTGGCGGCTTCGATACCACCGTCGAGTTCCAGGGCGATCGCCGGGTGGACGTGCGCCAGGCCAGCGTCGGTGCGGTGCTCGGCCGCCAATTGGCGGTTCGTTCCAGCCTTACCGTGGCCGTGAGCGCAATCCTTGGCGGTACGGTCGAGTCCACGCAGAAGGGCGACGTCGGCACCGGCGTGACCGGGTCCGTGTCGTGGACCTACCTGCCGCTGTTCGAGTCGGAGTCGCGCCCGTTCATCGCCACCAGTCTGACGTTCGGCGCGGCGACCACAACCGCCGAGAGCGACGACGGCGCGTCGTACCGCTGGTCCGCCTTCGACTTGCGCCTCGGCGTCATGGTGGGCAAGACGTTTTTCAACCACCTGGTACCGTTTGTCACCGGACGGGTGTTCGGCGGCCCGGTGATGTGGCATCTCGGCGGCGACGCGGTCACCGGCAGCGACACCCACCACTACACCGCCGGAGCCGGCTTGACGTTCCGGGTGCCGGGCAAGTTCTCGCTGTTCGCCGAGGCCGACCCCATCGGCGAGCGCAGCGTCAGCGTCGGCGGCAACATCACGTTCTGAAGGTGCCGCGTGTCGTGGATATGGCCGGGCCTCGTCGCCGCTGCAGTGGCGCTGGTCAGCGTCGACGCCGCGGCCGATGAATCCCTGGACGGTCGCAGGTTCACCGACTGGACAGCGCTGGGCGGCTACGTGCGCGGTCTGTCCAAGAGTCACTAGTTTGCGCGCGCTGAGCGCGAGCGCGACCTTGACCTACCGCTACTGACAACTCGGTTCGTGCCCATCGCCGAGGGGCGTGTCATGGTGTCCCATGCGACTCGCTTGCCTGGCGATTGGAATGGCCGTGATGGCCGTCAGCGTGCCCGCGGAGGCACGGATCACCCGTGCCGTGTCCCTCGATGGCGATTTCCGCGGCGCCGACATGGTGATGATCGGAACCGTGCGAACGGTGACCGTGGTGAAGCATGCGGTGCCCGGGCCGTTTTCCAGCACCATCGATGTGCAGGCGCTGGGCGTCTATGTCGAGGTGCCGTTGCGCCACAGCCGACAGGGCCAGATGGTCCGCGTCCGTCATCCGCGCGTACTGCCCACGAGTCGGCCGGTGATCAACGGCTTTGGTCCGGTGTTGTTGCGCCGGGGTGGAACCTACTTGCTCTTTCTCAAACGCGGCCGCCACGCCTTCGAGCTGCGGGCCGTCGAAGACTGGACCCTGGTCGAGTTTTCTCGGCCGCGACTGCTCAAACTGGCGCGCCGCCTGCGCCGCCTGCCCGCACAGGCGCGCTTGTTGGAGCTGTTGCGCGCGCAGCTTCACCACTGCAAGCCATCATGCGCCGCCACCATCTGGTTGACCGATCGGTCGCGCGCGTTCGCCGCCCGGTTCACGCACAACAAGCAGGCCAAGACGCGCTATCTGGCGGAGCTAGTCGCGGTGGCGCGCAACAGTACCGACAGCAACACGCGCCTGGCCGCGTTTACCGTGCTGGGCCGCCACGACGTGCGCGCAGTGGTGCCGCTGGTGGTGCGCATTGCCAGCACTCAGCCGCGACCGAATGTCATCACGTGGCTGCAGGGGTTCAAGAACCCGGTGCAGATCCGCGCGCTGCAGGCGATCCTCGCCTCGGCCAGCGACAAGTTCGTGCTGCAGATGGCCCGACAACGCCTGCGCTACCTGAAAAAGCACCCGTGAGGCGAGGCGGCGCGGTGCAACACCCTGCGCGGGCGCTGCCGGCCAGGTCGGCTCTGACGCGGCTACAGTTGCAGGCGCAGTCCGAGTTGCAGCACCAGCGCGAGCCGTGAGGTCAAAAACAGGTAGTCGTCGTAGTGGGTGTACATCGCGCTGCCGTCCGCATAGAGGGTCAGCGGTGACTTGTGCCACTGGATACGAGCGCCGCCGGTGACCGTGAGGTAGTCGGACAGGTCGCGGTCCATCGTGCGGTACTTGGGCACCTGTCCGGGCTGAACGATGTACTGGCGTTGCCAGAAGCCGGCGGCCTGTTGGATGTACAGACGCCCGTAGGTCGACACGGTCGTGCGGTCAGAGCGCTTCCAGTAGATGCCGGGCTGGAGCATGTGGGCCTGGACGCCCCAGGTGTCGGCGAAGAACTGGTAGTCGAGGCGCAACGAGCCGGGCAGGCCCTTGACGTACTGCATCAGGCGCATGGCGAAGGCGTGGCCGATGCGCTGGTCGGGAACCGATTCGGCCGGGCGCAAGGGCAGCCGGTACTGGTCGAAGGTTTCCAGGTTGATGGACACCCCGTCCATGGCGGCCTTGTCGATGCCGGCCTGATCGAACAACGGCACGAACCGGTAGGGCTTCTCCATGTAACCGTCTTGTACGCTCAGGGTGTAGATGCCGCGAATGACGGTCGTCGGGCTCGCGTTCTGGGTGATGCTCGCCGACAACATGTGCGTGGTGAGCGACTCCGAGAAGTTCATCATCGACGTGCCGTGGTAGCCGACCGTGTCCAGCGACAGGTTGTAGCCCAGCCGCAGGGTGGTGTCGGCGCTGCCCAGGCGGCGCTGCACCCCGACGCCGAAGCCATTCGATAGGTAGTCCGGCTCGTGGGAGTAGTTGTACGAAAACGACGGCAGCCACTTGCCCATCGCCTTGGCCAGACTCAAATCGACCTCGGTGCGCGTTTCGGAGAACCGGTCGGTCGCCTGGGACACCACGTCGACCGAGGCGGCGCTCACCACGTCGACCACGACGCGCGCGCCGACGCTGCCACCGTCGTCATCCAGAGGATGGTGGACGGCGAGTTGCGGGCTGATAATCCGCACGTTGTCGTTGTCGCTGTAGATGAGGGTGTCGGCGGAGATCTTCCAGCCGTCACCTCCGTCCGCCGCGGCGCCTGCAGGGTTCCACGCGACGCCGAGTACGACGATACAAGAAGCGATCAGTTGCAGCCGCACCCGCCGCCTCCGTGACCGAAGCCGCCGATCGCCCCCTCACGTGTCGCCCTCATATGTGACTTGAGGGCTTCGCGATCCTCATCGCCGTCAGGCACCATCACCGGATCGGCGAGGCGCTCGCGCTGGTACGCTTTTGTCGTGGCGCAGCCACTGAGCAGCGCGTTCAGACAAAGCACCAGCCAGACAAAACGTTTCATGGCAGTACCTCCGTGCACACCTGGCGTCCGGCTTCGTCGCTGACACCGGAGCGCAACCAGGCGTGCAGACACCTGTACACTCCGTCGCTTTGATCGGGCCAGAGATCGCCACCGATGTGACTGATTCCTCCTGCGTCAACCGCGAGCGGCTTGAGCAGCAATAGGTGATTCTCGACCTGCGTCGCCTGGGGATCCAGGCCGTCGATCGAGGTCATGTTCGCTTGCATCTCGGCGGTGGTCTCGTCTTGTCCGCGCAGGCTTGCACCTATGCGCAGACCGTTGCGCGCGTACAGGCGCAGCGGCCGGCCTTCGGTGCCGTGGCAGTCGAGACTGGCGCAGCCGACGCGCAGCACGGGCTGCACGTACTTCGAAAAGTCGGCGAGAGCACCGCGCTCGATGACCTGTTCAGTGGATCGTTCTTCGAACACACACGCACTCAGACCGAACGCGAGCACCAGCGGCAAAAACAACTTCGTGCAACTCACCGGCTTACTCCTCGTGCCAGACTTTTTCGACGTAGTCGCGTGCGGGCGTGCTGCCGTGGTGGCAGCTGGCGCACGAACCTTCGCGCCAGATCATGCTGTCCATCGACTTGTCCACGCCTTGATAGATGACCGCGACGGTGAGAGGAAATTTCGGCTCGAACGGAACCTTGAGGCGACCGTCGGTGGTGGCCACCGGCTCGGTGAGATTCGGATCGACCTTGATCATGAAGTTGCCCGCGGCGTTGGTGTACGCGCTGAATTCGCGGTCCTCGGAATCGATCAGGCTTACCTGCGCACCCGCCAGGCCTTGATCGTTCGGATCGTCCGGGTGTTGATAGATTGTGCCGGCGATGACGAATGCTTCACCGCCGGGGTCGTATTTGTCGCTGTGACAGACCAGGCAAGGCTGGCCGGGCCGGTGCAAAACATCGCCGTCGGGGGCGCTGCCTTGCGCTTCACGCCGCCGGTCTTCTGGGCTTTGGCCGATGCAACTGGTGGTCAACACGAGCCCTATACATGCCAGAGTGACCGCCAAACGGTTGTGCAAATTTCGTACACCAGGAGCTGCTAAGAACGCGTACACGGCGAACGGTAACCAAGCGCCGACTCAAGATCGCCTGCGTCGCCCTGACAACTACTTTCATGTCTTCTTTTCGAATCCGATCGGCGCTAGCATGCGCAGGTCTCAGGAGGGATGCTGTGCTCAAGAATTCGTTTGTAACCGCGCTGCTCGTTGCTGCAACTCTGATGGTTGCGAAGCCCCAGCTGGCGCAAGCCGATCACCTCGACGTCACCTTCACGACGAACCCCACGTCGTTTCCGAATTACTACCCGCGCAACATCCTGGCCGTATGGATAGAAGACCAGAACGGCAACTTCGTGCGCACGCTCATGCGCTACGCGCAGCGTCGTATCCGATACCTGATCGCGTGGCGGTCGGTGAACGACGACTCGAGCATGATCGGCGGCATGACGGATGTGATCACCGGTGCCACGCGCAGCAACCACGGCACGCTCACCTTCCACTGGGACTTCACCGACCTGAATGGCAACGAGGTTCCGGACGGGCAGTACACCATTCGGATGGAGCTCACCGATCACGACGCGAGCAGCACCAGCAGCAACAACGAAGGGTCGTTTACGTTCAACAAGAACGGTCAGTCGCTCGACCAAACCGGCCTGTCCAGTGGTGGCTTCACCAACGGATCGGTGACGTACGTCGCTGACACCCCCACCGACCCGGGCAATCCCACCGACCCGGGCAATCCCACCGACCCGGGCAATCCCACCGACCCGGGCAACCCCACCGACCCGGGCAATCCCACCGGCGGCGAGTGCTTGCTCACCTCCCAGTGCATTCACAACGACGGCTGCTGTCCGGCCGACTGTGTCTACGAAGTCGACAACGATTACAGCCCCGGCACGGCGCGGGTGCCGCAAGCGGCTGGCGGCTGCAACGCCACGGGCCCGATGTCGGGCGGCACGACGACCCTGTTCGTGCTCGGCGCGCTGATGCTGTTGCTCGGTGGTCTCGGTGTCCGGCGGTTCAGACTTGCTTCGCCCGCACGGACCAGGCGAAACCGTCGTACCAAAAGTGCATGAGCGCACCGGCGTTGCGGTCGAAGCCGAGAGAGCTTTCGTCAGCCGCCGCGGGCGCCGCTATGGCGTACGAGAGGGGACGGACCTAACTTTTTTACTTTCTCGATCGAGAAAGTAAAAAAGTTAGGTCCGTCCCCTCTGCTGAGTGCATAGCACGCCTCGCGAGGCGGGGCCGTAGCGGCGCTCACGCGCAGTTTCGTGGCGATAACCCGAAAAATCACCCGCGCCAGCTTTCACCGGGCCAGAAATCGCGCAAGATTGGGTCCATGCGCCCACGCCGTCACGTCATCGCCCTCGTGTTGCTCGCGGCGCTGGCCACCCCGGGGTGCCGCCACAAGTCCAAGCATCCGAACGCCCTCCAGGGTGTGATCGAGCTGGACGAGCGCGATCTCGGATTCGAAGTCGCGGGGCGATTGACGGCCCTGAAGGTCGACGAAGGTGATCGGGTGACCAAAGGCCAGCTGCTCGGCGTGCTGGACGACCAGCTTCAGCGCAGCGTTCAGACGGCGCGCCAGGCCGAGGCGGCCGCGACCGAAGAACAGCTCAAGTTGCTGCTCGCGGGTTCGCGCCCCGAGGACATCTCGGCCAAGCGGTCCCAGCTGATCGCCGCGCGGGCAAACGAACGGCTGACCAAGCAGATCCTGGACCGAAACCGCGCGCTTGCCGGCACGCCGGGGGCGACGCCGCCCGCCGAGGTCGCGCAGCTCGAGGCCCGCTACCGCGCCGCGGTGGGAGAACGCCGGGTGCTCCAGGCACAGTTGCGTGTACTCCAGCACGGCGCGCGGCCCGAGGAGATCGCGGCCGCCAAGTCGCGTGCCGCCGCGGCCAAAGCCACCGCGGCGCTGGAGACCGAGCGATTGCGGCGCCATCATTTGTCCGCGCCGTTGGCCGGCGTGGTGCTCGAAGTGATGATAGAGCAGGGCGAGCTCGTCTCGCCCAACGTCCCGGTGCTCACCATGGCCGACGTCGACCACCCGTACACCGACGTGTTCGTGCCCGAGGGCAAGATCGGCGGCGTTCGCGTGGGCTCGTCGGCTCGTGTATTCGTCGACTCGGCCACCGAGCCGTTCGCGGGCAAGGTGGAGTTCATCGCCCGGCGCACCGAGTTTACGCCGCGGTTTTTGTTCAGCGAACGCGAGCGGCCGAATCTGGTCGTGCGGGTGCGCATTCGCATCGCCGATCCCCGCCAGCAGCTCCACGCCGGCGTGCCGGCGTTCGCCTACATCGACACGGCGAAGGCTGCCCCTTGACCGACGAAGCTCCCATCGTCGAGACCCACGAGTTGTCGCGGCGCTTCGGCAGCCTGGTCGCCGTGCGCGACGTCAGCGTGTCCGTGCGCCGGGGAGAGATCTTCGGGGTGCTGGGCCCCAACGGCGCCGGCAAGTCCACCACCATCCGCATGCTGTGCGGCATCCTCGATCCCAGTGGTGGTCGAGGCACGGTGGTCGGCTACGACATCGCCCGCGACCCGGAGCGGATCAAACAACGCATCGGCTACATGACCCAGCGGTTCAGTTTGTACGAAGACCTGACCGTGCTGGAGAACCTGCGGTTCTACGCCGCCATTTACGGCGTGTCCCGGCGGCGCCGCCGCGCCCGCATCGACGAGGTGATCGAGGCAGCGGGGCTCGGCGACCGCCGCCGCCAACTGGCCGGAACGCTGTCGGGTGGCTGGAAACAGCGGGTCGCTCTGGCCAGCGCCACCATTCACGAGCCGCCGCTGCTGTTCCTTGACGAGCCTACCGCCGGCGTCGACCCGGTCAGCCGGCGTGAGTTCTGGGACCATATCCACAACGTCACCGCCAGCGGCACGACAGTGATGCTCACCACCCACTATATGGACGAGGCCGAGCGCTGCCACCGCCTTGCGTTCATCTTCCGCGGCTCGGTGTTGGACATCGGCACGCCCGACGAAATCGTCGCCCGGCGGCGGCTGCGGGCGGCGGAGCTCGAGGTCAGTCGCGCCGGCGACGCGGCCGACGCGCTGCGCGACGAGCCAGCCGTCGATCAGGTCGCACACTACGGCCGCATGTTGCGACTCGCCGTCCGCGACCTCGCCGATCCCCGCGAGGTGGTCGACCGCGTGCTCGCGCCGCTGGACATCGAGGTGGTGTCGTATCGCGAAGCGCGCGTCACGGTCGAGGACGCGTTCGTCTCCATGGTCCGACAGGACGCGGCGGCTTGAGGTAAGCGCATGCGTCTGTTCGCCATTGCATGGAAGGAGCTGCTGCAGCTTCGCCGCGATCGGCTGACCATGGGCATGATGGTCGCGTTGCCGCTGGTCCAGCTGATGCTGTTCGGCTACGCCATCAACACCGAGGTGCGGCACATCCCGATGGTGGTGTACGACCAGGACCACACGGCCGAGTCCCGCGACCTGGTGCGCAGCATGGTCGCCACCACCTACTACGACGTGGTCGGTCACGTCCGCGACTACCAGGCCATTCGCCGGGCGCTGCGCACCAGTGAGGCCCGGGTGGCCCTGGTCATCCCCGCCACCTACTCCCGCAATCTCAAGCGCGGCGCGACGGCGCGGGTGCAGCTGATCGTCGACGGCTCCGACCCGCAGACCGTGGCCAGCGCGACCAACACGGCGGCGTCCCTGGTGAGCGCCCGCTCCGCGGCGCTGCTGGTGCGGCGCCTGGCCGCCACCGGAGGCCGGTCCAATCCGCCCACGGAGCTGATCGCCGACACCTGGTACAACCAGGATCTGCGCACGGCGGTGTACATCGTGCCGGGGCTGGTCGGCGTCATCCTGACCATGACCATGGTGATGCTCACCGCCATGGCCATCGCGCGCGAGCGCGAACGCGGCACCCTGGAACAGCTGATCGTGTCACCGATTCACAACATCGAGCTGGTCCTGGGCAAGATTCTGCCCTACATCTTGATCGGCTACATCCAGATGGCGTTGATTCTGTTCGTCGGCCACTGGCTGTTCGATGTACCGCTCGTCGGCTCGATCGGACTGTTGTTCGCGCTGGCGTCGGTGTTCATCGCCGCCAACCTGGCGCTGGGCCTGTTCTTCTCCACGCTGGCAAAGACCCAGCAGCAGGCCATGCAGATGTCGTTCTTCTTTTTGCTGCCGAACATCCTGCTCAGCGGTTTCATGTTTCCGTTCGAGGCCATGCCCCGACCGGCGCAGTGGCTGGCGCAGGCGCTGCCGCTCACCCACTTTTTGCGCATCGTCCGCGGCATCGTGCTCAAAGGAAGCTCGTTCGCCGACGTCCACAGCGAGTTTTTGTGGCTGTGTGGCCTGTTCGGGGTACTGGTCCTCGTGGGCTCACTACGGTTCACAAAGAAGCTGCCCTGAACCGGCGCGACTGGTAGGCTACGGGCCAATGGGGGACGAGGGCCAACCGTCGGCATTCCGTCGCTACGTTTTACATCCCGACTACGGCAGCGCGCGCCTGTTGTGGTGCACCATCGTCGGCACCGTGACCACCATCGCCGTGCCCAGCTCCCAGCCATGGCGCACGCGCTCGCTCATCGGCTGGGACATCGGTGTGCTGCTTTTGCTCGCCATCGACTGGCGGCGCATCGCCGGCGCCGATGCCCGGACCACGGCTCGCCGCGCCGCGTCCGAAGACGTGGGCCGCTTGCTGGTCTGGCTGATTCTCCTCGGCGCCGCCTTCTTCAGCACGTATTCGGCCATCTTCGTGCTCAAGGACGCGCAGACCTATGCACCGACTGCGCGCTTGCTGTGGAGTGGGCTGGCTCTGCTGGGGGTAGTGCTGGCGTGGGCCCTCACCCACACGGCCTTCGCGCTGCGCTACGCCCATCTGCACTACGGCAGCATGCACCTGGGCGGCTTCGACTTTCCCGGAAACGAACCGCCGAACGAGCTGGACTTCGTGTACCTCGCGTTCACCATCGGCATGACATTCGCGACCTCGGACGTCAACGTGAGCAGTACCAACGCCCGGCGCGCCGTACTCGCCCACGCGCTGATGTCGTTCCTGTACAGCCTCACCATCCTGGCGATCGCCATCCAGCTCGCCTTCACCTGGCTGGGCGGATCATGACTGATCTGGAGCGTTTTGAGCAGAGCGCGGTTCCGCGCAACGATCTCGTGCGCAAGTACGCGGGGCGGATCGAGCCCAACTGGGGATTCGTGTTGTACGGGATTCTCTATGCGTTCGTTTCCATGGCCGCGATGTTGCTCGGCATGCTGCTCGGCATCGCGATCGGCAAGGGTGTTGGCTTGGCCGACGGCAGCACGGGGCTGGCTGTGCTCGCGTTCGGACTCGCCGCGCCGGCGACGGTGCTGTCGTGGTGGCCGTTTTTTCGCTGGGCTCGGCGCAAGCGCGGGCATGCCAGTGGGCTCGTGCGCGAAGGCACGCTGATCCAGGGCAAGGTGGCGACTCGCACGAGTGACCGAGTCGCCAGGGCGGCGATCAAGCTCGCGGCCAGGCTCGGCGGTGGTCACATGGGCAATGTGAAGTGGTGCCGCGTCGAGTTCGAGGTGGACGGAACGCAACAGGCGCTGCTGTGCCCCTTCGTGAAGCACCCCGAACAGGGGGCGCTGGCGACGGTGCTCTACCATCCCGACTCGAAATATGCGTTCGGCTTCGACGAAAGCGGCCGGGCCTATGTCAGCGGACTGCACTGACGAGCTATGCACGTTCCCGCCGCACCAGAAGCGATCGCCGAGCTTCGCAAGTGCCGCGTGCGGCTCCCAGGTGATCTCCGAACTGCGTGATCATCGCGATCACCCATGGGTCGTCGACATACTGGGCACCGCCGTGCTCAAAGAAGCTCTCTAACGCGCGCGGCACTTTCGTTCCCGATTGCGTCCCGGTGTCCAACACTGAGACGTGAGCACGTCTCATCGAAGCGAAACCGGCAACGCTGCTTACGCGCCTGAAATGCGTGTGACATTCACCGAGCGTGTTGCTGTCGACTCGGCTAGGGTTGGTGCGCCGTGCCGTCTCGCGCGTTTCGATCACTCGTTGGTCTCACCGTCGCGTTGGTCGCCGTCGCTGGCTGCGAGCAAGTCAAGCCGCCGCCGCTGATCACCGCGATCGAACCGGCGCGTGTGCCCGCCGGGGTGGACACGCCGGTGACCGTGCGCGGTCGCAACTTCTTCGGCGAGCTGGATCGCACAGCGGACGGTCGCTACTCCGCCGAACTCGATTTCATGATCGCGTTGCCCGGCACGGGCCGCACCTTGCCGGCCACGTTCGTGGACACCCACACGCTGACGCTGACCTTGCCCGCCGATGTCGCCGTCGGCAACTACGAGCTGGCCGTCGAAACGCCCAGCGGACGCGAAGCGGTGTCTGTCGACGAGCTGTCGGTCGCAGCCGCGCGGATCGTCATCGAGGACGCGGCGGGCGGCAACGGCAATGAAGTCGACGCGCGCGACCTGCTGGTCAACGGCTCGCTGGGGTTGTACGCGGTAAGTCGGTTCGAAGACGACGGCGGGTTCATTGCGGACGAACCGGTGACCTGGTCGGTGAGCGGAGACGCGGGCAATGTCGACGCCACTCAGGGCAGCGACGTTACGTTTTCGGGCAAGCGCCCGGGCATCGCGGTCGTCACGGCGAGTCACGCTGTGTTTGGCTCCGATGACACCGGCGACCTCACGGTGATCGCCGCCGATTGCGGCGGCAGCGACTGCATCGATAGCTGCCACGAAACGTGTGTCGGCGACTGCTCGCTGGGCTGCAACTCGAGCTGCACGTGCGAGCTCGACTGCGCGGGCACCACGGGTACGTGCAGCGCGAGCTGTGCGGGACACGACGAGTGCGTCATCGATTGCGTGGATGCGGCCAGCTGCATGTCGAAGTGCGCGGGCAACTCGGTCTGTCAGATCAACAACTGTGGGACAGCCGGCAGTTGCAGCGCCACGTGCAGTGGCAACGCAATGTGTCGCATCGACTGCGCCGGCACCGACAGCTGCGGGCAGTTCCGTTGTCTCGGCAGTGCGCAATGCCTGCTCGACTGCACCAACGCGACATCGTGTGGCTTCGCCAGCTGTGGCGGCGGCCAGACGGTGTGCCCGGGCAACGTGATCGTGTGCAACCGGGCATGCCCGTAGCGCGGGGTGGCGCTTTCTCTGCACGCACTTGACCAGTCTGCCGATCAGCACGAGGCGCGGATGGCCGTACTGGTGCGCATTCCAGCGACCTTTGCGGCTGTACGCCCGCCGGCTAGCCACCCCAACGGGAGTGGGCTTCGTGCTCGGGACCCGGCGGCAGGTTGACGAAGTCCTCGGGGAAGGACTCGGTGATGTGAAGCAGCAGGTCGAGGATCGTCAACACTCCATCGACGTTGCCGTCGGCGGCCCTGGTGGGCAGGTGGCGGCAGACCTTCACCAGCATCAGGTTGAGGCCGTCTTCGAGGGTCTGGTCGTCGCGGATGGTTGCGGGGGACTTGGTCATCACCTCGCCGACGGGAATGGTCTCCCAACCCGGCGCCGTGATGTCCACCCTCGACATCATGTCGCGTTCGGTGAAGATGCCGACGAGCACGCCGTCTTGCTCGACCAGCACCGCACCGCAGCGGTGTTTCTTGAAGCGTTGCACGACACCGAGTATCGCGGTGTCGACAGACACCTTGATCGGCGCGTCGTGCGCGATATCACTCACGGGCGTCTCCGCGAGATCGAGCAGCGTCGTGGTCATCCTAGCCTCCTCCTCCGATATCGAGCCAGGCTTCGTCTTCGCCCGTGTTGTTGCGGTCCAGCTCCGCGAACACTTTGATCAGGTGGGTCATGACCAGTCGACTGTCGAGGAGCGAGACGGGTTTGTTGTCGTCATCGACGATGGGAATGTGGCGGTAGCTCGCCCGAGCCATGCGGTTGATGGCGTAGGAGATACAATCCTGCGACTTGAGCGACGTGGGATTGCTGGTCATCACGTCGCGCAACTCGACCTGATCCGGGTTTCGCTTCTCGACGCAGACCCGATTGACATAGTCACGTTCGGTGAAGATACCGACGAGTTTGTCACCGTGGACGACCAACACGCAGCTGGCCGGCAACTCGAGCATCCGAGCGACCGCCGCGCTGACCGTGTCGCGCGGTGCGAGAGCCACGAATTTGGCCGGGGCGATGCATTCTCCGATCGACTTGTGTACCCGCTGCATGACACTAGTCTACCGCGCTGGCTCGTAAGCGGGAGGGCTTAGTTCGGGCTAGTTGGTTTCGACGCGCAGCATCATTGGTCTGAATGTATTCAGAATTGCCGATTCTGATCGTCCCAATGGGGGTGCGACCGCACGAGCGAAAATACAAGTCCAAAGCCACGCACGTGGCGCGGGCCCGTCTCGTCATGAAGGCGAAGCTGTGGTGGACCACGGGGTTTCCCTATCGTGGCCGTTGGGTCGTCGCGTGCCTGGCTGCGGGACCTACCAGCGGGCCGGAAACCCTCGAGCGCCGCGATCTGCGCGAGGCTTCGTACGCGCTGAACAAGCTCGAAGGAGAGTTTGGCCGTGTGTTGCCTCATCTCGTGGCCGAGCCGCACCGGTGGGGTGTGGCAATGCGCCGCATGCTGGACGTACTGAAGCCCTGGGTGCACGGCACCGATGCGCCGCCGGCGAGCCTGTTCGACACCGACGGGCTGTACTCCGAGACCATCCGGCGCCGGGCGCGTGTGCTGGCGCGCAAAAATCCGCAACTGCGTGCGGTACTCGCGGCGTTTTCGTGGATCTTCGTGGGAAATTCGGCGGGTGCAAAAAAACATCTGCGCTGGATCGAGGACAATGCGGTCGCGCTGAGTGTGTTGTTGGTCGGCGTCGGCGACGAGCGCGGCCTGGTCGTGGCCGCTCAGCTGGCGCATGTGGCGGCGAGCGTGGGACGTTCGCTGGTGGCGCCGATGCTGGCGTTGTTCGGCCACCCCGGCAGCTACGATTGGGCGATTGACGGTGGCGACGAGTTCATTGCCCGCTTGGGCTCGGCGCTGCGGTCCCGCAAGCCGCGCGCGTTTCCCGAGCCGCCGTCGCCGCCCCTGGCCGCTGCCGCCGTCGCCATCAGCCAGCGTCTGGTCGCCGCCGACGCAAAGGCCCAGCGGCGGTTTCTCACCTTGTTGCGGCTGATCGAGCTGCCGGCGGTCGTTTCGGCGTGGGCTCGCTGGTGGCCCGACGCGGTGGAGGTGAGCAGAAAAGGCCAGGGCATCCAGCGCGGCTTTTTGCGCCGGCCGGAGCGCGCCGCGCGCTGCGACGAGCTGACGACGCAACTGGACTATTTGCGCTGCACCGAGCCCGCCGCGCTGAAGCTGCAGGGGGTGGTCGACGCGCTGTGGTTGTTTTCCGGAAACTGCGCGCCCGGCTGGTTCGGCAACGTGTGTGCCGCACTGCATGCGGTGGACGGCGCATCAGCTCCGAGCTTGCGCGCGTCGCTGGTGGTGCACTGGGCCAAGCGCGCCGACCGTGCCGAGCCCGCGGAGCTGCGGCTGTGGCCCACGCTGCTGGGAGCCTTCGCGTGTTATGCGGCTGCCGGGGGCGATCTGTCGCCATGGCGCGACCCGGTATTGTGCCAGGGGCGCACCGACAGTTTCCAGTGGAACATCGACGACGACATCCTGGACAGCGACGCCGGTGGCGAGGCGATCGGCAGGGCGTTCGCCGCGTTCGCCGCGTTCTGCCGCGAGTACCCGGATACCGGTCTGGACGACGTGTGGGACCAGCTGGTGGACTTCGTCGAGGTGTGTGGCGACGTCGATCGCGTGGTTGCGCTCACGCACGGGATGGTCGCGACCAAAGAACACGACAACTGGCACCCGAAACAACGCTTGGCGTGCGCGCTGGCGGTGACGAAGCAACAGCCTGACCTGTTCTGTGACGTGCTGCGCGCGTTCGCACGTCTGGAGTCGAGCAGTGGGCTCGAGGCCGACGATATTTACAAGCCGCTGGCGCGGGCGTTCGTGGGATTCGA
>Ga0114931_10005045_pt1 | contig 16344 bp, 11 predicted proteins | sample 2SBtaG_FD_89579 | JGI IMG/M metagenome (GOLD analysis project Ga0114931, IMG submission 89579) | Deep subsurface microbial communities from Kolumbo volcano to uncover new lineages of life (NeLLi) - 2SBTROV14_V59a metaG | ecosystem: Environmental > Aquatic > Marine > Volcanic | place: Kolumbo...
CGCCGCAGGTGAAGGTGTTCGACCTCGCCGCCCGCTGCGTCAACAACCGCGCCTTCCGCAAGGGCAACATCATCTCGCTGGCCACCGATCTGACCGGGGTCCCGGTGGAGAGCGGCTTCCTGCTCATGAACACCGACCACATCTATCGGCCGGCGATCGCCGACCTGGTCCAGAGCACCGCCGCCAGCGCCGACTACGTGACCGCCTTCTGCGACTTCGACCGCACCCTGGGCGCCGACGACATGAAGGTCCAGCTCGACGACCGGCGGCGGGTCTCGGCCATGGCCAAGGCCCTGCCCTCCTGGGACGCCGGCTACGTCGGCATGACCTGGGTTCCCGATCGCCAGGCGCGCGTCTACCGGGCGGCCGCCGATCGGGCCGAAAAGGCCCTCGGCGACGCCGTCCACGTGGAATCGATCCTGGTCGAGCTGGCCGCCAGCGGCGCGCCCCCGCACATTACCGACATCAGCGGCCACGGCTGGCTGGAGATCGACGAGCCGCACGAGCGCGAGGCCGCCGAGGCAACCCTCTGGGCCGAGCACTGGTGGGTCGCGTAACGTCTGGCCGACCGCCGCGACCGCGGTAGTATCCGCGGCCATGAGGCGCATCGCAGCGATTCTGGCGTTGATCGCGCTGTCGGCCGGACCGGCCGGTGCCGGCGAGCCGACCCGGCTGACCTTTGACCAGGTGGTGGCACGCGCGCGCGCCAACCCGCTGGCTCGCGCCGCTCACGAGCAAGCGCAGGCAGCCGAGGCCCAGGCCGACGAGGCCCGCGCCGCCCGCTGGGGCAAGCTGCAGGTGACCTCGTTCCTGGCGCCCAGCCCGCGCATCAAGTGCGACGACCCGAGCTGCACGTCGACGTCGCCCAAGGACGTCACGATCAACGTCGCCGGCGTCTTCGGCGGGGTCAAGGTCGAGGTTGTCCAGCCGATCTACACCTTCGGCAAGCTGTCCTCGATCAGCGCGGCCGCCCACCAGGCGGCGCAGGCCGCGCAGCTGTCCGAGGACGTGGTCGCGGGCAACCTGGTCGAGTTGTCGGCCAAGGCCTACTACGGCCTCGAGCTGGCGCGCGAGCTGGTGTGGATGCTCGAGGACGGCCTCGACGAGATCACCAAGGGACAGAAGCAGCTCGCGGACAAGCTGGCCGAGGGCTCCGCGGACGTGACGATACAGGACAAGCTGCGCCTCCAGACCCTGCGCGCGGAGGTCGAGGCCCGTCTCACCGAGGCGCGGGAGGCGGAGGCGACCGCCCTGGCTGGCCTGCGCGCCCTGGTCGGCGACGACACCATCGACATCGACGAAGACCCACTGGAGGCGGTGGCGTTCGACCTGGCCGCCAGCCCCGACGACTACGTCGCGCGCGCCACCAGCGGCCGCTCAGATCTGCGCGCCGCCCGCCACGGCGCCAGAGCGGCCGCGGCGATGGCCGACTTCCAGCGCGCCCAGTGGTGGCCCGACCTGGTGGTCGTCGGCGGGGTCAACTTCGCCGCCGCCCAGGGGGTCGAGAACGCCCCATCGGCCTTCTACAACGATCCGTTCAACACCCTCGGCGCCCAGCTCGGGGTGGCCCTGCGCTGGACTATCGACCCGGCGTCGCAGCGGGCCCGGGTGCGCAAGGCCAACGCCGACAGCCGCCGGGCCAACGCCCTGGTCGAGGCCGCCAACCGCGGCGCCACCCTCGAGGTCCGGCGCGCCCACGCCAGGGCCCTGCAGGCCAGAAAGCGCCTGGAAGCGACGCAAAAGGGCGAAAAGGCAGCCAGGGGCTGGGTCGCCTCGGTGCTCCAGGCCGACGCCATCGGGGTGATCAGCGCCAAGGACATGGCCGATGCCCTGGTCGCGTATTTCACCTTGCGGGGCCGTGTGCTACAGACCACCTTCGACTGGAACCTGGCCACCGTGAGCCTGCGTCGCGCGGTGGGTGAATTCACCGCCGCCCGGGCTCGTCCATAGCGTACTCGCCGATGACACACCGCCGATCTCGCCTCCGCCTGGCCATCACGGCCTTCTCTCTGCTTCTCCTGGCCGCCTCCGCCAGCGCCTCGGCCGGCACCACCGGTCCCGGCACCAAGGCGGTGCGCAAGGCCAACGAGACCGTCTCATCTCTCTTGCAAAAGAAGGCCGCGCCCAACAGCGCCGCCGAGAAGAAGCTGGCCGCCCGCGTGACCGCGGAGCTGCGCGACTTCCTCGACGTCGACGAGCTGGGCAGGCAGGCGATGGTCGACCACTGGAAGACGCTGCCGGAAGCGCAGCGCGCTCAGTTCCTGAAGCTCCTGCGCGGCCTGATCGAGGCCAACTACGTCAAGGGCTTGCGCGCCAACCTGGCCTACAAGGTCAAGTACACCGGTGAGTCTCCCAAGGGCGACAACCTCCTGGTGTCGACCACGGTCGTCGCCAAGCGCCACGGCCGCCCGTACGAGATCGAGATCGAGTACCTGTTGCGCAAGGAAGGCAAGACCTGGCGCACCTTCGACGTAGTCACCGACGGCGTCGGTCTGGTCGAGAACTACCGGGCGATGTTCAACAAGATCATCAGCAAAGACGGCATGGACGGCCTCATCCGTCGCATGCAGAAGAAGCTCGATCAGCTGCAGAGCTAGCCGGAGCTTGGGCCGGCAGACCGAAATGCGGTAAAGAATCGGGCCCGCACGGGTCCGAGATGTCTGCCCCCTCCAAAGCCGCCCTCCGCTTCGCCGCCTGGGTCGACCGGTACCGGCACGCGGTGCTGGCCGTATCGGTGCTGGTGGCCGTGGCCGGCGGCCTGCTGGCGGTGCGGATGCCGGTCCACACCGACTTCTCCTATCTCCTGCCGCCCAGATCCAGGTCGGTGCGCGACCTGCGCGCGCTGGAGAAGCGGGTGCGCACCTTCGGGCGGGTCTTCATCCAGGTCCGCGCCGACGATCCCGCGGTGCGCGAGCGCGCCACCCGCGACCTGTACCAGCGGGTGGAGAAGATCGACCCCACGCTGCTGGGCTCGGCCATCGCTGACGACGGCGTGGCCCGGCGCTTCTTCTGGAACCACCGCTTCCTCTACGCCAAGCTCGCCGACCTCGAGGCCGCTCGCGACGCCCTGCGCGACGCCATCCGCGACGCCAAGCTGAAGGCCAACCCGCTGTTCGTCGACCTCGACGACGACGACGAGAAGAAGGACGACCGCGCGCTCGAGGACCGGACCCGGAAGCTAGTCGACCGTCTGGACGAGGCCGAGCGCAAGGCCCACAGCCCGTCCGGCTTCATCTCCGACGACGGCAAGACCCAGCTGCTGATCCTGCGGTCGACGGCGCCGACGTCGAGGGTCGGCCAGTCCAAACGACTGCTCGCGGCCATCGATCACGCCATCGACGAGACCCGCGCCGAGGTGCGCGACCCGAAGCTCCAGTTCGGCCTGTCCGGCGACGTCGTGTCGACCATGTACGAGCACGACGCCATCCTCAGCGGCATGAAGCTGGCCGGGCTGATCACGGTGCTGATCTGCGGTCTGGCGCTCTACTTCTACTACCGCCAGCTGATGCCGGTGGCGGCGTCGCTGTGGTCACTCGCGGTAGGCACCCTGGCCACCTTCGGCGTCGCCCAGGTGAGCATCGGCTACCTCAACGTGATGACCGCGTTCCTCGCCGCCATCGTCGTCGGCAACGGGGTCAACACCGGACTGATCCTCCTGGCCCGGTATTACGAGGAGGTCCGCGCCGGGCGCAGCGGCACCGACGCGCTGGCCGCTGCCATCCACGGAGCGCTGCACGGCACCCTGGCCGCCGCGCTGGCCGCCAGCGTCGCCTACGGCTCGCTGGTGGTGACCCAGTTCCGCGGCTTCCGCCACTTCGGCTGGATCGGCGGTCTGGGCATGGTGCTGTGCTGGATCAGCGCCTTCACCGTGCTGCCCGCGGCCCTGTGCGTGCTGCGCCGGCACGACCGCATCCACCCGCACGAGCCGCCGACCGTCGGCCGAGCCCTGGCCCGCCTGTTCCCCCGCCGGGTGACCACCACCGCGCTGGTGGCGCTGGCGCTGACCGTGGTCGCCGGCGCGCTGACCGCCGGTTTCGTCGCCGGCGATCCGATGGAGAACGACTGGCGCAACCTGCGCTCGGACAACGCCGACCTGCGCCGCGCCCACCACTGGGACGACGAGATGGGCATCCACTTCGACGCCAAGTTCAAGGCCGGCATGTCGCAGCGGTTCGTCATCGGCCTCGACCACCGCGACGAGGCCAAGCCGCTGGCCGACATGCTCGACCACGTGGGCAAGCACCTGATCGAGGGCGCGACCAGCCTCGATGATCTGTTGCCTTCCCGCCAGAAGCGAAAGCTGGCGCTGCTCGAGCAGATCCGCACGCTGTTGAAAGACCCCGGCGTCTCCGATCTGAACGCCGAGGACAAGAAGACCGTCGACCGCATCCGCCCCCCCGCGGACCTGCGCCCGCTGGACGACACCGACGTCCCCGAGGCGATGGCGGCGCCGTTCACCGAGGCCGACGGCACCCGCGGCCGCCTGGTGCTGGTCTCCGGCGGCCTGGAGTTCAAGGGCTGGAACGTCGAGGATCGAGTTGCCTTCGCCAAGGGGGTGCGGGCGCTGAAGCTGCCGCCGGACGCGGTGGTCGGCGGCCAGTCGTTCGTCATCGCCGACATCATCTCGTCGATGGCCCACGACGGTCCGCTGGCGTCGATCGTCGCGGTCATCGGCTCGGTGCTGATCGTCTTCTTCGTCGTCGGCTTCGGACGACACGCGGCGGTAACCCTTGTGTGCGGCCTGGCCGGCATCCTCGGCATGGTCGCCATGTGCTCGCTGGTCGGGCTCAAGGTGAACTTCCTCGACCTCATCGCCCTGCCGATCACCATCGGCATCGGCATCGACTACTCGGTCAACCTGGTCGCCCGCGAGCGGGAGAGCTGGCGCGAGGGACCGCGGCACCTCCTGGCCACCACCGGCGGGGCCGTGCTGCTCTGCTCGTTCACCACCATCGTCGGCTACGGCTCTCTGCTGCTCAGCGACAACATGGGCATCCGCAGCTTCGGTCTGGCCGCGATCCTGGGCGAATTCGCCTGCATCTCCGCGGCTCTGCTGGTTGCCCCGGCGCTGCTCACGCTGATGCGCGGCGCCCGCACCGCCGACCCGATGCCGGCGGCTGCCGACAAAGAACGGCCTTCTGCGGCAGCCAGATGACGACCCCGGCCGATCCGTGCTACCAGACGCCGATGCGAGGCGACGTGCGAGTCCTCTATGTCATGGGCGCCGGGCGCAGCGGCTCGACCATCTTCGACGCCACGGTCGGCAGCCACCCGGCCATGGCCGGCCTGGGCGAGCTGAACCGCATGGCGCGCCAGGCGTGGCTGCGCAAGGAGATGTGCTCGTGCGGCGAGCGCGCCGTCGACTGCTCGTTCTGGTCAGCCATTCGCGACGCCTGGCTGGCGCCCGGCGACGCCGCCATCGACGAGCAGGTTGCGTTGGAGAAGTCGGTCGAACGACTGCCGCGCTGGGCGACCCGCGGCATGGCGGCGCGAACCGCCAACTCGTCTACCTTCGCCGCCTACGCCGAGCGAGCAGCGGCGTTGTTCCATATCCTGGCCGACGCCACCGGCTCCCAGGTCATCATCGACTCGTCCAAGATGCCCGCCCGCGCGATGGCGCTCGCGCACGTGCCCGGCATCGACCTGCGCGTCGTCCACCTGGTGCGCGACCCGCGCGGCGTGGCCTGGTCGCTGCGCAAGCGGCTCGAGCGTGACCTGGCTGCCGGCGTGCCCAAGAACAGCCGCATCCACCCGGTCTGGTGGACCGCCGCCGCCTGGAGCCTGACCAACGCCCAGGCCGAGCTCGCCCGGCGCATCATCGGACCCGAGCGGTCGATCTTCGCCCGCTACGAGGACTTCGCCACCCGCCCGCGGGAGGTGCTCGAGCGCGTCTGCGAGCTGGTCGGCGTCGACCCGGCACCGATGGCGGCCATCGTCAACGGCGAGATGGATCTGCGCACCCGCCACCTGGTCGCCGGCAACCGCCTGCGTATGAAGGGCTCGGCGCGCCTCAGCCTGGACGAGGCGTGGCGCCAGAAGCTGGCGCCGGGCGAGATCCGCACCTGCCGCCGGGTGGCCGGGCCGCTGATGCGCCGCTACGGCTACGCCGCCTAATGCGGCGCCAGGTCGCGGGCGATCGGCACGGTGATGGTGGTCTCGCCGCTCTCGACCTCGATCACGTGGTCGAACCGCCGAACCTCGCCGCCGCGCAGCACGGCGCGAAAGCGCAGGCGGTAGCGCCCGGCATCGAGCTGGGTCACCAGATCGACCGACGGCGCCCCGGCGTGGCGCTCCAGCCGGGCGACGGCGCCCTGCTCGCCGTCGCGGACCATATCCACCTCGAGATCGGCAAGCTGGGGCGCCGCCTCCCCGGCGTCGATGCGCAGCGTGACCTTGGCCGCCTCCGCGCCGCAGGTCCGCGTACCCAGGAGAACCAGCGCCAGGACCAGCGCAATGGGCGCGATCCGGCGTCTCCACAGCTGATATCGACTCTGCTCGGGCACGGCGGAACGAACCGTAGCGAAATTGCCCGGCTCCGGTCCAGCTACTATCATGCTCCGGCCGTGTACCGGCTGTTTCCCGCCATCCTCTGCGGCCTCGCCGCCACCGGCTGCGCCCTCCGCGACGCGCCGTATCGCTTTCGCGCGCCAGTCGTGTCGTCGGTCAACGCCGGCCAGCCGCCGAGCGCGAGCGACCACGACGACAGCGGCTGGGACGCGCCGGCGCCGCGCCGGCCTCCGGCCATGGCCACCACCGCGCCCGCGCCGTTCCGGCCGCCGCCGGCCAAGGAGCCCGCTGCCGGCGGCCCGCTCGCCGACACCCTGCGCTCCATGGTCGGCCTGCGCGAGAAGGAGGCGACCCCGGTCCGCTTCGTCTTCGACGCCCTGGCGACCATTGGCGCCGACGTCGCCCCCGAGCTGCGCGACGCCGCCGATGGTCCGGCCCTCCTGGCGCTGGCCCACGACCGCCATGCCGCCGCCCCCGACCACCACCCGCTCCTCGGCGACCTGGTCGTGTTCGATGACGTCCAGCCGCACCAGGATGCCTCCGGTGTGGGAGTCGTCGTCAGCAGTCGCGCCGACGGCACCGTCGAGTTCGTCTATCTCGCACGCGGCGTCGTCCGCCGCGGTTGGCTCAACCTGCGCCACCCGTCGGACAAACGCGACGCTCAGGGCCGCGTCCTCAACACCATCATCCGGCAGAAACGCGGCGACGGAAGGAAGGGCAAAGGCGACTTGACCGGGCAGTTATTCGCCACCTTTATCCGGCTCGATGGCCTGGCCCCGCGCTAGGCCATCGCCCCGGGGCAGTGGCGAAACTGGTAAACGCAGGGGACTTAAAATCCCCGGCTCGCAAGAGCGTGCGGGTTCGACCCCCGCCTGCCCCACCCCGGCCTCCCCGGAGGCGACATAGCCCCCAGGAACGACTCGACTTTCGGCGACGCGCGGATATGCTCCACCACCCGCGCATCCGCGCGAGTTGCTGTAACTGACGATGCCCGGAGAGCGCTCCCCAGGACTGGCCTACGCCGAATGGATCGACCGCAACCGGCGCGCAATCTTGCTGCTGTCGCTGGTTCTGGCGCTGGTGGCGGCGGCCCTGGCGGCGCGGCTGCCACTCAAGGCCGACCTGTCCAACCTGCTGCCGCCGTCGGCCAGGTCGGTGCGCGACCTGGAGGTGCTCAAAAAGCGCGGGCGCGCCTTCGGCACCGCCTTCGTGGTGGTCAAGAGCGACGACCCGGCTCTGCGCAAACGCGCCAGCAAGGCGCTGTACGAGCGGCTGCAGAAGCTCGACGCGAAGCTGGTCACCAACGTCGACTACGACGACTCCGCGGCGCGCGAGTACGTGTGGAAGCACCGCTTCCTGTTCGCCGATCTGCAGGACCTGACCGACGCTCGCGACGCCATCAAGGAGTCGATCCGCAAGGCCAAGCTCGAAGCCAACCCGCTGTTCGTCGACCTCGACGACGAGGACGACGCGCCGGCGAACGACGACAAGGCCCTCGATGACCGGGTCGACGCGCTGAAGAAGCGCCTCGACGACGCCGACCACAAGGCCCACGAGAGCTCCGCCTTCGTGTCGAAGGACGGCACCATGCAGCTCCTGGTGGTGCGGACCAGCTTCCCGTCGTCCGACACCAAGCTGGACAAGCGCCTGGTCTCCGAGCTGCACGCCGCGATGACCGAAGTGCGCATCGGGCTGGGGCCCGGCGTCACCTTCGGCGCCACCGGCAACGTGGTGACCATCGTCAACGAGCAGCAGTCGGTGATGCATGGACTGTGGCGTGCGGCCATGATCACCGTCGTCCTGTGCGCGCTGGCGCTGTTCCTCTACTTCCGTTCGCTGTTGCCGGTAGCCGCGTCGCTGTGGTCACTCGCCGTCGGCACCCTGGTCACCTTCGGCATCGCCAGGCTGACCATCGGCCACCTCAACCTGGTGACCGCTTTCCTCGCCGCCATCGTGGTCGGCAACGGCATCAACTCCGGGCTGATCTTGCTCGCCCGCTACTTCGAAGAAGTTCGCGCCGGCCGCCCCGGCAACGACGGAATGGCCGCCGCCCTCGTCGGCGCCGCCCGCGGCACCCTGGCCGCGTCGTTGACCGCCGGCGTCGCCTACGGCTCGCTCATCATCACCGACTTCGACGGCTTCCGTCACTTTGGCATCATCGGCGCACTGGGCATGGTGCTGTGCTGGATCGCCGCCTTCACCGTGCTGCCGGCCGCCCTCTGCTCGCTGCGCAAACGCGGCCACATCCGCATGCACACCACGCCGGCGGTCGGCCGGATCCTGTCCCGGCTGCTGCCGAAGCGCCTGAGCCTGGTGGTCATCGTCGGCGGCGTCCTCGTCGCCGTTTCCTGCGTCCTCGCCGCCCGCTACGTCGCGTCCGACCCGCTGCAGGAAGACTGGCGCGACCTCCGCCCCAGCGGCAGCGAGACCCACGACGCCGTCGTCTGGCTCGAGAGGGTGCAGACCTCGTTCGACGACCGATTCCGCCAGAACATCTCCGGTCCGCTGGCGCTCGCCCTCGACCACCGCGACGACGCGCCCAAGGTCGCCGAGCGCCTCCGCCACCTCGAGGACGGCAAACCGCCGGCGAAGAGGCTCCTCGGCGCGATCTCCACCCTCGACTCGCTCCTGCCCGAGAACCAGGCCGCGAAGCTGCCGGTCCTGAACGAGATCCGCGACCTCATCGACAGCGACGTCGCTGACGAACTGGAGGAGAAGGACCAGGATCTCCTCCACCGCATCCGCCCGCCCGACCACCTGCACGCCCTCACCGACAACGACGTCCCCGAGCAACTCGGCTGGATGTTCATCGAGCAGGACGGCACCCGCGGACGCCTGGTCCTGGTCACCAACGGCCCGCTGTTCGAGAGCTGGAACGTCCACCACTGGCAGGCCGTCGCCAAAGCCGTCCGCGGCGTCGACTTCCCGGCCGGCACCGTCCTCGGCGGCAAGGCATTCGTCTTCACCGACATGCTCCACGCCATGCGCCACGACGGCCCCAAGGCGACCATCGTCGCCATCGTCGGCGCCTTCCTCTGCGTCTGGCTGATCGTCGGCCTGCGCCGCCACGGCGTGGTCACCATGATCTGCGGCTTCGCCGGCGTCGTCGGCATGATCGCCCTGGTTGCCTTGTGGGGCCTCGAGGTCAACGTCATCGACTTCATCGCCCTGCCGATCACCGTCGGCATCGGCATCGACTACGCCGTCAACATCGCCGCCCGCGACCGCGAAGAAGGCGGCGCCGAGTCCCCCCGCCAGCTGCTGGCCACGACCGGCGGCGCGGTGCTGCTGTGCAGCTACACCACCATCGTCGGCTACGGCTCGCTGCTATTGTCCGACAGTGGCGGCATCCGCTCCTTCGGCCTGGCCGCGATCCTGGGCGAGATCGCCTGCGTCATCGCCGCGCTCACCCTGGCACCCGCGCTGCTCGGCCTGATGGCCGGCCGCCGCGGCGCCAACAGCGCCGACTAGCTACTGCCCGTGTCCATTGGGGACACGAAGCAGCGACGCTGAGGCGCCTCGCTCCTGGAATCCGGTCGTCCTGAGCGGAGCCCGCGCAACGCGCGGGCGCAGTCCAAGGACGCATCCCAGGCGCCTCGCGCCACAGCCAACGAAAGCTCCGGTGCTGCACGCTGCGCCCGTCGACCCTTCGGCAAGCTCAGGACTGAGCACGCTGCGCGCGCTCAGCGCGCTCATGGCGACCGGGTACCAAGATTGGCGCTCCAACCAGGGACAGCTCCTAGGATCGATCTCGTCGTCGGGTCCGGCGATGCATCCGTCCAGCGAGGTTGCGACGAAGACCCGCACGCGCGACATGGCTCGCAGGGTAGCAGCGCCGCGGCGGCGATGCGGTGGTCAACCGGGCGAATCTCCCGTGCCGCCTCCTCGCGGGCACAGGGGGTCGGCGCGGTACAGGCGCGTTCCACGAGCGCGTCGCGCGCGAGCATTGACCGCAGGTGAGTTGCGCGGCGTTCAGCGCCGCGCGCGGCTCCAGAAGCGCCGCAGCGCGACCAGCGACCAGATGCCTTCGACCAGGCCGAACGGCCACGCTCCCTGAAGGAAGCCGTAGACCGAGCCCATTGCACATGCCGCGGCGAAGCCGAGCACGTACCAGGCCGAGCGGCGCTCCAGGGCGTAGAAGACCAGCATCAGGCTGACCGCCACCAGCCCGAAAAGGGTCAGCGCGTTCATGAGACTCCGGGGGGCAGTGGTCGCGGGTCACTCGGTGCCGCGCGCGGCATGATGCGAGTCGAGTAGGCGAGCAGGGGGCTGCCGGCGCGCAGCATCAGGACCGACCGCAGCGAGATACGCCAACAATAACCGGGCGGCATCGCCCTCGCTGTCGACAGCATCTCCTCCTACTCCGCGGGGCTCGTGAAGGAGGCGTAGGTCTGGATGCCGCCGGGAAGGTTGCGCACGCGGAAACCGCGCTGCAACAGCAGGCGCGTGGCGTAGTAGGCGCGCTGACCCACCTGACAGTAGAGCCACAGCTCCCGATCGCGGGGAAGCTCGGCGAGCCGACCGCGCAGCTCCTCGAGCGGAATGTTGATCGCTCCGGGGATGGCGCCGCCAGCGTGCTCTTCGGCCGAGCGCACGTCGACGACGAGCACGTCGGCGTCCGGGAGTTCTTCCCAGCGAGCGAGCTGCAAATGCCCGCGCAACACGTTGGCCGCGATCATGCCCGCCAGGTTGACCGGATCTTTGGCCGCGCCGAATTGCGGCGCGTAGCACAGCTCGGCTTCCTCGAGATCGTAGACCGTGCCGCCTTGCTGAATGGTCATGGAGATCACGTCGATGCGCCGGGCGACGCCCTCTTCGCCCACCGCCTGCGCGCCGAGCACGCGCCCGTCCGATGGGCGAAAGAGCAACTTGATGCGGATCGGCTTGGCGCCGGGGAAGTAGCCGACGTGATGCCCCGGGTGGAGATAGATCCGCTCGTAGTCGCTGATCCCTTCGCGGGCGAGCGCGCGCTCACTGACCCCCGTCGACGCGACGGTCATGCCGAACACGCCACACACCGCCGTGCCCTGGACCCCGCGAAACCGGCTGGCGTGGCCAAAGATGTCGTTGGCCGCGATGCGCCCCTGACGGTTGGCCGGGCCTGCCAGCGGCAAGATCGCCTCGACGCCCGTCATCACTTCGCGAATCTCCACGGCGTCGCCGACCGCCCACACGCCGGGCACGCTGGTGCGCATGTGCTCGTCGACCCGGATACCACCGCGACGGCCCAGCGCGATGCCGGAGGCCTTGGCCAGCGTGGTCTCCGGGCGCACACCGGTGGCCAGGATCACCAGGTCGGTCGCGAGTTCGACCCCCGCGCGGGTTCGCACGACCAGCGAGTGATCCTCGCCCTGCTCGATTTTCGCGATGGCGTCTCCCAGCAGCAGGTTGACGCCCTGGGAACGCAGGTGGTCTTCGACGGGCCGCGCCATCTCGGGATCGAGTGGAGGCAAGACGTGTGGCGCCGACTCGACGATCGAGATCGCCAGGTTTCGGTGGCTCAGATTCTCCGCCATCTCCAGGCCGATGAACCCGCCACCGACGACCACCGCGCGGCTCGCCTGGTGGTCGGCGAGCCAGGCACGGATGCGCCGGCTGTCCGGGATCGTGCGCACGACGAAGACCCCGGGCAGGTCGATGCCGAGCACGGGCGGCCGGATCGCCCGCGCGCCGGGCGACAGAACCAGCGCATCGTAGGCTTCCGTGTGCAGGCTGTCGGCGGTTAGATCGCGAACCTGGATGGTTCGCTCGTCAGTGTCGATAGCCGTCACCTCGTGTCGGGTCCGCACGTCGATGCGAAACCGATCGCGAAACAGCTCGGGACTCGCGACCAGGAGCTTGCTCTCGTCCTGGATGACGTCGCCCACGAAGTACGGCAGCCCGCAGTTGGCGAACGACACATGCGGCCCCTTGTCGAACACGACGATGTCGCACGCTTCGTTCAACCGGCGGGCACGGGCGGCCGCCGACGCGCCCCCGGCGACCCCGCCGACGATGAGCAGACGCTTGGGTGTCATGACCGGACATGGTGCACCATTCCGACCGCCGTTGACGACGCCTGAATGCCGGCTCCCCCGGGTTCCCCGACGCCAAGATCAGGACGCAGAACCCGTTTGGCATGGGCTTTTTCGTTCTCGAGGGGACTACTCGGGCTTGCGCCTCGCGAAGCGGATCGGCGCAGGATCGGGCTCGGGCGCAGGATCTGCGTGGCGAAGCCGGCCATGACGACGTCGAAGCTGTCGTCGGCGACCGGCAGAGCGGTGCCGCCGGCATCGTGGATCGACCTCGAACATTCGGGCACGACGAGGCTGGCGCCCGCGTTGCTCGGCCTGATGGCCGGCCGCCGCGGCGCCAACAGCGCCGACCAGGAACGGACACCCCACTGTGGTGGGTGGAACCCTCACCCGGGGGTGGCCTGGCTCACAAGGTGATCCCGCAGCAACCTCCGCCGATCGGCGCGATAACGCGGCGATCGGCGGAGGTTCGCGATCGAAGCCGGCCTGACACGTCGTTGGCATCGACCTGGCAGAGGACGAGTGAGACGAGCACGGAGCATTGCCCATGAGCATCCTCATCACCGCCTGCCCGAGATCCGCAACCAAGTACGTCAGTGAGCTCTATCAGGCTCGCGGCATCGATCTGCGACACGATCGACTGGGCCGCGACGGAGTGGTGAGCTGGTGTCTCGGCAACGGCATTCCCAGCGGGGAGCTGCCGCCGTGGCACGGGCCCATCCACAGGTTCGAGCCCACGACGGTCATGCACCTGGTTCGCGACCCGTGGGCGTGCATCAGCTCCCTCACGACCATCGGATCCTGGAACTGGATCAAGCGCCAGCTGCGAATTCCCCTCCGCGTGCGCGTGACCACGCCGATGCTCTGCGCGTGGTTCTGGGTCAGCTGGAACCGCGCCATCCGCCGCGCCTGGCCGCAGGCCGGCATCGTCCGCGTGGAAGAGCTGCCCAGCCGCGAGCTGCCCCGCAACGAGCGGGCCCATCGCCGCGTCCGGCCCCGTCACCTGCCGGACTGGCTCGCAACCGAAGTTCTCGAGACAGCCCGCGCGCTCGGCTGCGAGACCGCGCAGAGCGAAGCCGCGTAGCGGATCGAGCCGCGACTACGCTCGCGCCCCTGGACTTCCCGCCGCTGCGCGCTATCGTGTCCCGACCGCTCGATCATGAGACGTCGCCGAGGAATCTCCCCGCTTGGGCCGCCGCGCCGCCGCGACCTGCGCTGGTTCGAGCTGTCGCGCGGCGCCCGCACCTCCGTTCGCGCCTTGCGCCGCCACCTCGGCACCCGCGCCATGCTCCGCGTCGTCGCGGCGGTGCTGCGCCGCGCGCGCCTCGATCCGTTGCGAGGCATCGCCGTCGCTGGCTGGGACCCCGGCAATGTGGCGCTCGCGCGCCATCAACTCCGACCCGTGCTGCTGCTCGATGACGCGTTGCGCGACGTGCTCGCGCTGTCGGACGACCGCCGGCTGGCCATCTTGCGCGACGTCGTCGCCGACACCGGCGCCGAGTTCGTCCGCACCTCGATGCCGGTCCCCGAACGCGCGTCGTGGCGCGCCGCCGATGCCGATCGGCGCCGCGCGTTCGCACGAAGCCTCACTGCGCGGATGTTCAACACTCGCGTCGAACAGCTCGAGGTCGCAGAGGATCGGCTCGAATTCGACGTCACCGCATGCCTGTTCGTCGAGCTGTGCCGGGCGGCGCGGCGGCCGGAGGTCGCGCCGCTCTTCTGCGAGGCGGACGCGCGACGCTTCGATTGCCGAGATTCGCTCGTGTCGCTGCGCCGGACCCGGACCATCGCCGGCGGTGACGAGCGCTGCGACTTCCGCTTTCGCTACCGCGATTGAGCGTCGTCGGCGTCGCGTGACACGTGGTCCGGGACGAGCTGGCTCATCGTCCACGCCTGCAGATGCACGCGCCGGCGCATCGCCCGCAGCGCGGACACCTGTTTCCAGGTGATGAGCGCGGGTCCGACAATCGAGGTCGAGATCGCGGCACCGACGCCCATCGGCAATGCCAGGGGTGGCAGCTCCACGAACCGCGCGTGCACGAGGATGCCTTGATCCGAGATGAACTCGTAGGCCGGCTGCACCCAGCCGGTGTACTCGAGGCCCAGCGGGATCAGCACCGACGCACAGGCCATGACCAACAGCGCGTGACGCTGCGGGTAGTGGCGCGCGGTCGTGAGCACGATGACCTGCGAGGCCGCATATCCCGGCACGAGCATCAGCGGCCCGGCGATACCGGCATCGCCCGCGATCGCGGCAAAGGCCAGCGCGCCGGTCACCAGGACGAACCACGACGGGACCGTCTCGCGCCGTCCGATGATCCAGCACACCGCGCTGACGGACAACTGCGGGATCACGATCACCAGGAGCCACGCCAGGCTGTGCAGGCCGAGCAGCCACGCCGCGAAGAACGCGACGCCGGCGTTGAGCAGGTAGAGGCCCGCCCCGTGTTGAGCCAGCGTTCGGGTCTCTTCGGCTTCTTCCTGCTCGGCCGTGCGCACGACCGGCTCGGGCAGCTCCCTGGGCGTCTGGACGAGAATGCGCATCAGCGTCGCGGCGGCGCGCTCGGACGACGGATCGAGCGCGAGCGCGCGACCGGCTTCCTGGAGCGCTTCCTGCCGATCTGCGATCGCATCGCTGACCCGCGCATGCTCCTCGGCGGCCTCCGCCGCCGAGGCGTGCTCCTCGGCAAGCCGACTCCGCGCCTGCGCGTCGGGATCGCCGTCGAGGAATCGCTCGATCCCCTCGGCGAGGTCGCGAGCGGAGCGCATTCGCTCGTCCGGAGACACTCGCGTCGCGTGCTCCACCAGCGCGATCAGCTCCGGCGGAATCTCCTTGTCGGCCATCCGTCCGGCCACGTCCGAGGGCCCGTTCACCGTCGCGACCATGAGCGCGCCAACCGTACTGCCGCCGATGAGACGCTCGTAGGTCAGGATCTCGAACAGGACGGCACCGAGCGCGTAGACATCGGCCGCGTCGCCGATCTCCTCCGCACCGGCCGCTTGCTCGGGAGGCATGTAACCGAGCGTTCCGCGGATCGAGCCCTCCAGGGTCATGTCGACCGCGGGGACCTGCGGGTCGATCGACGGCCCGCTGCCCCGATCCGGATCGGCAGCGCGATCGCGGATCTTGGCCAGGCCCCAATCGAGGACGTAGACCTCGCCGAGCTCGCCCAGCATCAGGTTATCGGGCTTGATGTCGCGATGAATGATGCCGCGCTGGTGCGCGTACTCGATCGCCAGGCAGGCCTGGCGAAATGCCGCCAACAGACGAGTTCGCGGAAAACGCGCGACCGTGTCCGGCTCCTGCTCCGCGAGCATCCTGACGATGTCGCGAACGGTGCGACCGCCGATCCGTTTCATCGTGAAGTACTCGACGCCGTCCGGCGTCATCCCCAGGTCGTAGACCGGGACGATCGCCGGGTGCTCGAGCTGGGCCTGCACGCGCGCCTCGCGCGCGAACCGCTCCCGAATCTCGGCATGCGAGCGCTTCTCGGCCAACGCCAGCTTCATCGCCACGTCGCGCCCGGTCTGCCGGTCGTTCATCAGCCGGACTTCGCCCATCCCCCCGACGCCGAGCTGCTCGCGGTAGTCGTAACGAGCCTCGAACGGGATATGGCTGATCCCCTGGTCGACTGACTGGAAGCGCTCGGGGAGCCCCCGCTGCTCCCGGCTGCTCGGCGCGGCGCGGCGCTCGCTGGCGGTGAGCGCGGCGGGAACGCCGACCGTATCGCCGGCACTGACCGTATCGCCGGCACTGACCGTATCGCCGGCACTGACCGTATCGCCGGCGCTGACCGTATCGCCGGCACTGACCGTATCGCCG
>Ga0114931_10005046_pt1 | contig 16343 bp, 17 predicted proteins | sample 2SBtaG_FD_89579 | JGI IMG/M metagenome (GOLD analysis project Ga0114931, IMG submission 89579) | Deep subsurface microbial communities from Kolumbo volcano to uncover new lineages of life (NeLLi) - 2SBTROV14_V59a metaG | ecosystem: Environmental > Aquatic > Marine > Volcanic | place: Kolumbo...
AGTCGGCTTCGATGCGCTGTTCCAGGTCAAGCCCTTGCTTGCGTAACTTCAGGTCATGAAGCTGAACCAGCATCACCGCGTAGAAGAGCGGCATACCGATGGTATTCACAATAACGCCGATGAGCATGATGGCTTTCGGCATGGCGGTCGCTCCCGGTTCGAATCCACCCGCCAATCCGGCCACACCGGCGATGAATCCCAGGCCGCTATAGACCACCATCAACAAAATGGCCGGTATCATCAGAACCGTCACGGTCCGCCACCAGTTCCCCCAAACCAGGCGGTGACTGGTTTTGAGTGCTTCGATGATACCGCTGTTGTCCACGACAATCAGCGCAGGATAGAAGAACAAGCTCATCATCAGGATAATCCCGGGGATCAGCAGTAATACCGAACCTACGGAAACCAAGAGCATGTAGAGAATCATACCCAGCAACACCGGCAGCAGCTTTTTCAAACCGGCCGTCAACGCCTGACCCACGCCGGCCGCCTGATTGGTCGCGACGGCATCAATACGAAATATAATCGCGTTATAAAAACTGATACCGATAATCATCGCCACCAGAAGGACGCCGAAAAACGGCTTCAGTTGCCCGATCGGAACGGCTTGCGTTGCAGTTTGGGCGGGGTTAAACAGATTGGGCAGGCCGGCAATGATAGCGCCGACAAAGGCAATAGCGGCGACCTGTTTGAAACTGGACAGACAAAGCCGGATACCATTATCCAGAACTTTGCCGATGGATTGTGGCTGGTTGGCGTACTGAAACATGATTCCTCCCTGATCCTAATGTTGGTGACGATATCCCTGTGCACGTAATTTACGGAGAACCAGGGTGTTTCTCGGTCATCATAACGAAAACTTTAGGCTATGCGAGTCGGTTCCACCTGCCCTTCTGCCCCGGCCGATGTCGCCAGGTGGATGGTGGATGTCGGGAACGCGATTTCAGCACCGGCGTCGGCGATAATTTTTTCGATTTTCAACAGCACATCCTGCTTGATGGCATGATACTTCGTCCAGTTGGTAGTGTGCGTGAAAGTGTAGATGAAGAAGTCCAGCGATGAGGGTGCGAAAGCGTTGAAATGCACCATCAATGTCTGGCTGTCGTCGATTTCCGGGTGGGTGCGCAGCATAGCCTCCACCGCAGTGACAATGGCCTGCATCTTGCCGGCATCTTCATAACGGATGCCGATGGTTTCCTTGATACGCCGGTGTGACATGCGCGATGGGTTTTCCACGGAAATACTGGCAAACATGGAATTGGGAACATAAATAGGACGTTTGGAAAAACTGCGGATAGTCGTCAGGCGCCAACCGATGTTTTCCACTGTGCCCTCGATCTCCCGATCCGGCGAACGGATCCAGTCTCCAACATTGAAGGGCCGGTCAAGATAAATCATCAGACCGCCAAAGAAATTCGCCAACAGATCCTTGGCGGCGAAACCGACAGCGATGCCGCCGATGCCACCGAACGCCAGCACCCCGGAGACGCTGAAGCCCAGTGTCTGTAGTATCACCAGCCCCGCAGTGATCAGTACGGAGACCCGCAGCAATTTGCCGACGGCATCGGCGGTGGTGCGGTCATACGGTTCACCACTGGCCAGGCCACGCTGGATGATCGACTGCTGCACATTGGTCGTCATCCGTACCAGGAACCAGGCAAGTGCGGCGATAACGCCAACATGACGCAGCGGGCCGACGGCATCAAAAATGGGTGCATGGGTTTCGGCCCGCACGATATCTGCGGCGAACGTAATCCCCAGCAGCCATATCAGCAGACTGACGGGCCGTGCGGCCGCCAGTACCACGGCATCGTCCCATGGGTTGCGGGTCGACTGTAAGCGGCGCTGCAGGCGACGCAGCAGTTTGCGCTGCACAAAATCCAGCAGCAGCGCGAGAAACACAATGACGAACACCTGCATGACCCAGGTGTTGGCGCCGGTCCAGTCGGTAATCAATTTAATCAGATCGTTTTCCATGCTTGCTATTTCTACTCCAGGTCCATATCCAGCCAGCGTTCCGATTCGCAGGTTTCGAGTAAGCGTACCGCAGTCTGCCAGCGCGCGCTGCGGCGCAAACTTTGCGGTTCCGGGAAGGTCCGACCGTGTAAGCGTGCCAACCGCAACTGCGCAGCCGGGTCGTGGTAGCCGCTCAAGGATTCGACCACTTCAGCGGCGCGCTCGGGTTGATTACATACCAAGACCATGTCGCACCCGGCCTGCAGTGCTGCGCCGGCGCGTTGCGGATAGTCACCGGCCCATTCGGCGCCGCCCATACTCAGGTCGTCGCTGAAGATGGCGCCCTGAAAACCCATGTCCTCGCGCAATAAGCGGCGTAGCCAGCGGCTGGAAAAACCCGCCGGCTGGTCATCGATCTGCGGATAGCGTACGTGCGCCACCATCATGCCGTTGAGACCATTGTGGGCGAGTCGTTGAAAGGGTACCAGATCTTCCATTTCAAGATCGCTATAGCTGCGCGTATCCTCCGGCAGTTGCTGGTGCGAGTCGGCGGCCACGCCACCGTGACCGGGGTAATGTTTACCGACCGTGGCCATGCCGGCTGCGTGCATGCCGTGCTGGTAAGCGGTCGCCAGCTCGCTGACGACTTCGGGGTTGCGGTGAAACGCCCGGTCGCCAATGACCTTTGAAATACCGCGGTCCAGGTCCAGTACCGGTGCAAAGCTGAGATCCACGTTGACCGCCAACACTTCACTGGCCATCAACCAGCCGGCCTCACGCGCCAGCTGTAAGGCCCGTTCGGCATTCTGGTCATAAAGTTCGCCAAAACGGCCCACCGGCGGTAGACGGAAAAACCCGTCTCGAAAGCGTTGCACCCGCCCACCCTCCTGGTCAACCGCAACCATTAAGGGCGGCTGGCGCACGGCATGAATCCGGGCCGCCAATTCGCGTACCTGTTGCGGCGACTCATAGTTCCGGCTGAACAGAATCACACCGCCGACGGCGGGATGTGCCAGCAGTTCACGTTCTTCTGCCTGCAGTTCCAATCCGTGCAGGTCGACCATCACCGGACCCATGCTCATGCGAGCTTCTCCCGGGGCAAGCTCGTGATGAATAAGCCGTCATTCCGGCGCAAACCGGAATCCAGGCGGTTTAATCGGGCCTCATGGATTCCGGCTTGCGCCGGAATGACGGTGGTGGTGGTTCCCCGATTTGTGGCTGCGCAGCGGGCTGAGATGCCCGCAACAACCGTTAAATATCGTTTTAACATCGCTTTCTTAATCGGGTTCATGTCCGTACATCCAACCGGTCACGCAGTCTGTCGCCCAGCAGGTTGACACTCAGCACCACCAGGAACAAGGCCATGCCGGGCGCCACCACCAGGTGTGGTGCTACCAGCAGGTAACGCACGCCGTCGCGGATCATGCTACCCCAGGATGCTTCCGGCGGCTGCACGCCCAGCCCTAAAAACGACAGCCCGGACTCGGCGATCACCACCGCCGCCACCCCGAAAGTGGCCTCGACCACCAGTGGTGCGGCAATCAGCGGCAGCAGATGGCGCCGGATAATGCGCGGCGCCCGGCTACCGAGCGCCTGCGCCGCCTGCACGTGCTCGCGCTATTTGACCGACAAAACCTGGGCGCGCGCCAGGCGTGCAAAACCGACCCAGCCCACCAGGCTGAGCGCGATCACCAGGTTGCCGATACCCGGCCCCAGCAGCCCGGCCAATGCGATGGCCAGCAGGATACCGGTAAAGGCCATGAAAATATCCAGCAACATGAGCAGCATTCGGTCCCACCAGCCCCCCAGGTAGGCGGCGCAGCTACCGAGTAGCGTACCGAACAGCAGCGACAAGCTGACAACACCCGTGGCCACCCAGAATGAAGTACGCGCACCCACCAGCAGGCGGTCCAACACCGGCCGCCCCAGATCGTCAGTGCCCAGCCAGACCTGGGGGGCCGGCGCCCGCAAAATCGCCGGCAGGTGGATGTGATCCGGCTGTAGCGGCAACCAGGGAGCCGCCAACGCCACCAGTCCCCAGCTGGCCAGTATGAGTACCGCGACCATGGCGGTTTTCATGGTTGGCCCAGACGGATGCGTGGATCTATGCGCGCGTACAACAGGTCGGTGGTGAGATTAATCAGTACGTAACACAGGCTGATCAACAGTACGCTGCCCTGTACCACCGGATAGTCGCGGCGCTGAATGGACTCGATCAATAGACTGCCGATACCCGGCCAGTTAAAGACCGTTTCGGTAATCACGGCACCACCCAGTAACGCCCCCAGCTGCATACCCAGCACGGTCAGTACCGGCAGCCAGGCATTACGCAGACCGTGGTGTACCCAGACCTGCCAAGCCGACAGGCCTTTGGCGCGCGCGGTGCGGATAAAATCTTCGCCCATCACCTCCAGCAGGCTGCTGCGGATCATACGCGACAACACCGCTGCCAGGGCCGTGCCCAGAGTGATCGCCGGCAACACCAGCGACAGTGGTGCACTGCGCCCACTGACCGGAAACCAGCCCAAACCCAGTGAGAAGACCAGGACCAGCAAGGGTCCCAACCAGAAGTTGGGGATCGACACGCCCAGTAAGGAAAAACCCATGGCGCCGAAATCCCAGGCGCTGCCGCGCCGGGCGGCGGCAACAACGCCGGCGGGAACGGCGATCGAAACCGCCACTACAAATGCCGCCAACGTCAGTTCCGCGGTGGCGGCAAAACGTTGTGCCAGCAAAGTGCTCACTGTTTGCTGATAATACAGGGAAGTTCCCAGATTCCAGTCAAGCACACCGCGTACAAATGCCACCCACTGCGCCAACAGAGGCTGATCCAGACCGAGGGCATGACGCAAAGCCTCTCGATCGGCCACCGCGGCGGACTCTCCCAACATCACTTCGACCGGGTCGCCAGGCACCGCGTGGATGAGCAAAAACACCAGGCTGACCACGCCCAGCATGACCCAGATGGCGGTGAACAAACGGGAGAGCAGATAGGCGGGCACTAGAACTCGGGACTAGGACAGATGGGTTTGTGGCTCGGGTTCTTCCAGATCGTCATCGATACTGTGGAAGGCGAAGCGTTGCGTCTCGCCGTCGGGTTTAGGCAGGTAGTACACCTCAAAGGACTCACCCTGCACGGTCATCGGCTCGCTACGGCTGGCCATGGCGGCGATGCAGGTCGGGTTGCAGCCTGTCTGCGCGGGTGATCTGGCGGCGGCCGGCATGGGAATCAATTCGGCGGCGTCATCTTTACGCAACTGCTCTATCTCTGCAATCAGCTCGTCCACTTGATCCGACAGCGCTTCGAGTTGATGGTGCAGGTTTGCTTGGGGCTGTTGATCGGTAAACGCCGGCATCATGGCCGTGTCTTTTTCGTCACCGTTAGTTTCGCCGGCAGCCCGCAGGTAACGTTGTCCGTAGGTCACCATATCGCGTGATGGCGGCGCATCAGACGACGTCAGCAGATAATCCACGAGCTTGGAGAATTCCGCCGCTAGAGCGGGTCGATCGGCCACACACGGCGGGATAAGGCCGTTCAGGCCGACGTCGTCCACTTGGCTGAGCATACCGGCCAGCGGGAGTTGCATCTCCAGGTAGAAGCTGGCAATTTCCCGGAATTTGTCGTAAGTATGTCTTCCAACTGTATGATTTTTTACTTTATTTACAAAAATTCTAATCTGACCCGTGTAGCCTTCCGCATAGAGCAATTTAAGCCGCGTGTAGGCCTCGGCCAGCGACGCCGGTTCGGGGGTGACGACCAGCCATAGTTCCGGGCTGGCTAACGAAAACGCCAACTGCTTTTGTGCCGTGCCGCTGCCGGCATCGATCAACAGGAAATCGTAGCCGTCGAGTGATTGCAGGTCGGCGGTCATGGCTCTCAGCTGCGCCGCCGGCAGGTCCCACAACCAGCTTGCTCGCGTACCACCGGTCACCAGGTCGAAGCCTGCCGGCAGCGTTATCGCCAAGGGTGTGCTCCCGGTTGCACCGCTCAGGCGGTCGCTCAGGGTCGCTATGACGGGTACGTCCAAGCGGGTGCTGGCAGCGGAAGCGTCCGCGACCAGTTCGAGCAGGCAGGCACGCTGCCCGGCCGCGGCCAGACTTGCCGCGAGATTGAGTGCGATAGCGGTCTTTCCAACACCGTCACTGCCGCTGGTGAGGGTAATAATTCTTGTCATGTTATGTAAAGGACACTGCGCCTGCGCGCCAATCGTTCTCCACCGCCGATGTTACCACAGTGGCGTGGTGGATTTTAGTGCTTATTCCTGTTCCTCGATCAACACCGGCAGACCGACGGGCGCCTGGTCGTACAGGGCGATCATATCGGCGTTATGCAGGCGTATACAGCCGTGCGATCCCGGCCGGCCCATGGGTTCGCTGTCGGGGCAGCCGTGGATGTAGATATACCGGCGCATGGTGTCGACGTCGCCCAGGCGGTTTGTTCCGACTTCACTACCACACAGCCACAGAATGCGGCTCAGTATCCAATCGCGCCCGGGTTGCGCCCGGCGCAGCGACTCGGAATAAATCTCACCGGTCGGCCGGCGCCCGACAAATACCGTACCGATCGCGCAGCCGGTACCGATCCTGGCCCGGATACGGTGCCAGCCGCGCGGTGTCTGCTCGCTGCCGAACTGTTCACCGGCACCCTCGCGCGCCGTGGATACCCGGTATTCGTCACAGACTTCGCCCCGTCGGTATAAACGCAGACGCTGTGCGCCGAGATCGATATGCAGGTAGGCGTCGGGCATAAGCATTCAGGGAGTCCTGTCCGTATCAATCAGCGCATCGTAAGCACCATCTCCAGCCAGCGTATAGCCGCGGATATGATCGCTGACGGCGGCATATTGGTCTTCGTACCACAGCGGCACATAGGGTAGCAGCGCCAGCAGACGTTGCTGCAGGCGACGATAAAGGCCGGCTTGAACCACAGTGCTGCCGGCCTGACCGGCCTGCTCGATGAGCCGATCGACCTGTGGATCGCTGAGGCGTCCGCGGTTGGCGCCGTCGGGCGGCAATGCCGCGCTGTGAAACGCGTAACGAAAGATATCGGGCGACTTGATGCCCACCCATGAAAGGCTGTACATCTGAAAGCGGCCGGCCTTGATGTCGCCATAAAAAGTGCCCCAGTCGTAACTCTGCACTTTAACGTCGACACCGACTTGCGCCAACTGCTGCTGCAAAATAGTGGCAATGCGCAGGCGAAAAGGATCACTGGACGTTTTGTAGCTGAGGTGCAATGGCCGCTCCGGACCGTAGCCGGCTTGCGCCAGCAGGCGTTTCGCTTGTACCTTGTCCGGTTGGATCAACGCCAGATCGCGATCCCCGGCCCAGTGTTCCGGTGGCAACAGCGCCGCCGCCGGGCGGGCGGCACCGTTGAAAATGTACTGAATAATCGCCTGGCGATCGATGGCCAGCGCAATCGCGCGTCGCACTGGGTATTGACCGGTGGCGGCATCCTGGAGTTGGAAACCCAAATAGGCAAAATTACTGCCAGGCAAGCGCTGTACCTGGATACCCGGCCGGTGTTCCAGATAACCCAATAACTCCGGTGGCAGGTCGTTTTGCAGCAGGTCGATTTCGCCTCGCAGTAGTTTGAGTACTCGCATCGTGGGATCCTTGACCTGCTCGAAGACGACTACCTGCCGATCGCGCCGGCGCTGTAGTTGCAGTCGGCCGGCACTTTCCCAGCTCAACAGTCGGAAGGGGCCGCTGCCCAGCGGCTGATGATGGAACGGCCGGCCGGTGGACAGACCCCGTGCCGGCAAAATACCAATGGTCAGAAAACCGGGGAACAGCGCATCCGGTCGATTCAGAAAAAAATCCAGTGTATCGGCATCGATCACTTCGATACGTTCGATCATCGCCAGTGCGCCGCGCTGCGGTGAGGCCGTGTCCGGGTCGAGGATGGAACGGTAGGTGGCGGCTACATCGCGCGCGGTTAATCGTGTCCCGTCATGGAACAAGCGGCCTTTGCTACCGAGCCGGAAACGGTAATGGGTGGGACTCAATACGGTCCATTCGGCCAGTGACGGCACCGGTCTGGCGTGCTGGTCGTAATCCACCAGCCGCGCGTACAGCAGGCGATTGATACGCTCGGAACCGGCGTCGGTCGCATAGCGCGGATCCAGCGTGCTGGGTGCCGAAGCCAGACCAAAGCGAATAGCATGGGCGTCGTGTGTGTCACAGGCACTGAGCAGGAAACCGCATATAAAAAACAGGTATAAAATCTTTGTCATTCCGGCTTTTCCCGCGGAGTTAGACTTGAACCGCCCTCCACGCTACCCAACTCCTGCACATTTGCAATATTTTTACTACTATTACCGATAATACAGTGTATTAGCGCGAATAAGGAGAGCCTCGGGACGAAACCGTTCCGACAATTTTATGTCCGCCCCGCTCCCCATTTTGTCCGGCCGGCCATTACACAGTCTCAGGAGCCGTTACCTGATCGTCGCGGGCTGTGTTTGTGTTGTGCTGATTGCTGCGGCCACTATCGCCTACCGCTACACGGGTAAAGTGTCGAGCAACAACGCGGAAGCGCTCGAGCTCAGAGACAGGGTGACCGCAACCATTGGCCAATTTCGCAACGCGATCTGGAAGGCCGATATCGCGCTTAACGCGACGCTGATTTCACCCAGCGAGGCCTATGAACGGGACCTTGTGGATAACCTGGCGGCCGCCCGGCAATCGCTCGATACGCCATCCCTCAATACCGCCCTTGATCTCGCCGGATTAAAGTCACACCTGGAAGTTCTGCGGAACCGACTGTCGCTGTTAAGCGATAAGGTACAGTACCTGCTCGTGCGGCGACAGAACCCCAACTGGGTCTATCCCCTACTGCCTTACATTAACCAGAAATTGCTGGAACCGAATAACACTTTCGAGACTGAAGCCTCGCTGGCGCTGGATGAAATCGCCGAAGATGACGGTCGACCCTATGCCTCCGAGCTGTTTGGTCATTTCGACCAGGTACGCGATCTGTGGCGACGGAAAATTCTTAATTTCCGTGCTGTCATCATTCGCTTCGCCGGCCTCAACAATGTCGATGTCACTCCGCAGGAAACGAACGTCGACCGACTGAATGCGGCCATCGAGGACAAACTCGCCTTTTTGCAACATTTAAAAGAGCAGGGGCGGCTCGGCCTTGAGTCCGAAAACGCACTGGCAAAAATGCAGGACGCCTCAAAACGCTGGCAACAAAACTGGTCGGCCGCCAGGGATCTGCGTTCGTCGAGCATATGGCGCGCCGACCTGCACTACATGGATACTGCGGTAAGACCGAGCCAGCAGCAGGTCTTCACTGCACTGACGGCCATTGAAAACGGGATCTCCGCCTGGTCAGCACAAAACATAGCCACTGTAGAGCGGGCGGCCAACCATATTAGCGCGGCTTTATGGGGGCTCGCCGGATTGGCCCTGGCATTTATTGTGCTCGTCTACTTGATGATCGATCGCTCTGTACTTCGCCCGGTGGCGCAAATCGCCAAGTCGCTCACCCGTGAGGGTGAAAATAGCAGCTATCTTCCGCAGCCCAGCAGCAGCCGTGAGATCCAGCGTCTGCTGACCGCTTTTAATATCATGCGCAAACAGATTCGCCAGCGGCAAATGGCGTTGGAGAACCAGGCCATGCACGACGCGCTCACTGGTTTACCTAATCGCGTGCTGTTGCAGGACCGTCTACAGCAGGCTATCCGTATGATGCAGCGCGGCAACCAGCCGATGGCATTGTTATTGCTGGACCTGGATCGCTTCAAGGAAGTCAACGACGCCCTGGGTCACCAGGTCGGCGACCAATTATTACAGCGGGTCGGCCAGCGACTGGAAAAGCTGCTGCGGACCTCCGATACCGTGGCTCGCCTGGGTGGCGACGAGTTCGCCGTTGTTGCACCCAATACCGATCACGAGCAGGCCTTGCGGTTTGCCCAAAAGATCTCCGCTGTGATCAATGAGGTATTTCCGGTTGATAAACGCAATCTGTACGTGGGTGTCAGCATCGGTGTGGCGGTGTATCCACAACACGGGCAGGATGCAGCGACGCTAATTCGGCATGCCGACGTCGCCATGTATGGCGCAAAACGTAACAATCTCGACGTACAGTTGTATGAAGTCGGCGACGATGCGCAGGACGTCGACCGATTGGCACTGGTTGATGACTTGCATAACGAGCTGCAAAATGCACGCAACCTGCAACTGTACTATCAACCCCAGATCGACTTGTTCAGCCGGCGAGTGGTGGCCGTTGAGGCGCTGGCACGCTGGACGCACCCGCAGATGGGTTCGATCGCACCGGAGCGTATCATCAATATGGCGGAACACACCGGCCTGATAGATACCCTGACACACTGGGCTATCGATACAGCCTTGAAGGAAACCGCCGCGTTTGGCTCAGAGGCAGAACCACTGGCTGTAGCGGTGAATCTATCGGCCTGGAATCTGCAGGATCCCGACTTGCCGAATGCGATCGGAAAAGCGCTGGATAAACACGCGATATCGTCGGCCCGGCTGACACTCGAAATCACCGAGAGTGCAATGATGAACAATCCTGTCCAGGCGCGCACGGTGCTGGCTGAATTGAATCGAATGGGCGTCAATCTGGCGATCGACGACTTCGGCACCGGCTTCTCATCGCTCGGTTACCTGAAAATGCTGCCGGTCAACGACCTTAAAATTGACCGTTCTTTCGTTATCAATATGCAGGACGATGAGAACGACGCTATTATCGTCTTTTCCACCATTGAACTGGCCCATAATCTGGGTTTGAAGGTCATCGCAGAAGGTGTGCAGAATCAGTCGGCGTTGCTGCGATTGCGCCAACAGAAATGCGATATAGCTCAGGGTTACTACATCTCGGAACCGCTACCGGCGAAAGCGCTGGAAGCGTGGCTAATCGATTACCGCCTGAGCCTGGCTCAGTAAGACGGGTTGAGCGCTGTTTGCAACAGAAGCACCCGCAGGCGGCGGAAATCATCCGCGCCCAGACGGTCGGCCACAATCACCACACTGCGACGGCGGCAGGTGGAGACTCGGAATCGCACCACCACCAGCCGAAAACTGACAAAAACCGGGATCTCGGGCCGAACAGCCCGCCAATCGCCGGCCGCGCTGGCCACCCGCCAGCCGCGTTCTTTATCCCAGGCGATCGAACTAACCGCCCATCGCGACCCGGCCGTCACCTGCCGGCGGAAAAAGCACCCGAACTGCGTGGTAATCAGCGCGATCAACGGGAGACGCCATCCCTGGAGTCCCGGCGTAAACGCGACTGACACTGCCGCCAGCACATGCACGAGGCCGGCAAAAACCGCTAACCGAAGAGACGGCCCAAGTTTAATCTGAAGCGGCTGCGCGAATTTTGTCAACGAGTGGTACGACATCCTTGTCGGTCGGCCGGATCCGCCCCATCAGCCATTCCAGCAACACGGCATCCGGGTAATCCAGCAAGTGGTCAAAAGCGAGTCTTTCTGCGTCGTTCAGCTGTGCATACCCGGTGTCGAGGAAATCCCGCAACAACAAGTCCAGTTCAAGCATGCCACGCCGGCACTTCCAGCGCAGGCGGGCCAGCTCGCTCACAGCGAACGCTTGACCATCAATTCCTTGATGCGACCGATGGCTCGGGTCGGATTCAGGCCTTTTGGACAGGCTTCGACGCAATTCATGATGGTATGGCAGCGGAACAGGCGGAATGGCCCTTCCAGATTGTTCAAACGCTCTTCCGTGGCCTGGTCGCGCGAGTCAGCCAGAAAGCGCCATGACTGCAACAGCGCCGCCGGCCCCAGAAACTTGTCGGGATTCCACCAGAAAGAGGGACAGGCCGTGGAACAACAGGCGCATAAAATACATTCGTACAGACCGTCGAGCTGATCGCGTTCCGCCGGACTCTGCAGCCGCTCGACTTCGGGGCAGGGTTCCTCATTGATCAAGTAAGGTTTGGCGGTGCGGTACTGTTGATAAAACTGCTCCATATCGACCACCAGATCACGAAGCACCGGTAGACCCGGTAACGGCCGTATTTCGATCGGTGTTTTCAGCGATGCCAGCGAAGTGATACAGGCCAGCCCGTTACGGCCATTGATATTCATGCCATCGGAACCGCACACCCCTTCCTGGCAGGAACGCCGGAAGCTGAGGCTTTCGTCCTGCGCTTTGAGTAACAGCAGCGCATCCAGCAGCATCATACCCGGCTGGATCTGCTCCTCACCGAGGTCGTAATCCTGCATATAGGGCTTGGCATCCTTGTCCGGATCGTAACGGTAAATGGAAAATTTCATACAGCCTCCGGTACTCGCTAGTACGTCCTCTTCTTCGGCGGAAAACTCTCCACCGTTAACGGTTTCATGCGCACCGGCTTGTAATCCATCTTCAAACCCTCTAGGCTGAATAAGCTGTGCTTCAACCAGTGCTGATCATCCCGCTCCGGGTAATCGATGCGTGAATGCGCGCCGCGGCTCTCGTGGCGCATCAGCGCCGAGGTCACAGTCGCCACGGCGATATCCATCAGATTCTCCAATTCCATCGCTTCGATGCGCGCGGTATTGAACACCTGGCTGTGGTCGTCGACAAACGCGTCCTTGAGACGCTCCCGCAACGCCAGCACTTTCTGTTGACCTTCCTGCAGCACGGCCTCATTGCGGAACACACTACAGTGATCTTCCATGACCTTGGCCAGTTCGTCACGCAGGGTGGCAATCGATTCACCTTGGCCCTGCTGGTCCCAACGCGCCAGGCGCTGCAGCGCCGCGTCGGCGGCGCCTTCCGGAATCGGCTGGTGATAACGTTGCTCCTTGAGTTGATCGATGACGTGGTTGGCGGCGGCACGGCCGAATACCACGATATCCAGCAGTGAATTGCCTCCGAGTCGGTTGGCGCCGTGTACTGAAACACAGGCGCACTCGCCGACGGCGTACAAACCCGGCACCGGCTCTTCCGCGCCTTGCTGCTCAGGCGCCACGACCTGCCCAAAGCGGTTGGTGGGAATTCCGCCCATGGTGTAGTGCGCGGTCGGATACACCGGGATGGGTGTTTCGGTCGGATCGATGTGCAGAAACGTCATGACCATATCGCGGATGCCGGGCAGCCGCTTCTTGACAATATCCGCACCCAGGTGATCCAACTTGAGGAGGACGTGGTCCTTGTTGGGACCGACGCCGCGGCCTTCGCGGATCTCGGTGGCAATCGAGCGGCTGACGACATCGCGGCTGGCCAGGTCCTTGGCGTTGGGCGCATAGCGTTCCATGAAGCGCTCGCCATCGCCGTTCAGCAGGTAGCCGCCCTCGCCACGCGCACCCTCGGTAATCAGCATGCCCTTGCCGGCAACCCCGGTGGGATGGAACTGGAAGAACTCCATATCCTGCAGCGGAATACCGGCGCGCAGCGCCATGGCCATACCGTCGCCGGTGTTCACCAGGGCATTGGTGTTGGTACGGAACATCTGGGCGGCCCCACCCGTGGCGAGCATGGTGGTTTTGGCCTCAATGAGGATCGGTTCGCCGCTGGCGATCTCGATCGCGACCACGCCGAGAAAATAACCCTCGGCATCGCGCACCAGGTCGATGGCGTAATACTCATCGAAAAAGTGAGTTTTGGCGCGAATATTCTGCTGGTATAGCGAATGCAGCATGGCGTGACCGGTGCGGTCGGCCGCCGCACAGGTACGCACCGCTTGTTCACCGCCGAAATCACGACTCTGCCCACCGAATGGCCGCTGGTAGATTTTGCCGCTTTCCAGGCGTGAAAACGGCACACCGAAATGTTCCAGTTCGTACACCGCGCGCGGCGCGGCGCGGCACATGTATTCAATGGCATCCTGGTCGCCCAGGTAATCGCTGCCTTTGACGGTATCGAACATGTGCCAGTGCCAGTTATCCGGCAGCACGTTCGCCAGCGCGGCGTTGACCCCACCCTGGGCCGCGACCGTGTGCGAGCGGGTCGGGAACACCTTGGAGACCACCGCCACGCGCGCCTCCGCCTGCGACAATTGCAGGGCGGCGCGCAGGCCACCGCCACCGGCGCCGATAATCAGGGCGTCAAAACTGCGTTTTTCCATATTTCAGCCTGCTCCCGGCATGGCCGCCAAGGTCAGCGCCCGCACTACCCACAGCAGACTGCCCAACAGGACCAGCGCCGTCCCGGACATGAACAGCAGTCGCAGCCAGACGGCGTGCACATAATCGATCAGCACGTCACGGATACCCACCCAGACATGCAGCAGTACGGCTACCGCAAAAATAACCGTGGCCACCCCGATCCAGGGTTGCGCAAAACCGTTGCGCCAGTCCGCATAGGTCACGGTATCGCGCGACAGCAGGCAAACGAGTGCTGAAACCAGATAGGCAGCGAGGTAAATGGCGGTGAAACGTTGCAACAGCCAGGCGCGCAGACCCTGCGCCGCCCGGCTCACAGCAGGCTCACCAGATACAGGGCGGTCAACAACACGCCGCCGAGATTCACCACCCAGGCGCTGCGGCGCGCCTGGCGCCGGTCCACGCCGATTTCGACATCCAGCAGCAGGTGTCGCAGACCGGCCAGCAAGTGGTGGCTGAGCGACCAGACCAGTACCACCGACAGCAGCTTGACCGGTTTTGATTGCAGATAAGTCATCGCCGCCTGATAGTGTTGCTCATTCTGCAGCGACAGGCCGAAAAGCCAGGCGATCAAGGGAATGGCCAGAAACATGAAAATACCGGAAGCCCGGTGTGCGATGGAGGCTATACCGCCCGGGGGCAGCTTAATCTGAAGCAGGTTCAGGAATTTGGGTTGCGGTTTAAATCTGTCCATTGAGTCCAACACGCATTGAGTGCGATTATTTATACCACCTGTCTGCTGAAAGCGCCAGCATTTAGCCGGTGTACTGTCTGCCTGAGATTGACTACTATACGTCGCGGAAAGTTCGGACGGGATACGATGATCAACGATTGGAAAACCTTTCTGCAAAAGGCGGGCGCGGAATTCGACGCGGCCGGTGTTGCGAATTACGGTAACCTGCGGCGCGAACTCAGCGTCGCCATCACCGGCAATGTGTTTGCCGACCTGTCACACTTTGGCCTGATTGCGATTCACGGTGAAGACGCCGGGGAATTCATGCAGGGCCAATTTACCAACGACGTACACAAAGTGGACGAACAGCACAGCCAACTGAGCGGCTTGTGCAATCCCAAGGGCCGCTTACTGGCCAGTTTCAGACTGTTCCGGCACGGCGACAGTTATTACCTTTGTCTGCCGAACACTATGATCGAAGACGTGATCAACCGCCTGCGTCTGTTCGTACTGCGCTCCAAAGTTACCCTGGAAGAAGCCAGTGATACTTTCGTGCATCTGGGGCTGTCCGGCGACGAAGCGGAAAGCGCATTACAGGCGTTCGTTGGTGCGTTACCCGCGGCGGTCGGCGACGTGGTGTCGCAGGACAGCCAGGTCATATTGCAGGTACCCGGCATTCATCCCAGCTATGAATTGTTTACCACGACCGAGCAGGCCGAGACATTGTGGGACCAGTTGAATGTCCGCAGCGCCCCCATCGGGGCCGAGGCCTGGCGCTTGCTGGATATTCTGGCCGGTGTGCCGGTGATTTACCCGCCCACGCGTGAAGCGTTTGTACCGCAGATGGTCAACCTGCAGTTGATCGACGCGGTCAGTTTCAAAAAAGGCTGCTACACCGGTCAGGAAATCGTGGCGCGCATGCAGTATTTGGGTAAACTGAAACGGCGTATGTATCTGGCGCGTGTGGTGACTGACTCGGCACCCCAGCCCGGCGATGCTTTGTACACGGCCGCCGACCCGGACCAGAGCTGTGGCCAACTGGTAGCGGCCGCGCTGCACCCCGATGGGGATTACGCGCTATTGGCCGTGGTGCAGATCGCCTCCGCCGAGGGCGATCAAGCTCTGCATCTGGGCGCTGCCGACGGCCCGCCACTGGCGCTCGAAACGCTGCCCTACCCGTTTCCGAGCGAATAAAGAGTGTGGCCGATTTGACCCGGAACTCGCAATGACTCGCATGAGGAGTCTACATGGTACCTGAAGAAGTATTCGTCAACGAACTCATTGAAGACCTGGAAAGCGGTCAGCTGCAATTGCCAACCCTGCCTGAGGTGGCGCTGCGGGTGCGCGATGTCGTCGACGATGAAAATGCCAGTGCCACCCAGATCGCTGAAATTATCGCCCAGGATGCCGCCCTGTCGGCGCGTCTTATCCAGGTCGCCAACTCCCCATTGTATCGGGGACGCCAGGAGATCGACCGCTTATCGATGGTCGTTGCCCGTTTAGGCAACAAGCTGGTGCGCAATCTGGTCACCAGTCAGGTCATGAAACAGATGTTCCAGGCCACCAACGATCTGGTCGACCAACGGCTGCGCGAGGTTTGGGAACACAGCGTCCAGGTCGCCGCCATCGCCCGGGCG
>Ga0114931_10005047_pt1 | contig 16339 bp, 14 predicted proteins | sample 2SBtaG_FD_89579 | JGI IMG/M metagenome (GOLD analysis project Ga0114931, IMG submission 89579) | Deep subsurface microbial communities from Kolumbo volcano to uncover new lineages of life (NeLLi) - 2SBTROV14_V59a metaG | ecosystem: Environmental > Aquatic > Marine > Volcanic | place: Kolumbo...
CGAGGGGGAGGCTCGGCGAAGCCGAGGGGGCGCTGCTGCGCCCCAGACAAACGGTGCTAGTCCCGCGTTGCGCGGCGCAGCCGCGCGTGCGAAGCACCCATCGCTTCGATGGAAACGCGGGACCAGGACAGTACCCAGCAGTCCACGTCTGCCTGGTTCCCAGGGTAGAAATTGTAGCAAAATGTCACAACTATGTGGCATTTTGCTACGTTCTTGCCCGGGCCGTGACAGAGACCGCCAGGGACGGTAACGAGTGGCCGTCCGGCAGGTGCTTCGCTGGAGTGCTCTCGTGCAGGATCCCCGCTGATGTTCCGTCGACTTCCGGCTCTGGTGACGCTGCTCGCGCTGGCGGGCGGCTGCTCGCATCCCGACGCCGCGCACCGAAGCGACACCAGCGCGACGCCGGGCCTGGCGTCTGCCGCGCCGCTCCGGGCGTCGGCTGTGCCGCGCGCGAAGAAGCCGGAGGGGCCGGTCCCCAAGCGCCCCTATAACGTGGTGCTGATCATGATCGACGCCCTGCGCGCCGACATGCCGTGGAACGGCTACAAGCGGCAGATCGCGCCGTGGCTGACCAGGTTCGAGAAGCAGTGCACCGACTACACGCACGCCTACTCGCTCTCGAGCTACACGGCGAAGTCCGTCGCGCCGGCGCTGGTCGGCGACTACCCGAGCGCGATGAAGCACGATGGGTACTTCTTCACCCACTGGTTCGACGACAACCTGTTCATCGGCGAGCGGCTGCAGAAGGCAGGCATGCGCACGCTGGCCGGTCAGGGGCACGGCTACTTCCTGCCTGCCTTTGGGCTGAACCAGGGCTTCGACGACTACCGCTTGTTGCCGGGCACCCACCTCGACCTGACGGGTGTGCACAACATCACCAGCCCCGATCTGGACAAGCTCGCCAAGACGATGCTCTCGGATCCGGAGAACGTGGACCAGAAGAACGGTAAGCGCTTCTTCGCGTACTTCCACTTCCTCGATCCGCACTTCGTCTACATCAAGCACCCCGGCGATCCGGACTACGGCAACAAGCGCCGCAACCTATACGACAACGAGGTGCACTTCACCGACAGGTGGGTCGGCAACCTGATCGACTGGGCGAAGAAGAAGCCCTGGGGCGAGCACACCGTCTTCATCATCACGGCCGACCACGGCGAGGGCTTTGGCGTGCACAACCAGTACCGCCACGCCTACGAGCTGTGGGAGATGCTGGTGCGCGTGCCCTGGTTCATCTGCGTGCCGGGCGCGCCGGGGCACCGCGTGGCCACGCCGCGCAGCGCGATCGATCTTGCGCCGACCATCGCCGACCTGATGGGCGTGAAGGCCGACCCGCCCTTCCGTGGCAAGAGTCTGGTATCCGAGGTGTTCGGCAAGCCGGAGCCGCCGCGCCCCGTGATCACGGAGCTGCCGCGCTGCAACCTGATGGACCGCCGCCGCGCGCTGATCTGGAAGGGCTACAAGCTGCTCGCGTTCGGCGACGACACCCGCTACCTGCTCTACAACGTCGACAAGGATCCGACCGAGCAGCACGACCTGGTCAAGAAGGAGCCGGCGAAGTTCGAGGAGATGAAGAAGCTCTACGAGAAGATCTCCGCGACCATCCCGAAGGTTCCGGTCGTGGGCGGTGCGCCGCTCAAGGGCGCGCCGCCAGGACAGCGCTGGTAGCGCGACGACCTAGCACTGCCCGGAAGTGCCCCGCTTGGGGGCTGCCGTCCTGGCACGTGGCTGCCCAGCCGCTCTCGGTGAACGAAGCGTCCGTAAGCGTGGTCGCGTCCCCGCTATCGAAACCGACGCCGCTGTTTCCGGATCGCCTTCACCGTGGTCTTCGCGGCCTTGGCGCGGTCGAGGGCACGGGCGCGCGGTTTTCCTTTCAGCTGTCGCGCGGCGGCGGCGTAGCGCTTCGCCAGATCCTTCCAGTAGCCGGAGTCGGCCTTGGCCGGAGCGACGAGCTGCAGGATGTATGCGGCGTCGAAGGCCGCCATGCCCGCAAGCGGACTCTTCGAATGCGAGAGCCGGTCGAGCGCGGCGATGTCGCCGACGCCGCCGGGGAGAAACGGGCCCTTGAGCATCATCTGTGCTGCGTCGCGCGGCCCGTCCTCGAGCGCCTGGGCGAGCGCGGCGATCAGCCGGGGCTCGTTGTCCGCGGCGGAAGTAGCCGACGCGGCGATCGACGCGGCGCGGGCGAAGTCTTTCGAGCGCCAGTACGTCTGGCCGAGCTCCACCAGGAAGCGCGCGTAGAGCTGGCGTGCCGGTGCGTCCGCTTTCGCTCCGTCCACTCGCTTCTGCGCAGACGGCGGCACGCCGCGCTCGAGCAACGCCCGGAGCAGCGCGGGGTCGGTTGGGTCCGCCTTGGCTAGCACGAAGTCCGCGTAGAACGTCGGCAGCCCAGCCGCGAGGCGCTCGCTCCGCGTGTGTGCCTTGAACGGCGGCAGCGGCGGCAGCATCAACCCGTCCAGCGCGTCGATGCGGCGCCCGCCGTACAGCCGCGACAGCATGGCGCGCGCCTCGCGCACGCGCGCGTCGCGCAGCACGCCGACCGCGGCGAGCTGCTTCAGGCCGACCAGCGCGGCGTCCCGCCCGCGGTCCTTGCGCGGCTCGAGCGCCTGGTCCAGCGAGCCGTAGTAGACGTCCGCGAACGCCTTGTCCTTCGCCAGCTCGTCGGGCAGCGGCACCTTGCGCACCACTTCCACGAAGCGCATGTCCGCCATGCCGGCTTCGACCGCGACGACTCCCTCGCCGTAGCCGTGGAGCTTGGCACCGCCGGCGGCGATGTCGTGGATGGCGCGGGCCTGCCCGGCGATCCACGGCGCGAGCTTCGACTTGAAGAAGTCGCGGAAGCGCTCCTTCCTGAACGGCGGCTCGAGGCGCGGCGGCTCGTGGACGAGGCGCGAGAGGCGCGCTCCGAGTCCGATACCGATCAGCGCGTCCTCGACCCGCACGTCGAGCCTCTGTGCGCGTGCGGCGAGCACGGGCTCCACGAGAGCGTCACCGCAGGCGGCCGGCGCCAACTCGGCGCGCAGTGCGCGCACAAGGCCGGCGGGATAGGCGGAGCACTTCTCGAGGGCGGCCAGCTTCGTGTCACGTTCCGCCGGATCCGCCGAGCCCAGGGCGGCGTCCAGAGCGTCGAGCCCCGCGTCGCCGTCGGCCGCGCACGCCGGCGTGCGCGCTGGCTGAACGCGGTGCAGCTGGCCGGCGCCGGGGGCAGCGCTTTCGGCGCCTCGGGCAGGCTGGCCGCCTCGGCGGGTGCCGGCGTGCCGGTCGACGGGGCCGGCCGAGCCGGGGCGGGCGCAGCAGGTGGCGTAGCGGGGGCAGGGGTGGCCGCGCCACCGCAGCCGACAACCAGCCACGCACCCAGCAGTACGAGAGCTTTTGGCATGGGCACGTTTGTAGCGTGCCTCGGCGCGCAGCGTCTATCCCTCCATCTCTACGCGTAACCGGTGCGTCCGCCTCACGCCGCGACGACCCTGCTGCGCGCTCAGCCGGGTGCCGCAGCTTAACGTCGCACGCTCGGCGCGTCCGGGCGGAGCAGGTCGTCGAGGTCGTCGACGAAATGCTGCGTCACGTCCGGCGAGGCCGGTAGCTCCAGGCTCGCGATGGGATCGGGCAGGCCCAGCACGATCGTGGCGAGGCTGGTGTCGCGGATGCACGCGATCACGTGCGGCGCGTCCGGTACCAGGATCCGGGCCGACAGAGCGGGGTAGTGGCCGGTGCCGGCGGCTTCCAGCTTTCCCACGCTGTCGACGACGACCACGTCGAGCCCTGGTTCGGAAAGCCACGAGGCAGCGGCGTGGAAGCCGCGCTCGTCGAAGCGCCAGGAGCACAGGTGCGGCTCGTTGGAGACGCGGGCGAGCGTGTGGGAGCGTCCGTCGAGCAACCGCACCACGTCCCAGCCGATGATGCTGCCGTCGTCGTCACGCACCGCCTCCTGGACGAAGCCGCCGACCCGGAAGCCGCGGTGCGCCAGTGCTTGTCCGATGCGCCACGCATAGCCCGCCTTGTTTGCCCGGATGCCACCGATGATTGCCGACCAGCTCGCCATGGATCCACACCTCCGACTCGAAGCCCCCCAGTCACGGCTGGTCATGCAACTCCCGCGCCGTCGCCGTGGCCGTTCTGGAGAGGGACAGCATCGTAGCGATAAACAGCAGGATCGACATGGCACCGATCAAGCCGCCCCACTGCCTGGCCCAGACCGTTCGCGTGACGTCGCCGGCGACACGCAACACGAGCGACACATGCAGGACGACCACCGGAAGGTACAGACGCGCCCCGAAGCGCAGCCGGGCCTGCAACAGCTCCGGAAACACGGAGGGAGCCTGGCCGAACACCATCGAGAACACGAAGCCGACGAACAGCGCGTGCAGCCTCACGTCGTAGCCCGTTCCCGGCGTGAGCGAGCCGGCGGACACGGCGAGCACGCCCGCTGTGGCGAGCCAGGCGTAGGCAAAGAGCGAGCACATTGCCGAATAGCGCGGCAGCCCGCGCTGCCCGAGAGAGCGTCGCGGCGTGTCGTACGCGACCAGCCACGCCGACAGCCCGATCAAGCCGACACCGGCGATGGGTGCCGCGATGTTTCCGGCGAACGGACCGAGCGCGACGCCGGTTCCGAGGACGCACGCTGTGGTCGCGAAGCCGTAGCGCGGCCAGCGCCGCGGCGGGGCCTCCCGGAAACGCCCGCCCACGATCGTGAGCACGATGAATCCACTCCACCATCCCACCGCCTCGGTAATCGTGCCGCCGCTCGCCCAGACGGCGTTTCCCACGAGCCACAGCGCCGCAGCAGCCGCTAGAGCGAGCGGCGAGCCCCCGCGCTCGCGCCGGAACACGACCGTGCCGGCGAGGGTCAGGACGATGCTCGCTAGCAGCATCAGCACCGGAGCGGACCCGGGTGGGCCGAGCAGGGCCGCCAGCGCTCCGAGCCCCGCAAGTGCGGGCGCCGCGTAGCCCCACGCCTGCCCGAGCGCGACCGCTCGCTCCAGGGCGATGAGCACGCCGAGGAACCCGCACACCATCAGCGGGCCGTGCGCGGCGCCAAGTCGTGCGGCGTCCCCCGGCAGCCCCCAACCCATTCTGAGGAGGCCCGCCCAGAGCCCCGAGAGCAGCACGAGTACGGCTGCCGCGAACAGCGGGAATCGACGCAGGTTCATGCCGGCCCTGCAGGATCGTGCTGATCCTGCCTGGAGCGTCGACGTCTACTCCCTCAGCGCGCGCGGAAACAGGATGTTGTTCTCGAGGTGGATGTGCTCGTGCAGCGACTGCTCGAGAGCCTCCAGACCGTTGAAGAGTGCCCGGAAGCTGCCGCACGCGTCCTCCGGGACCACGAACCCGCCGGTCAGCTCGCGGATGCCGGCCAGCAGCTCACCCATGGTTTCATGCTCCATCTGCATGACCTCGATGGGCTGGGGGATGAAACCCTTGTTGCCGACGCCGATCGCGGGGAACAGCACCTGTTCCTCCTTCATCATGTGCGGGCCGAGATCCTGCGCCAGCTCCAGACAGGCCTCGAGCAGGGGTTGGAGCTCCGGATGGCGCTCGCCGTGTACTCGGGCGACCTTGCGCGCCAGTCCTTCGAGGCGCGGCAGTTCCTCGTCGAGCGGCCGGTGGTAGCTCGCGACGATGTGGTCGATCAGCTCGCCGAGGGGGCGTGATTGCCATGCGTCCGGGTCGCCCGGGTTCCGGTTCTCCTCGTCGGCGATCTCGCGGCGCACCTCGGTGGTGTCCAGTCCGCGCTTTTCGCATGCTTGCTCGAGCGAGATGCCTCCGCCGCAGCAGAAGTCGATACCGTGCCTGTGGAATACCTTGACGGAAGCGGGGCGCTCGGCGGCTAGCTGTCCGACGGTCTGCGCGTGGTTCATGATGATTTGTGCTCCTTTGGTCTGGGGTCGAGAGGTGACGGCTAGGCCGCGAGCGCGAACGCCGCGAGCGTTGCCAGGCCCGCCAGGGCGATCCCCACGGGCTTGAGTTGGCGGGCCGTGGGCGCGACGAGCGCGATCGCGGCTAGGCCGAATCCGGTGAGGGCCGTCGCCATCGCAGCGTTGTTCCGGGCCGACACGGCGAAGCCGATGCTCGCCGCAGCCGCCATGCCGACGGCGAGCGCGGCCAGTCCCCACGCACGCCGTTCGTGTCGCTTGGCTCGCGCGATGCTGGCGTGGACGACCAACGCGTTGGCCATGAAGATCACGGCCCACGCCAGCGTCGTGCTGCCGATCTGCGAGAGCGGCACGCGTCCCACCAGCGCGACCGGCACGCCGGCTCCGGCGAGGAGGGTGGCGGAAGCGAGCTGTGCCGCGTTGCTGCGTCGGATGCGGCGGCGGATCGTGCCGCCAGCAAGTGCGACGACGACCGCGACCAGCAGCGCGGTCAGAACCAGCAACAGACCCGCAGCGGGACTCTGCATCCCCGCGCAGAGCAGCACGGCCGTGAGCATGACCCAGAAGCCGTGCTCCCGCGGGACCAGGCCCTGGGACTTCAAAGTTCCCTCCCGGTGCTGGCGTCGTAGCAGGTCATGATGTATTGAGTACCAAATGATGCGAGCCGGAGGGTCGTCGTCGGAGTGCAACAATGCATGGCTGTGCTCGAATCGCGTTCCCAGCGCAATGGTTGTACCCCCAGGCTCGAAACGGGATGACATTGGTCACCGCGTTCGCGCGGGGCGCGCTCCACACGGCTGCCGATGAGCTCCCCTCGACCGATTCTATGTGGGACCCGGGGCGCGCGCGGCCGCCGTGACCTGCGCGGATATTGCGCCGGACTTCTCGCGCCCGGTGAATCGTGCGCACAGGAGACGGGACGGAGCCGTCTTTCTCCGGACTGTCAAGGCGCGGAATCCGCGCTGGTCGTGGAATTATTGGAGTCCGGTGACATAGGTCACGCGCACGTTTCGCATTGGAACGCAGACTGCATCTGCGCCGCGACAAAACCAACCCGGAGGTCCGTGCGCAGCACGTGGACTCCCCACATCGGGGGGGTAGACGAGCTGCGAGGGAGGGACGGGCCGACGGGCGATGGGTGCGAGCAGCACGGTGGCCTGCAAACAGCGGTAGCGCAGCGCGCTGCCGACTACATAGAGGTGTCGAGATGACGAAAACGAAGGGCAAGGCTGGGGATGTGGACGAAGCGCGCGGGAACAACAGGCGCGACTTCCTGACGGCGTCGGTGGCGATCGGCACGGCCGCGGCGCTCACCGCGTGCAACAAGAGCGGCCAGAAAGCTGCCAAGCCAGCGGGTTCGGCGAGCGGCGCCAAGGAGAAGGCTGGCGTCGGGCATCTCTCCGACCAGGTCCTGCCGGGCCAGCTCGACGAGTACTACGGCTTCTGGAGCGGCGGTCAGTCCGGCGAGATCCGGATCCTCGGCATTCCGTCGATGCGCGAGATCAAGCGCATTGCGGTCGTCAATCGCGACGCGGCGTCGGGTTGGGGCATCACGGACTTCTCGAAGAAGCTCCTGAATGGGATGTCGTCCGGCGACACGCATCACGTGCACCTCTCGTACAAGGACGGCACCTACGACGGCCGCTACGTGTACGTGAACGACAAGGCGAATGTACGCCTGGCGCGCGTCAACATCGAGACGATGGAGTGCGACAAGATCACCGAGATCCCCAACTCCCAGGGGACCCACGGCATCTTCCCGCAGCGGCACAAGACTGGCTATGTGGTGTGCAACACCGAGTTCTGTACGCCGCAGCCCAACGACGGCCGCGACCTGGACGACCCCAAGAAGTACTACGGCATGCACACGGCCATCGACGGCGAGACGATGGAAGTGAAGTGGCAGGTGATGGTCGAGAGCAACCTGGACCTCGCCGCCACCGACTACAAGGGCGAGTACTCGTTCGCGACCTCCTACAACACCGAGCACGGCGTCAACCTCGAGCAGATGATGGCCGCCGACCGCGACTACATGTACGTGTTCAACCTGAAGGAGATCGAGAAGGCCGTCGCTGCCGGCAAGACGATGACGATCGGTGACTCGAAGGTGCCGGTCGTCGACGCACGCGGCGAGGCCGGGAAGGACAACGCATACACGCTGCGCATCCCGGTGCCGAAGAGCCCGCACGGCGTGAACGTCGATCCGACGGGCCGCTATGCCGTCTGCTCGGGCAAGCTCTCGCCGACCACGTCGGTGATCGACATCGAGAAGATCGCCGACGCCTTCGCCGGCAAGATCAAGCCGCGCGACTGCGTGGTGGCGGAGCCGGAAGTGGGCCTGGGGCCGCTGCACACGGCCTTCGATGGTCGCGGCAACGCCTATACCTCGATCTTCATCGACTCGGTCGTCACCAAGTGGAACATCGACAAGGCTATCAAGGCCTTCAAGCAGCCCAAGGGCGAGAAGAAGATCGATCCAATCATCCAGAAGATCGATGTGCACTACCAGATCGGTCACACCAACGCGAGCATGAGCGAGACCAAGGAGGCCGACGGCAAGTGGCTGATTGCTCTCTGCAAGTTCTCCAAGGACCGCTTCCTCAACGTCGGTCCGCTGCATCCCGAGAACGATCAGTTGATCGACATCTCGGGCGAGAAGATGCGACTGGTGCATGACGAGCCCGCATACTCCGAACCTCACGACTGTGTCGTCGTGCGCAAGGACCTGATCCATCCCAAGCAGATCCAGCCGCGCAAGGCCGAGCGCTTCAAGATGTACGAACAGTGGGCCAAGGAGGACGGCGTCAACCTGCTCAAGGACAACAAGGTCGTGCGCAAGGGCCCCCACTCCGTGCGCGTCTACGTCACCAGCATGGCGCCCAAGTACGGGCTCACCGAGTTCCGCGTGAAGAAGGGTGACACGGTGCAGGTCGTGCAGACCAATATCGACAACGTCGAAGACCTCACGCACGGCTTCTGCATGAGCCGCCACGACATCATCTTCGTCGTCAACCCGCAGGACACGCAGAGCGCCACGTTCGTCGCCGACAAGCCCGGCATCTACTGGTACTACTGCCCCTGGTTCTGCCACGCGCTGCACCTCGAGATGCGCGGGCGCATGATCGTCGAAGCCTGAACCCGACCACGCAAGGTGCCCGGAGCGCTTCGGCGCTCCGGGCTTTAACCTCCCGTAACGTGATGACATATCTGATCAAGCAAGCGCTGCTGGGGTTCCTGCTCGGCCTCGTGGTCGTGCTGGTCCCAGTGGGTGCAAAGGCGTCGGAGGGGGGCGTCTACAAGCTGGACTGCAGCAAGCTCGACTGCAAGGGCGTGCTGCCCGGCGCCGTTCGTTTCAACAAACCGAAGACCCAGGCCAAGTACCGCGTCGGCTACGACGCCGCCGGCAAGCTCGTCGGCTGGGTCGTGCTGTCGACCGATGTGGTCGACGTGAAGGCCTACTCGGGTAAGCCACTGGTCACGCTGGTCGGATTGACTCCGAAGGGCGTGATCAGCGGTGCCAAGGTGATCCACCACAGCGAGCCGATCCTGCTGGTGGGCATTCCGGAGTCGGCGCTGTTCCACTTCGTCGACTTCTACAAGGGCAAGTCGGCAACCGCGAAGATCGTCGTGGGCAGCTCGGACGACCCGAAGACGACGTCCGTCGACGTGATCTCCGGTGCCACTGTCACCTCGCTGGCGCAAAACCTCACCATCCTCGACACCGCCCGCACCCTGGGTTCCGCCGTCGGCGTGGTGAAGATGGCCCAGGCCGTGCCGGGGCATTTCGTCCGCGAGGACAAGCCCTGGACCTGGCAGCGGATGCTCGACGAAGGCGTGCTCGGACACCTGACCGTCACGCAGAAGCAGATGGGGCTTTCCGGTGATCAGCCGTTCATCGACATCTACTTCGCCGTCGCCGACCCCCCGCAGATCGGCAAGGCGCTGCTCGGCGTCCACGAGTACGAGTGGAAACTGAAGCAGCTGAAGCCGGGCGAGCACCTGCTTGTCCTGCTCGGCAACGGCACCAGCTCGTTCAAGGGTTCCGGCTTCGTGCGCGGTGGCATTTTCGACCGCGTCCGCGTGGAACAGGGGCTGCGCAGCGTCACCTTTCACGACCAGGACTTCGAGAACCTGTCGGGGGCTGCCGCCGACGATGCGCCGCAGTTCAAGGAAGGCGCGATCTTCACGCTGCGCAAGGGCAAGCTGGATCTCGGGGCGCCCTTCGACCTGGTGTTCCTTGGCAGCCACTACGACTTCAAGCGCGGCGCGTTCCAGCGCGACTTCAAGGCCTTCCGCACGTCGTTCCGCATGCCGAAGAGCGAGTACGTGCTCGACGGGCCGGACCCGAACGAGGCACTCTGGCTCCGCGCCTGGCATCACAGCCGGGGCAAGTCGATCTTCCTCGTCGCGTATCTGCTCTTGATCGCAGCGGTGTTCGCGGGGCGGCGCTGGTCGACGGGCGACATGAAGCGGCTGAAGCGGCTGCATCTCGTGGCGCTGGTGGCGTCCTTCGCGCTGCTCGGCGTGTGGCTGAAGGCCCAACCTTCGGTGACGCAGGTCCTGACCTTCGTCGGCTCCGTGGTCGGCCAGCTGCGTTGGGGGTTGTTCCTGAGCGAGCCGGTCATCTTCATCTCGTGGATCTACATCGCCGTGGTGACCTTGGTGTGGGGGCGCGGCGTGTTCTGCGGCTGGACCTGCCCCTACGGTGCGCTCAACGAGCTGGTGTTCAAGCTTGGTCGCGTCCTGCACCTGCCCACGTTCGAGCTGCCCGAGCGCTTCCACACGAAGCTCCGCTGGGCGCGCTACGGCGTCTTGGTCCTGCTCGTGGGTACGTTCCTGTACTCGTCCGAGCTCGGCGAGAAGCTCGCGGAGGTCGAGCCCTTCAAGTCGACGTTCTTCGTGCTGCCGTGGACGCGCCAGGCAGGCTTCTTCGCGTGGTGGGCGCTTCTCATCGGCGTGTCGCTGGTGTGGTACCGGCCGTTCTGCCGCTACCTGTGTCCGCTCGGTGCCGCGCTGGCGCTGCCGAGCAGCCTACGGGCGTCGGGGCCGCACCGCCGGAACTTCTGCGCCCACTGCACGATCTGCACGCGCGGCTGCGAGCCGCGTGCCATCCGCGCCGACGGCATCATCGACTCGCGCGAGTGCCTGTCGTGCATGGAATGTGAAGCCAACTACCGCGACGAGGAGGTGTGTCCGCCGCTGGTCGGCATCGAGCGGCTGACCCGCAAGGCGAAGGAAGCGCGGAGCGAGCACGACGAGCAGCGCCTGCGCAAACTCAGGCAGGACGCCGAGGACCGCAAGCGGCGGAAGGTGGCGTGATGGGTTTCCGGTCCGTCCTGCTGCTGCTGGTGTCGGGCCTGCTGCTCGCCGCCGTGGCATCGGGCGCGCCGGCGGCTCCGGCTCCCGACGTGCTGAGGCCGGCCGGAAAGGGACTGCAGGCAGCGATCGATGCGGCGCGCCCGGGCGACGTGATCGAGCTCCCGCGCGGCACGTGGCACGGGCCCGTCGTGATCGACAAGGCGCTCACGCTTCGCGGCAAGGGGGGCGTGATCGAGGGAGGCGGCAAGGGCACCGTGATCCGCGTCGAGGCGGCGCACGTGCTGCTCGACGGTCTCGTCGTGAGGGGCAGCGGCAAGAACCTCAGCGGCCCGGACGCTTGCATCTACCTGACGCCCAAGGCGACCGGAACGCGCGTGGAGCACACTCGGCTTTCCGACTGCGGCTTCGGCATCTGGGTGCACGAGACGCCGCGAGCCCGGCTCATCGGCAATCGCATCGCCGGGTCGTTCGAAGGCAGCCGCTCCGACCGCGGCAACGGAATCCAGCTCTTCAACGCGCAGCACCTGCGGGTGCTGGACAACGTCATCACCGGCGGGCGCGACGGTATCTACGTCTCGGCCACCGAGTACAGCCTGATCGCAAGGAATCACATCAAGCGAACGCGCTACGGCGTGCACTACATGTTCGCGTACAACAACACGCTTCGCGGAAACGTCAGCAACGACAACTTCGGCGGCTTCGCCCTGATGGAGAGCCATCACATCAAGGCGATCGACAACGTGGCGATGGACAATACGGAGCACGGCATCCTGTTCCGTGACGTCGAGTACTGCACGATCACCGGCAACCGCATCGAGCATAACGGCCAGGGAATGTTCTTCTTCTCGAGCACGCAGAACAGAATCGAGAACAACCGCCTGCTCCACAACGAGGTGGGTGCGAAGATCTGGGCGGGGAGCCTCAGGAACAAGGTCGAGGGGAACGTGTTCGTGGGCAACCGGCAGCAGGTGCAGTACGTCGGCAACCAGGATCTCGTGTGGGGGACTGCAGACCGGGGCAATTTCTGGGGCGACTATCTCGGCTGGGACCAGAACGGCGACGGGATAGGCGACCGGCCCTACCGCGTGGACAGCTTCACCACCCACCTGCTCGGCAGCTATCCCTCGGCGGCGCTCCTGATGCAGAGCCCCGCGCTCGAGCTGTTGTCGCATCTCGCGGAAAAGCTGCCTATTCTGCGCGTGCCGACCGTGATCGACGAGCGACCGCTGACCAGGAGGCCCGCGCCATGAAGCGACTTTCTCTGGGAGGCGTGTCCGTGCGGTTCGGCAAGCTAGCCGCGCTCGACGGCGTCGATCTCGAGGTCGAGGCGGGCGAGGTGCTTGTCTTGGCGGGGCCGAACGGCGCGGGCAAGACCACGCTGATCCAGGTGATCCTCGGACTCGTGCGCCCGAACCAGGGACAGCTGTTCGTCGACGGGCACGAACGCCACGTCGACAACGCCTTCAAGCGGGTGCTCGGCTATCTGCCGGAAGCCGTCGCCTTCGCCGAGAACCTGACGGGGCGTCAGGTAATGCGTTTCTTTGCTTCTGCGCGCGGCGTGAAGAAGGCGCACGCCGACGAAGTGCTCGAGCGGGTCGGGCTCGCGCACGCGTCCCGGCGGGCGGTACGCGGCTACTCGCGCGGCATGCGCCAGCGCCTGGGCCTGGGACTGGCGATCCTGTCCGACCCGGAGCTGTTGATACTCGACGAGCCTACGGGCGGGCTCGACCTGGAGGGGTTGGACGTGCTCTGGGACGTGCTGGCCGAGTGGCGGCAAAAGGGGCGCATCGTCGTGATGGCGACGCACGATCTGACGCTAGCGGAGCGTCGGGTGGATCGCATCTGCCTGCTCCGGGCTGGCAGCGTGCGGGCCGTGGATACGCCGGCGCGGCTGCGCGAGATGGCCGGTCTGCCGGTTCGGGTCAGCTTCACGCTCTGCGAGGGTTCCGCCCAGGCGGAGGCGCTCGTCGAGCGCGTGCGGAGGTGGGGCGAGGGGCACGAGGTCTCGCGCAGTGACGGTGTGCTCGGTGTCGAGGTCGAACCGAACGGGCTGCTGCCGCTGCTCGAGCTGCACTCCGGCTACCCGGAGGCGGTCAGCGCGGTGCGGGTGGAGGAGCCCGGTCTCGACATGGTCTACGAACACCTGCTCGAGGAGGCCAGCTGATGGGCCGCGTCGCGCGGGCACTGGTGGTGCACGAACTCTCCGAACGCACCCGCGACCGCTGGGTGCTGGTGATCAGCGTGCTGTTCGCCCTGCTTTCGTCCGCGGTGAGCCTGTACGGGCGCAGCGCCGGCGCCACCGCGGCGAAGTTGACCGGCCCGAGCCTGGTGACCCTCGTGAGCCTGCTCGTGCCGTTGGTCGCACTGGTGCTCGGGCACGACGCGGTGGTGGGCGAGCGCGAGCGCAACACGTTGGGGCTTCTGCTCTCGCTGCCAGTGAACAAGCTCGAGGTCGTACTCTCGAAGTTCCTCGGGCGGCTTCTGGCGCTCGCGGCAGCCATTGCGATCGGGCTCGGCGCGGCGGTGGCCATGGCGTCGGCGGACAACCGCGCCGTGTTGATGCAGTTGGTGCTGCCGACACTGCTGCTCGGCGCGGCGTTCCTGTCGCTGGGCGTGCTGATCTCCGCGGTGGTCCGGCGGCAGCTCGCTGCGGCGAGCGCTGTGGTCGCTGTCTGGTTCCTGCTCGTCTTCTTCTACGATCTGGGCTTGTTGGGGCTGCTGGTGTTGACGCAGGGGGGCATCGCTCCGGGCACCGTGGCCGATCTGGTGGTCGCCAACCCGGCCGGCCTGTTCCGCATCGAGATGATGCAGCGCTTCGCCGGGCCGGACGTGCTGCAGAACCTGGGCATGACAGCCTCCCCGCCCGGTCCGGTGGCCGTCGCTGCGATCTGGGCGGCCTGGATCCTCGTCCCGCTGGCCCTCAGCGGGCTTTTGCTCTCGCGACAGAAGGTGTCCCGATGACCCGCTCTTCGCGTTTGCTCGCCGCCCTCGCTGGTGGGCTGTTGCTGCTTCCGGGAGCCCACCTGGCGGGGTGCAAGAGCCACGACGAAGGTAGCGCCCCGGCGGCCCAGGCGTCCGCCGCTGCCTTCGGTGGCGCGGAATGCGGCGCTTGCGGCATGGTCGTTCGTGAGCAGCCGGCCCCGCGCGGCCAGCTCGTCTATCACGACGGAACCCGCGTCTTCTTCTGCTCCTTGGGCGATCTCGTCCAGTACATGCAAAGCCCGTCGCCCCACGGCTCCGTGGAGCAGGTCTACGTGGAGGTCCTCGATCCCAAGGCGGATCCCCACCAGCCGAGCACGGCCCCCCGCCCCTGGGAGGACGCAGACCGGGCCGCCTTCGTGCTGGGCGTGAAGCGCGGCCACGTCATGGGCGAGCCGGTGCTGGCCTACGCCTCCAAGTCGGCAGCCGAGGCCGTGGCGAAGCGTTATGGGGGCCGACTGGTCACCTGGAGCGCCGTGCGGAAGGAGCTCGCCCAGGGCGGGCCGGCGATGCCCATGCACTGACAATCCGCATGGCGGAAGGTGGCGGGAGCCGCGAGTCTCCCCGCGCCGCACAACGTGCTATGGCCGGGGCGCTGGCCGCGATCTTCCGGTGGCCGCGCCTTGCATCATGGTTTTTTTCGCGAACACGGAGGCTGGTTGAAAATGAGTGGAAGGATTCGAGTGATGGCCCTGGCTGCGATCGCCGCCGGTCTGGTGACCGTGGCCTGCAGCAAGTCCGGGAAGCAGCAGCCCACAGACACCACCGCTAGCGCGACGCCTCCTGCCGCGACGACGGCTCCGGCTGTGGCCAAGGTCGACCCGGCGGTTGCGGCGAAGAAGTATTTCACGCAAAATTGCGTGGTGTGCCACGGAGCGGACGGCAAGGGCGACGGCCCTGGTGCCGCCAACTTGACCCCGAAGCCGCAGAACTACACGGACCCGAAGTGGCAGGCGAAGGTCAAGGACGACGAGCTCAAGAACGCCATCGTCAAGGGCGGCGCAGCGGTCGGCAGGAGCCCGATCATGCCGGCCCATCCGGATCTGAAGAAGAAGCCCGAGGTGGTTGACGCGCTGGTGAAGCTCATTCGCGGCTTCAAGGGAAAGTAGTCCGCGGCGCAGCTTCTGCGGGTGGCTGGTGCCTACCAGCAGAAGTTGCGCAGCTCTCGGGCCCGAGTTATCGGTTCCGGCGGCCCAGGCGGGCGCTTCGCGCAATCTGATCAGCTTGCGCCCGGGCCTGATCAGCGTCATCTAGAGCGTTGACGTTTGTCGTCCCGAAACGGGACACCGCCAGCGCGGGACGGAACGCAACTTGCTTGGGCGTACAGAACATGGGTCTACAGCAAATCCTCGAGCGAGCCCCCGCCTTTGCCGGTGTAGAGCCGCAGGTCCTCGAAAAGATGGCGGCCTATGCGTCGACGCATTCTTTCCGGCGCGGCGAATACGTGTGGCAGGCCGGGGATGCTGCGCGCTCCTTCACGGTCATCCGAAATGGTCTGGTCAAGCTGGTCCGCTCCGGACCGCGTGGGCGCTCCGCCATCTGCGGTCTGTTCGGTCCGCCCGAGACGGTGGGCGACGTCGCGGTGCTCAAAGGCCTGCCGTATCCGAGCGATGCGGCAGTGGCCACGGAGCAGGCGCACGTCATTCGCATCCCGCGGGAGGTCGTACTCGAAGGCACGCGCAAGAGTCCCCAGCTTGGCGTTTCGCTGGCGTGCTCGCTGCACAACAAGCTGTCCGCGCTGCACGTGAAGATCGACGTCCTGAGCGCAGGCTCGGTTGAAGCGCGGCTCGCCACGCTTTTGCTCAAGCTCTACGATCAGTTCGGCGACGACTTCGAGGACGGCACCTCGACCATCCCGGTGGCCCTGTCGCGCCGCGAGCTGTCGGATCTCGTTTCCACGTCGTTCGAGACTGCCATTCGTGTGATGACCCGCTGGGAGCGCGAGAAGGTCGTCGACACCGAAGCCCACGGTTTCACCGTCCACGATCTGTCCCAGCTCCGCGAAGTCGCGGGCAACCCGGAGTCCGTGGAGTCCCAGGCGAGCTAGTCCCTCGATTCTCTTGAATCGAGGGGCTAGACGAGCGCGGAGCGGTCGAGGGGGAGGCTCGGCGAAGCCGAGGGGGCGCTGCTGCGCCCCCAACAAACGGTGCTAGTCCCGCGTTGCGCGGCGC
>Ga0114931_10005048_pt1 | contig 16338 bp, 11 predicted proteins | sample 2SBtaG_FD_89579 | JGI IMG/M metagenome (GOLD analysis project Ga0114931, IMG submission 89579) | Deep subsurface microbial communities from Kolumbo volcano to uncover new lineages of life (NeLLi) - 2SBTROV14_V59a metaG | ecosystem: Environmental > Aquatic > Marine > Volcanic | place: Kolumbo...
CTCAGTTGGCAGAGCACAACGTTGCCAACGTTGTTGTCGTGGGTTCGAATCCCATCACCCGCTCTGAGTCTGGCAGTGTCTGGTCAAGCCTCGCTAGTAGGCTGCCAGCGTGGGAGGTTGTTGGTGTTCCATGCCTGCATGGCCGCTGGCTGCCTACAAGACTCGTTTGACGGAAGGGTGTCTGGTCAAGCCTCGCTGGCGGATTGTCAGCGAGAGGTTTCTACCGATTACTTGTGAGGGTTGAGTCGTCCTATGGCAATTGAAGATCAGGAAGAATTGAAAGGCGACAGCCCTAACGATGCGGCCACTCCAGAAAAGGATGGGCCAGAAAAGGATGGGCCAGAAAAGGATGGGCCAGCGGCAAACGAGCTTGTGGACGATGGGCCTGTGGGCGATGGGTCCATGGAGCGCGGCGACGACGAAACGGAGAGTTTGAATCTCGACGTTCAAGTAACCAGCCCCAGTGCGTGCCAAAGGCATGTCACTGTAACGGTTTCTCGCGAAGACATCGATCGCTATCTGGACGATGCCTACAGCGAGTTGATGGCAACGTCCGACGTACCCGGGTTTCGCAAAGGGCGAGCCCCTCGCAAACTGGTGGAAACACGCTATAAAAAAGAGATTGGGGAGCAAATCAAGGGCTCCCTGCTGATGGATAGTCTGGGGCAGGTCAGCGAGGCGGAAGACTTCGCCGCCATTAGCGAACCGGACCTCAATCTGGATGCGATCGAGGTGCCTGACGATGGTCCCATGACCTTCGAATTTGACATCGAAGTGCGGCCTGAATTTGAGATGCCACAGTGGCAAGGTCTTAAACTCGCCCGCCCAGTGCGCGACTTTACCGACAAAGACGTCAACCGCGAACTGGAGAAAATGATCTCCCGATATGGCCAGCTCGCACCGCACGATGGGCCGGCTAGCGCAGGCGACTACCTCTCGGTCAACATCACCGGCTCCTACCAGGATAATCAAATATCGCACGAGGAAGATCGCTTACTACGCATCCGTCCCACTTTGAGCTTTAGCGATGGTCGCCTGGAAGGCTTCGGGCCATTGGCGGAAGGCGTCCACGTGGGGGACCGGTTTCGTGGTCAAGTCGAGCTCACCCAGGATGCTCCCAATGAATTACTGCGGGAAAAGACGATTGACGTTGAGTTTGAAGTCCTGGAAGTGAAAAAGCTCAAGCTGCCTGAATTGACAGCCGGTATCCTGCAGGAAATGGGGGAGTTTGAGTCGGAGGAGGATCTTCGGGAAGCAATCTTCGCCAATCTCAACCGGCAGTTGCAGTATCAGCAACAGCAGCAGGTTCGCCAGCAAATTTCCAATGAATTGGCGAGGAATGCAGACTTTGACCTTCCGCCCGGATTGCTGAAACGACAAAGCCATCGGGAACTGGAACGGGCGGTTATGGAATTACGGCGGAGTGGGTTTGGAGAATCGGATATTCGAGCCCATGAGAACGAATTGCGTCAGAACAGTGCGAATTCAACCGCCCGTGCCCTGAAAGAGCATTTCATTCTAGAGCGAATCGCCGAAGCAGAAAACATCGAAGCCGACGAGGGTGACTTCGAGAAGGAAATTTTTCTCATGGCCGCGCAAAGCGGTGAGTCGCCACGGCGCGTGCGTGCTCAGATCGAAAAACGTGGCCTGATGGACGTTTTACAAAATCAAATTGTGGAACGAAAGGTCCTGGAGTTGATTCAATCCAATGCCAGGTTCGAGGATGAGCCCTACGAAATCGGCGAATCCGACATAGAAGCCATTCCGATAGCCGCGGGGGGCGGTGACGGGGTTGCGTCGATCCATGACGCAAGCCATGATTCCGACAGTACCGCTTCCGATCAGGCAGCTTCCGATCAGGCAGCGCTGGCTGATACTGAAAAGGCCAATAAGGGCCAGGAAGAAGAGGCCGCCACCGAAACATCCGCCGATTAAGGTTTGAACCATCGGCCGTTCGGGACATCGGCATTTCAAGTTCCGTAAAAATTTCCAGCTTCAATCGCTGGCTGTAGTCTGCCGCGCATCACCATGCGGCAAGCCTTCAAGGAGGGAGATACCATTGGTCATGCATGACATGTCAAACACCGCCAGACGGATCGAAAACGGAGTCCCTGGTTCGGCATCCACCTACGGTCCACAATTGAACGCGGCGATGCGCGACTATCAACGCCAGCGTCAAATGACACTCGGCGATCTGCTGCTGGAGAACCGCATTATCTTCCTGCAAGGTGAGATCTACGATGGCAACGCCAATGAACTGGTCATGAAGCTACTCTACCTGCAGAGCGAAAATCGCCGCAAAGACATCCATTTCTATATCAATTCGCCTGGCGGCAGCGTGACCGCCACCTTAGCCATTTATGACACCATGCAAATGATTACGCCGCCCGTATCCACCTATTGCGTGGGGCTGGCAGCCAGTGGCGGCGCGGTCCTGCTGGCCGGTGGAGCCAATGGAAAACGCTACGCATTACAGCACTCCAAGATCATGATTCATCAACCGCACGGTGGGGTTGGAGGACAGGTTTCGGACATCGAAATCCAAGCCGAGGAAATTGTCCGCACGCGATCCGTGCTCAATGAAATCCTGGCGGAACACACTGAAAAATCCGCGGCAGAAATTGGCCAGGCCTGCGACCGCGATTACTACATGACCGCCAGTGAGGCAAAACAATTCGGTGTCGTCGACGACATCCTCACCAAACCGCCCGGTAGCGAAGAAGAAGAATAACCTGCTGTTTTATCGCATCAAGAATCGGCTCGTTCCAAGGGCCTGATAGGATCCTCGGTAAACTGCTATCCCAGCCACCTCCACCCTACCACCTGCCATGACCCTGATACCCTATGTCGTTGAAAAGTCGGGCCGCGAAGAGCGGGCCATGGACATTTACAGCCGGTTGTTGAAAGACCGCATTGTAATGCTAGGCTCTGGCGTCAACGATGACGTGGCCAATAGCCTGGTCGCCCAATTTCTGTTCCTGCAATCCGACGATCCAAAAGCAGATGTCCATCTTTACATCAATTCGCCCGGAGGCAGCGTGACCGCGGGCATGGCCATTTACGACACCATGCAGTTCATTACCTGCGATGTGGCCACCTATTGCCTGGGGCAGGCTGCCTCGATGGGAGCTCTGCTACTGGCTGCCGGTGCCGCAGGAAAACGTCACGCCCTGCCGAATTCTCGGATCATGATTCACCAGCCATCGGCCGGCATGGAAGGCACCGCTGAAGACATCGTCATCCATGCGACCGAGTATAAAAAAACCAAGGACCGGCTCAATCGCATCCTGTTGCAGCACACCGGACAATCGCTAGAACAAATTGAAAAGGACACGAACCGCGACCACTTTATGTCCGCGGAAGAAGCCTGCGAATATAAGCTGATTGACCAGGTCATCGCGAAGATGGAATAGACGCAGGGTCGTGCTAGCATCGAATCTCGCTTGACGGGCGGTGGCCAGTTTTCTATTTCACGTGACCGCGAGTTGGCCGATCGCCGTCCGCTACTGAGCAGAGTTGGGTCGGTCTGGCATGCGCATGCTTCTCTCTTCTCTGATTGTGCCCACCAATTCAAATGTCTCCCTAGACCCTTATCACCATGGCCTTCAATCCTCAAATCACATTTCGTTGCCAGGTACTGCTCTCCGTATCGATGGGGCTGGTGCTGCTAGTGCTGACCGGCTGCCGCGGCGCTAGCAACGCGCAAGTGGACGTCATGGAGAAGGAACTGCGACAGCAGGAAGATTATATTTACGAACTGGAGGACTACCTGGTTGAGTACTCAGAAAAACTCCGCCGCGCTCGCCGCACCAATTGCCAACAAGCTAGCAAAATCAAATCGTCCACCAAGCCTGCCGAATCGGAAAAACCACTGGAGAAAAATGACTTGTTGGATGACAGTCTGTTGGATAAGGACCTGACGCTCCCCACGGAGAACGTTCCCAAATCAACCACATCGGTACTGCCAAAAACAGAAACCGAGAACAGCCCCGAACCCGGCCCGCCCCAACCGGCCCGCCAACCAACAGAAACTCGACCGCCTGCAACGCCCAAGAATCCGGAAGATCTGGAAATTCCCAAATTAAAAATAGAAGAACCAAGTGCGGCCCATCCAAACAGGCCGTCTCTGCCCTGGTCTATCAACGATACGAAAATCGTTGCTAGTAGTGCCGAGGAAATCGCCACTCGCCTTGGACCTTTGAAAATACCGGATCCAGTCAACTATCAGCCCCCCAAGGCACCGCGGCGGCAAGACCTGGTAGAAATCAATTTCGATCCAATCGCAGAGGATGCCGGCGATTCTGAACCGTTGGAAACCGAATTCTCTGCAGCCGATCGAGTCTTGGCCGCGGAGGAGACGACTCCCATCGATCGAATCGTTATTCAGCAATTGCTTCAAACCCCATCGACCGTGGACCGCCAGTCCGCAGACGCACCGCACGAGTCGAGCACCTCGTCTTCTTCTTTACAATCTACGCCCCTTCCGGGCAGCTTGTTGGCCGTCGTGGAAATTCGTGACATGGCCAACGAACCGGTCGATGCCGAAGGAGAACTCTCACTGATGGTGATGGCCGTCACTCCCTCCCAAGCAAATGCCTTCCCCCTCCATGGCGGCAAGCCTCGGCGTTTGCAACGCTGGGATTTCTCTGCCGAGGAACTCCGGCAATCCTGGCAATCGTCTCCTCTGGGTGATGGGCTCCATTTGGAACTGCCGCTGAAATTGCCACCTCTTTCCAACGAGCCTCTGGAACTGTGGGCCCGACTGGTTACCGTCGATGGGAAAAAATATCTGACAAAACTTCCTTTTAATCTGCGTCATCTGCAGGCATTGCAGGACGCCCTGCCTGCCAGTGCTGCTGACGAAGGGTTGGCACGCAACGGACCCGGCGATGACCATGGCCTGCAATCGGCGGGCGAATCCGTCCGTCTAGCAGATGGTACCATTCAGGAAAGCGCGTCTTGGCCCCTGGCGGGAAAGGGGAAAACGGCCGATGGCGCACAACCAACCAGCGACTCGCCGCAGTCGACCCATAACCACGACCAGGCATTCCATGCCCCCGGGCAGTGGCGCACCGCGCAGGTTCGGCCAAAGCAACCCGGAGTTTTGTCAAACCATCCCGGGACAGGTTCCCGAGGAGCGAGCGGAACGCCTCACTGGGTGGCCCAAACGGGAGCCCGGCACTCCCGTACCGCATTGACCGGCCATCATCAAGCTACGGCCATCCCACGCCTGGCGGCCAGACAATTGCCTGCCAACAACAAACCAGTTTGGAAATCCAGCCGACTGCGTTAGCTGATGCGGGGTTAGCTGATGCGGGGTTAGCTGATGCGGGGTTAGCTGATGCGGAGCTAGCCGATGCGAGCGATCAAATCGGCCGTCCGGCAACTGTAGCCCCATTCGTTATCGTACCAGCTCACCACTTTTAGCATGTTGCCGCCGATTATTTGCGTGAAGTCGGCAGCAAAAATCGAGCTGTGGGGATCTCCGATGATATCCGTCGACACGACCGGGTCTTCAGTGTAACAGAGAATCCCTTTGAGAGGCCCTTCGGCAGCCGCTCGGATCGCGCCGTTGACCTCAGCCTCGGTAGTGGTCTTCTTCAGTACGACCGTAAGATCAACGACACTGGCATCGGCTACGGGCACCCGCAGGGCGATGCCGGTAAGCTTCCCCTGCAAGTCGGGAATAACCAGCCCGACTGCTTTAGCCGCTCCGGTGGAAGTCGGAATGATATTCTGGGCGGCACTGCGAGCCCGGTACGGATCGGCGTGGGGCATGTCCTGCACCCGTTGATCATTCGTGTAAGCATGCACCGTGGTCATCAGGCCATTTTCGATGCCGAATGTTTCATGCAAGACCTTGGCGACCGGGGCCAGGCAGTTGGTCGTGCAACTAGCGTTGCTGATGCATTTCAGTTCCGGCGTCAATTTATCGTCGTTCACCCCCAACACGCAGGTCAGGTCGGCGCCATCCTTGGCAGGCGCGCTGAGGACCACTTTTTTTGCCCCAGCAGCCAGGTGGGTATCGTAACCTGGCTTGCCATCGGCAGCCCGTTTGGAAAAAATTCCTGTACTTTCAAGCACGACATCGATCCCCAGGTCAGCCCAGGGCAACTCCGCCGGATTACGAACGGCCATCGCCCGAATTTTCTTTCCGTCGACGGTCAGATTTTCATCGTCATGTTCCACAACACCGGGAAACCGGCGGTGGGTGCTGTCGTATTTCAGCAGCGTTGCCAGCATTTTGTTGTCTGTCAGATCGTTGATTGCAACAACCTCGAACTCGTCCGCCCGGGCATGCAAATTACGAAACGTCAGACGACCAATTCGTCCAAAACCATTGATAGCGACTCGAATCGACACGTTCATTTCTCCTTGTGGATCGTTTACTTCCCCTGCCGCCTCATCTCGAACTGACCGCAAATACGTCCACAGCTCTGATGGCGGGCCTGCGCTTGGGGAGTTGAAGGAGCCGATTATACCGCCATCGACAAGTCCCGCCAACCACCCGCGGGCGGTTTACGCCTGGCCTCCACTTCCATACCAATTTCTCCTTCCCATCGGTCCCCTTGTCCGGTAGCCTGAACGGTATGGCTCAGCGCGACCCCAGCGGAAATAGAACGCCTCGTCCCCAGCGGATGACCGTCCCCAGGTTCTCTGCGCTCAAATCCTCTGCGGCCGAGGAAACAGGGCAGAAAATCACCATGACGACCGCCTACGACTACCCCATGGCCCAGTTGGTCGATGAAGCGGGTGTCGAAGGTGTCCTGGTGGGTGATAGCATGTCGATGGTCGTCCAGGGGCATGACAATACCCTCCCCGTAACGCTCGACGAGATGATCTATCATGCCGAAATGGTAGTCCGCGCGGTACGACATGCGCTAGTGGTGGTCGATATGCCATTTCCCAGTTACCATTTGGGCCGTCATAAGGCCATCGAAAATGCCGGCCGCATTCTGAAAGAAACCCGCTGCCAGGCAGTCAAGCTGGAAGGAGGGGCCGAGCAGGCGGAAACCATCGCAGCCTTGGTTTCAGCAGGCATTCCGGTGATGGCCCACTGTGGGCTGCGTCCACAAAATGTTCATCAGTTGGGAGGCTACCGCGTCCAACGCGACGAAGAAGCCCTCATGAAAGACGCCCAGGCTGCTAGCGCCGCTGGCGCTTTCGCGATGGTGCTGGAGTGTATCCCCACCAAGATTGCCCGCACCATCACCAAAGCGATTGCCATCCCCACCATTGGCATTGGCGCGGGCCCCGAGTGCGATGGCCAGGTATTGGTACTGCACGACATATTGGGAATCGATGCCGACTATGTGCCACGCTTTGTGAAAACGTATGCTCATTTGCAGGAAACCATCACTCAAGCTGTTCGCCAATTTCGCGATGAAGTCCGCCAAGGGCAATTCCCCGGCCCCGAGCACGGGTACAAGTAGGCGCGAGTTGGGGGCAAGGTTCAGAACCACCCGGCACCTTGCCATACTCTGAAAAAACGAACCTTTCTGCCCCCATGTCACCACACTCAACTCTCAACTCCCCATTCACTCCCTCCCGCAAGCTCCATCCTCACAGGTAGTAGTTCCGCTGAGCCAGAACCGGTTCCTGGCTAGCAGGCGGTAGAGTGGGCTCCACAACAGCATGCTGCCAGGAAAGTAGAGCAGGGGGGCGGCCCACCAAAGGCGGCGCAGACGCCCCGTGAGGTAGCGAATGGCGGCGGGTCCCCAATGGAGAATTTCCGCTTGCACGGCACCATGATTTTCCACCACGCACATTTCCCGCTGGAGGCGTTGGTGCAGTGGACGGCCAGGCGCCATCTCGGGCCAACGCCGGGCAACCTCTGGATCGTGCAGTGATAAATAAGCCAACCGGTTATGATTGTCCCACCAGGGCAATTTCTCCACTTGGGACCTGCAGATGCGGCAATGACCGTCGTAAAGGACCACATCGGCATGAGGCCGGTCCGCGGGGCAGGGCAGGGGCCGCATTTCACTGTTGATTTTCATGGCTTTCGGGCCCCCTTAGCGTGACGAATTATGGCCCAATCGATACAATAGTCATCTTGAAGCCAACTTCATGTCCTATTGGAACTACAGTATTTAGTTGGACAGCGCCACTTTGGGGTAGAATACAAGCACGAAGCGCAAGCGGGTGAATGGGTTACGTCGATGCTCACACGCTTGCGCGTCGTGCTTGTATTGCCTAAGTATGCATCCAAAGTGGCGCTGTCCATTTAAGTACTCCCAAATTGTCACTACAGCCCCACGAGGGCTCAGGGCGATAAGCCGCCCGGAGCCAACATTTTTAGCCGCTAATGGATTGCCCGGGTCGGCTTCATCGGCCACTGTTGAACGACTGCCCTAATTATACCCCATGGACGCCTCCTGATCATGGACCAAATCTTAAAGCAAGTAGCACGGGCCCGACGAAAGCTCCAATTGGAATTGCTGTTGCAGCGTTTGCTGCGTTGCTGGTCTGCCGGTCTTATGGTCGCAGTGGTGGCCATTGGACTGCCTAAGCTGGTTCTCATGGAGTCGTTACCCAACGGCTGGGCAGGATGGTGCTTATTGGCCACGCTTACGATCTCTACCCTGGCGGCCATCCTCTGGACCGGCTGGCAAGGCTGTAACGAGCTGACCGCGGCCATGGAAATTGATGCTCGCTATGCCCTGCGAGAAAGGGTAGCCAGCAGTCTGTCGCTGGACAGTCGCTCAGCCCAATCATCCGCCGGGCAGGCCCTGCTGGCCGATGCGAGCCATATCCTAGCGCCGATCGACATTGCCGAGCGGTTTCCGATCCGTCTCGGCCGACATGCCTGGTTCCCCCTGATCCCCGCAGCGCTGGTATTTTTATTGGCCACCTTCGTCGACGACCGGCAGGCCCAAAGCAATGCCGACCCACTGAAATCGCAAGTGAGCCGGAAACAACTGGACGATGCCACCAACATGCTGCGAAAAAGGTTGGCTCAAAATCGTCGACAGGCAAAGAAGGCCGGCTTGAAAGATGCGGAAGCCTTATTGCAAGCATTGGAAAAAGAAACTCGGAAGCTCCAGGACACCCACACACGGCAGCGCAGCCAGGCCCTGGTAAAGCTCAACGACCTGATCCGCCAGGTGGCCAGACGCCAGCAGAAACTGGGCAGCGCCCAGGCGCTGCGCAAGCAGTTTGCCCAAATGAAAAATCTGGGCCGCGGACCGGCTGACAAACTGGCCGACGCGATGAAACAGGGCCAGTGGGGTATCGCCCGGCGGGAGCTGGACAAACTGCGTCAACAACTGGCCGACGGTAAACTGTCTCCGCGGGCCAGGCAGCAATTAACGCAACAACTTCTACGGATGCAGAAGAAACTACAAGCAGCTGCCGATGCACGGCAGCAGGCCAAAAATAACTTGAAAAATGAGATCGAAAAACTCCGCCAACAGGGCGACCTGACCCGCGCGGCCCAGAGGCAGCAACAGCTTGACCAACTGGCCGCCCAGCAACATCAAACCAACCGCCTACGGAAAATGGCCCGGCGGGTGGGCCAGCTCGGCCAGTCGCTAGCCGATGGCGACCAGCAGGGAGTCAATTCTGCTTTGCGGCAAATGTCGCAAGCAATGGAACATATCGAACAGGAACTGGCCGAAGGCGAATTGCTCAACGCCACCCAAAGCCAGTTTCAATTTACCAAAGACCAGTTTGGCGACCAGGAATGCTCCCAATGCCAGGGGGCCGGCTGCCAGGCATGTCAGAGTGGTCTGATGAACAGCCGCCAGGGTCACGGAGGCAACGGTTCAGGGGCCGCACAGGGCGGCTTCGGTCCACGACCGGATGAGAAAAACAAGGTGAGCTTCCGCGATTCGCGCGTCCCTCAAAAACCGGGCCGGGGCGCGGCGGTCCTGACTGGAGAAGTGGATGGCCCGAACCGGCGTGGCCAGGTAACCGAGGCGATCCAAAAAGAATTGGCCGCCCAGGGAAGTGAACCGGCGGATCCGCTCGTCATGGAGCAATTGCCCCGTTCCCGCCGGGAGAATGCCGAGCAGTACTTCAACTTGCTTCGAGAAGGGCAAGGGGTGGGGGGCGGAGCGCAGTGAGTCACGACCATCCACGTGGCGGGTGGCTTGAGGAAAGCCCCTAAAAGGGGCCGGAGCGTAAATATCATACTCGTACTCAGCCGCTCAGCCATTTTTCAGCTGAGGCGGAAATAAGCTGCGACACTGGGCAATTGGCGTCAGGGTGTTCGTTCGAGTAGAATAGACCGACCTACTTTCAGTGCTTCCAATTTGCCACTTAACCCTGCGTGAAACAGGGCGATAAGCCGCCCAAGAACTGCCGCTTTTAGCAGCGCGACGCCCGCCGGGTCGGCTTCATCGGCCATTCTTGGAACAACTGTATTTTCGCACTTTCCCAGAATGGCCGGTCACCGTGTTTCAACAAACCCTTCGCCCCATCCTTCTATCCACGCTGTTCTTGATCGGGGCAGGATCTTGGAACCCGCTGCCTGGACAGGACACCCCCGAAACAACAGCCCTCCAGCTTTCCTCCACCTCCCAACCGGCCAATATCGGGCTGTTGACCGAGTCCTCGGTAACCGTGGCTCTCGATGCACTGGACCGCTGGATCGGTAATGGCCCCAATGGAAATCGCTGGCGCCGGTTCCTGCAGAGTTCCTTGCTGCGTGCTCAAATCGAGCGCGGCTCCCAAGCCGATCCTGCCGTGGTCACACACATTTTACAGCGCTACCAAAGCCAGGCTTCAGGGCTGGACCGCCCCCCCTTTTTGGCGGTCCGGAAAAGTCTGTCTCACTGGCTGGCTGCATTGAGGCACCAATATGCCGGGGACCTACCTCAATTGGCTTGGGCCTCACGTGGCGATTACCGGCCCATTGCGGAGCAGCAAATCCTCGCCCTACGCCATCACCTGCTCAACCAAGCTCATATCCTGGATCAGGCGCTGGCGTCTCAAGGCAACCAGTTTGCCCAGCAGTGGAAACATTATCTGAAATGGGACCGACTCGCACCACAGTTGTCCCCTGCAAAGAAAATGGATCGCCGGGCCGTTGTGGACCTCGACCAGGTATTGAAACAATTTCGCCGAAACCAACCCGGCCTGGAGCGACCGGAGTTTACCCGCACGGCCGAGGCGATCGAACAACTGCGAGTGGCCATTCCCTGGGCCATGGCAGCCCGGGCCCGCGATCCGAGCAAAGACTATCAGCGACTCCTGTCGGAACTGAAGGAACAGCTGCAGCGGCATCTGGCGGCAGCCAGCTCAGAAACAGAATGGAAAGTCGGCCGCATCCTGGGATTGATCGACCAACTAGGACAATCGGCCCTGCTGGTAGATGCCGTGCACAAGTCACTGGTCCAGCCCAATTTGCTGCTGGGAGTCTCCGAGGCATTCATCCAGCGAGCAGGTCGACGGCCGGTTCGCAATACGCAACCGGTCCACGACTTTATCCTGGGCACCACCATCACCGGCACGGCCCAAACGGCTGGCTCGATTCGAATCCGTACCTTACCCTGTTCGGATGCAATCCAACTGGAAGTGCAGCTCACTGGCGACACGCGTTCACACACCCGAGGGTATCAGGGTCCGATACGCATTCGCAGCTCCGGCAATACCCATTTTGTCGCCAGCCAGCAAATCTCTCTTGACGCCGATTCCTTTCGGGCAAGATCCGCGGTCGTCCATGCCAACACGCAGACCAGAATTCACTCGATCCAAAAAATGGGCGGACCCTTAGGACATCGATTGATCGAACGCATTGCCTGGAATCAAGCTGGCCGGAGCAAGGGCTGCGCGGAACAAATTGCCTCACGCCATGCCGAAGCCAGAATTGCAGCCGGTTTTGACGAACAATTAACCGCGGCACTCAACCGAGCCCGAACGAAATACGACCAGCAAATCCGCGCTCCGCTGATTCGGCGCAACATGCTGCCCACCCGCCTGGAAATGTCTTCCCAGCCTGATTGCTTGCGGGTCGAGGCTCTGCTCGCTTCACGGCACCAATTGGCAGCCAGTAGAGCATCGCCCCGGCTGCTGCCAACCGGCGATCTGACCCTGCGGGTTCACCAGTCCGCAGTCAGCAATTATCTGGCAATGGTGATGGACGGCGGCACGATCGAGCAAGAATTCGCTGGCCAGCCGCCCAAGATGAGCGGAAACTTGCCTCCCTGGATGGCCAAGTTATCTTTGGCGGAACGCTTCCAAACCAAACCACCTGTCGCCGGCCCCCGAAGCGGAGACCCCACCGAGGCCGTGGACTCCCTTCCGCGAGACCAAGGCGATTTTCAACCCTGGTCCATGACCCTCAATGCCGAACGGCCTGTAAGCGTACAGTTCACCAACCAGCAATTAGTTCTGCGGATGCGCGCCGCACGTTTAACCTCGGATGAAAACGAATATAAAAATTGGGATTTCATCATCCGCTATGATGTCTTGCCACAAGGCAACTCTATCTTGCTTCGTCGCAGTGGAAAAATTGAAGTCTTTCCTACCGGCTTTGATCCACGCTGGGATAAAAAAATGTCTTCCGCCAAGTCCGGCTTTCGCAGCACACTAGCCAGGAACATGAATGCCCGGGCCGACCGGGGCGAGAGTTTCCCCGCTGAAATTCCCATCCAGCCTATCCGGTTACCAAAAAAACTTGGCATCCCCGGCGAATTGACACTCCAACAGCTCGACTGCGATCAGCACTGGCTGACGCTCAGTTGGGCCCTGCCATGAAATTCACCCGAAATGTCAAAGTTTGATGATTGCAACGACGATAACCATTACAGCGACTGTTCCGGCTGGCGCAGGTGCTATCGCACCGGCGCAAAGGTGCTAGCAGAGCAGGCGATCCAGGGGGGACAGAGTCCGAATCAGCATGCGTCACAGGGACAAAAGCCAGCCAACCGCGAGCGCTACCTGGATATCCCCACCCGAAATGAGCCAACCAGGTCCTATGAGCAGCATCCATCGGCAAATTCGCACCATTACCGCGCTCGTGATGAGCGCTCTGGTCCCGCTCAGCGGTTGCCAGCCTGCTCAGCCATTTTTCTATAAAGTCGATGATTCCTTGTCCCACTACATGGATGTGGCCACGGATATCGAATACCCCGATGTTGAGCAAGAATCTCTCAGCGAAGTGCAAAACGCCCAATCACCCCTGACGATTGCCAACTCCGATAATTTTGAAATGTGGGATCTCAGCCTGCGGGAAGTCACCCGCATCACGCTCGCCAATAGCCAGGTCATGCGCCAGCTGGGAGGCCGCATTTCGGACGGTGGGCAAAATATTGCATCCACCACGCCCACGGCACTTACCCAGAACGTCAACGCAGCCGTGACCACTTACGATCCGGCCCTGGTCGAAAGTGGCAACGGCACCAGCACCGGCAGCCCGTTCAGCGGCACGGGCGTCGAGGCAGCCCTGGCCCAATTCGACGCCGTCCTCGACAGCAGCCTGTTCTGGCAAAAAAATGACCGGCCGCAAAACTTCCAAGGCATCGGCAGCGCTTTTTTTGCCAATAACTTCCAACAGGACCTGAGCAACTTTACCGTCGGCCTAACCAAGAACACGGCCAATGGCAGTACGTTCGAAATTCGCAACAACACGATCTACGACCAAAACAACAATGGCAGCCGGGCCCAACCGAGTGACTGGAAAACCAATATCGAAGCGGCGTTCGTGCAACCTCTGTTGCAAGGGGCCGGCACGCAGTACAATCGAATCGCGGGTCCCCAGACTTTTCAGCAATCCGCCGCCGGATTTGCCAACCAGATCGACGGCGTGATGATCGCGCGCGTCCGCCAGGACATCACCCTGACCGACTTCGAAACGGGTGTGCGAAACATGATGCGCGACGTCGAAGATGCTTACTGGGAACTCTACTTCGCTTACCGCGAACTGGAAGCGCGTAAGATTGGCCGCGACAGCGCGCTGGAAACCTGGCGCAAGGTCAAGGCCTTGCAGCGCGTGGGCCAGCAAGGTGGCGAAGCGGACAAAGAAGCCCAATCGCGTTCGCAGTACTTTCTGTTCCGCTCGCAGGTGGAGACCGCACTGACCAGTCTGTTTCGGGTGGAGAATCGTCTGCGTTACCTGATGGGCATCAGCGCGACCGATGGCCGGCTGATTCGTCCTGTCGACGAACCGGCTACCGCCCTGGTGAAGTTTGATTGGAGCACTATCCACAGTGAAGCTTTGGTTCGGCGGGCCGAGTTGCGCAGACAAAAATGGCAAGTCAAACGACGCGAGCTCGAGTTGATTGCGGCCCGTAATGGTTTGCTTCCCCGCCTGGATGCGGTAGGCCGATATCGTTGGCTCGGGGCCGGTGATGATCTGATCAATAGTAACCGCACCGGAGTGCCGCCGTTCGGCGACGGCTCCACCGCCTTTGAAACCTTGACTGGAGGGAGGTATCAGGAGTGGCAGTTGGGCTTGCAGTTGAACATTCCCATCGGCTTCCGTCTGGCTATGACGGGCGTTCGCCATCACCAGTTGTTGCTGGCCCGCGAACGCTCGGTGCTCCAGGACATGGAATTGGAGGTATCGCACCAGCTTGCCGACAGGGTGCGCGATGTCGACCTGAACTACGGCTTGACGCAAAGCAATTTCAACCGCCGGGTGGCGGCCGAAGACGAAGTCGAGGCGGTAGAAGCCGTCTACGACTCGGGCCGTGTCACCCTGGATCTGTTGCTGGATGCCCAGCGCCGACGGGCCGATGCGGAATCGCTCTATTACCGTTCACTGGTTGATTACAACCGGGCCATCATGCGGGTTCATTTCCGCAAGGGCTCACTGCTTGAATACAATGGCGTCTACCTGGCTGAAGGCCCCTGGCCAGGCAAAGCCTATTTCGATGCATTGCGATTGAGTCGAAGACGCAGCGCCAGCCATTCCCTGGACTACGGTTTCACCCGTCCCAACGTCCTCAGCCGCGGGCCGGTGCAACAACTAGGAATCGGCCCGTCCGAACCAACCCTCGAAGAATTTCCCGTTAACGAGGAACCCCTCCCCGCGGGCCCCGAAATCCCGCGGGAAGCCGCCATGGAACCGGCACAAAAGCAGCCCGCCGCCCTGCCTGCCGGAACCGGTTGGAATTCCCCCTTGCCGCCGCCCAGCTTTAGCGCCGGCTCCGAGCCCGGCCCGGCCCCCCTGCCGCTGGCCGAACCCGCGCAGATGCCGGCAATCTCCACGGAATCTGTTTCCCTGGAGCCTGCCCCCCAGACGCCGCCAAATCCATTTACCGCCAACCAGTAATCATGGATCGGCTGTCGAATGAAGCAGTGCTACCTTCTGGCCTTTTGACCTTCCGGCTCATCCCCCCCATTGTCACGGTGGCCGAAATGGCCCAAGTTCGGTACAACGAGCAGGCATCCCTTGCAGCCCCATCACCGCCGTTCTAAAAACGGTCGAGGAAGCCGGCCCGGTGGGGGCACTAGCAGCTAAAACATCGGTATCCGCATCGGTCTATCGCCTTGGCCCCAAGTAGGGTTGAGCGACCATTGGGAAGTACTGAATCACTTCACTCTTAAGCTTCGCTTGACTAAGCAAACATCATGTCAGCCAATCGGTTCTTTGCTTTCGATGGCCTGGACGGGGTTGGCAAGACAACCCAAATGGACCTTTTTTGCCAGTGGCTCACTGAGCTAGGGCACCAGGTGGTGGCCTGTCGAGACCCCGGCAGCACCTCGTTGGGCGAACGAATTCGTGAAATTTTATTGGCGTCCGACGCAACGACTCCGATTGCGGGCCGCAGCGAAATGCTTCTTTACATGGCGGCCCGGGCCCAATTGGTCGAAGAAGTCATCCGTCCAGCCCTGCAGGCAGGCCATACCCTGGTTTCCGATCGCTACCTGCTGGCCAACGTGGTTTATCAGGGCCACGCGGGCGGGCTGGATGTAGCCGCAATTCGGGCGGTGGGGCAGATCGCAACCGGCGGGGTCATGCCGGACTGCACATTTTTACTCGACATGCCACCCCACCTGGCTTGGCAACGGCTGGATCGGCAATTGGATCGGATCGAAAGCCGCGGACTGAAGTACCGCCAGCGGGTGCGGGCTGGATTCCTGACCGAAGCGCAGCAGATGAACCAGTCTATTCACGTAGTCGATGCGGCTCGGCCAATTGAAGTTATCCAGCAGCAGCTGCGCGATATCGCCCAGAGCGTGCTGGAGTTGTAGGAGCGTTTTTAACTTCTAGCACTTTGCCCGGGCCGGGTCATCGGCCATTTTCGGAATCGTGGTACTTTTTGACCCACCACTCCACCACGACCACGCCCACCAGCGCAGCCAAGCCAAACAGCAGGCAGACGGTCACCTGGCTATCCCAAGTGGGAGGCCAAATCGCTGCGTACTCTCGGTGCTTCAGGTCGCTAC
>Ga0114931_10005049_pt1 | contig 16338 bp, 12 predicted proteins | sample 2SBtaG_FD_89579 | JGI IMG/M metagenome (GOLD analysis project Ga0114931, IMG submission 89579) | Deep subsurface microbial communities from Kolumbo volcano to uncover new lineages of life (NeLLi) - 2SBTROV14_V59a metaG | ecosystem: Environmental > Aquatic > Marine > Volcanic | place: Kolumbo...
AGTTCATGTGCCCGTACCACGGCTGGAAATACGATATCGATGGCCACCTCAAGGCCGCACGAAACATGGATGCGAACTTCGATAAGTCATCGCACGGTCTCAAGCCGGTCTCTGTCGGCGAAATTCACGGCCTTTTGCTGGTGTGCTTCGACGACGATCCACCGTCGCTCGAAGGGGCGATTCGTGACCTCGAAGAAGCCATGGCGATGTATGACTTCGAAAACCTCAAAGTGGCGGCGCAAAAGAGTTACGCGATTCCGGCGAACTGGAAGTTAACCATCGAAAATTACCAGGAGTGCTATCACTGTGCCACGGCGCATCCCGAATACGCGCTGATGCACACGATGATGCTCGATGACGAAAAACGGGAACGCGCTTCGGGTCATATGTATGAAAATATGGCGGCCTGCGGCATCAAGGACATCCACATCGACCACGTCGACAGCGCCGCGCGACCGGGCGAGATCGGTTTTGGTTTCGCTCGTACCGCGATGTTCAGCAAGTACAAGACAGGCAGCAAGGACGGCACACCGGTTGCGCCGCTGCTGGGTAGTATAAGCGGCTATGACGGCGGCCAGGCGGATTTGTCGTTTGGACCTTTCTCGTTTCTACTGGCCTATAACGATCACGTCGTTTGCTACGTGTTTACACCGGTCGACCAGAACAATTCCAACTGCGAGATTTACTGGCTGGTTCGCGGCGATGCCGAAGAGGGTAAGGACTACGATGTCGACGAACTAACCTGGCTCTGGGATGTCACGACAAAGGCCGACAAAGAAATCGTCGTCAACAACTCTAAGGGCGTGCATTCAAAATATTATGAGCCCGGCCCATTCTCCGGGATGGAGGCTCTTGAGCAAGTCTACATCGAGTGGATACTGGCCGAATTGCAGCGACCCTAGGGCGGTCGGTAGCTTGTCCCGCCCGAAACTTGCCGTTCAGGTGGGTGTTTTTGGGGCATCATGGACTTCTGATTTTGACCCGTAGGAGCGCGCCCTGCGCGCGAAACCTGTCCTTGGCTGTGCTTCTGCCAGTGCGCAGATTCTGAGCAGCCTTGCGGCTGCCGCTGCGCTTCGCGCGCAGGGCGCGCTCCTACAAGTCCGCAATGACGGAATTTAAGTTCACCGGGAAGCCCGGCGCGTCGTCAGCCAGGCGATCGCCAGCCCGATACTGACAGCGACCATGATCAGTGATGCCAGTGCATTGATATCCGGCGATACGCCGAGCTTAACTTTTGAGAAAATATACATTGGCAGAGTAGTGCTACCCGGTCCGGAGACGAAGCTCGCGATGACGAGATCATCCAGCGACAATGTGAATGACAGCAGCCATCCTGCGATCATTGCGGGCATGATGAGCGGCAATGTGATGTCAAACACGACCCGCAAGGGTCGACCACCGAGATCCATCGCCGCCTCTTCGAGCGATTCATCCATCGCAACCAGCCGTGAGCGCACGATGACGGCGACATACGCCAGCGAGAAGGTTGTGTGAGCGATGGTAATGGTGGAAAAACCGCGTTGTCCCGGCCAGCCGATCAGCTGGTGAAGTGCTACGAAAAAGAGTAATAGCGACAGGCCGGTAATGACTTCCGGCATGACCATCGGAGAGAAAATCATCCCGGTAAAGAGTGTGCGACCTTTAAAGCGACCGAAGCGCGCGAGCACGAGGCCAGCCATTGTTCCCAGAATGGTAGCGAACGTCGCCGATGTGATGGCGATTTTCAGGCTCAGGAATAACGCATCCAGTACCTGATCGTTCCTGAACAACTCCCCGTACCAGCGGGTCGAAAAACCTCCCCAGACAGTTGCCAGGCGAGAGTCGTTGAACGAATAGACGACGACCGAGATGAGCGGGATATACAGGAAAGCGTACCCAAAGGACAACACGGACAGGATGAACCTCGAGCGTCTCTTCATGCCGTTTGTTCCTCGTCACGAGTTTGTGCACGTTGCAGCAGTACGATCGGTACAACCAGTATAAGCAGCAGAAGAACGGCCACCGCTGCCGCCAGCGGCCAGTCGCGGTTAATAAAGAATTCATCAAACAGGACCCGCCCGATAAACAGGGAGTCAGGTCCTCCGAGCAGGTATGGGATTACATACTCGCCCATCGCGGGGATAAAAACGAGCAGGCAGCCGGCGATAGTTCCCGGTTTGACGAGTGGCCAGGTTATGTCCCAAAACGCCTGCGTATGCGATGCCCCCAGGTCCTGTGCCGCTTCGACGAGGTGATGGTCCATTCGCTCCAGCGATGCGTATAACGGCAAAATCATGAAGGGCAGGTAGGAGTATACGAGGCCGACGGCTGTTGCGAAGTCGGTGTACATGATCCGCAAAGGCTGCTTGATGAGACCGGCCCACAACAACAGGTTGTTTATCACGCCGTGGTTGTTCATCAGTCCCATCCACGCATATACGCGTAGCAGGAAGGAAATCCAGAATGGCAGCACGACCAGCAGTAATAGCAGGCCGCGCGTGCTCGCCGAAGACCGCGCGATGCCGTAAGCCATCGGAAAACCGAGCGCAAGGCAAAGTAGCGTAGTGATCAGGGCCATGACTACAGAACGCAGGTAGGTTATGGCATACAATTTGTTCGTTAGCAGGAAGTCGTAATTATTGAGCGTTAGTGATGGCAGACCATTGCTATCGAAGGATGGCGAATAGGGTGGCTGTGCGAGGATCGGATCGGCAAAACTGATTTTCAAAATGATGGCGAATGGCGCGAGAAAGAACAGCAGCAACCAGAGGTACGGTGCGGCAACAGCAAACTTTCGCCACAGTTCGTCGTTCCTGTTGACGTCGCCACCCACTAGTCGAGCAAAACCACGGCGCTGTGTGGTTTCCAGGACAACCAGACCTTGTCCTCCCAATCCAGGAAGCGAGTCAGCGATCGCCGACGGTTCTGCGAGCTGACCTGGACGATCTTGCCGCTGGCCAGTCTGATTCGATACAGCGAACGGTTGCCGAGATACCCCAGGTCATCGACGATCCCTTCTATGCGAACGTCGTTCTCATCGGTGGGCATTTCCCGGCCAATGAAAATTTTCTCGGGACGTACGGCGATCTCGACTTTTTGACCCACCTCGACGAGTTGCCGTCCAAGTGCAGTCAGTGTTTCGCCCGCTTCATCGGAATAGACCTTGATCCGCTCTTCATCGACGACGGTTACTATTCCCTCGAAATTATTCATCGTACCGATGAAATCGGCGACAAAACGATTGTGTGGAAACTCGTAAATTTCCTTTGGTGTTCCAACCTGCTGAAATTGTCCCTTATCCATAACGGCCATTCTGTCGGACAGCGTCATGGCTTCTTCCTGGTCATGCGTCACGACGACAAACGTTATTCCGAGCTCATCCTGAATGTTCATTAGTTCAAACTGGGTCTGTTCGCGGAGTTTCTTGTCGAGTGCGGCCAGCGGCTCATCAAGAAGCAGTACTTTTGGCCGCTTGATCAGTGCCCTGGCAAGCGCAACACGTTGCCGCTGACCACCGGATAATTGATCGGGCTTGCGCTCCCTGAACTCGGATAACTGTACAAGGTCCAGCATTTCGTCAACGCGCTTATCAATTTCCCTACGTGCGACGCGATCCTTGCGAAGCCCGTAGGAGATATTCCTGGCAACGCTCATATGCGGGAAAATTGCGTACGATTGAAACATCATGTTGACTGGGCGCCGGAAGGGCGGCAGGTGGGTTATGTCTACGCCGTCAATTTCCATGACACCCGAGCTTGGTGTCTCGAACCCGGCCAGCATGCGCAGCAATGTCGTTTTTCCACAACCGGAGCCACCGAGGATGGAGAACAATTCGCCCTGCCTGATGATGAGATCGATACTGTCAACAGCGACAAAATCACCGAAGTGCTTGCTGATACCCTTGATGTGAATAAGACCCTTTTTCATAGGCCGCTCTTCACCCGTGCCAGCGTTTGTGTTCGTCTGCGCTCCTCGATCGGGTCAGCCATGTCGATCGCAAACATTCGCCGCCAGACTTCAGCATCGGGATAAATCGCCGGGTTGTTGAGTAAATCCTTGCTGAGCAATTCCCAGGACGCCGCATTCGCATTGGCATAACCTACCGCCTCCGCGTTGTCAGCGGCAATGTCGGCTCGCAACAGAAAGTTGATGAATTTGTGAGCGTTCACAACGTGCGGCGCGTCGCTGGGTATATACAGTCCATCGATCCACAGGGAGCCACCCTCAATCGGCACCGCGTAACGCAGCTCAACGTCAATACCAGCCTCCGCAGCGCGTCGTGCCACGATTGAGTAGTCTCCAGACCAGCTCATGGCCAGGCAGAGCTCCTTGTTGGGAATATCGGAAAGATACTTGTCGTTGCTAAAGTAACGTACGTACGGCCTGACCTCGAGCAGCATTTCCTGCACTTTCTGCAGGCTTTCGGCGTCGGTAGCATTTGGGTCGAGGTGCAGGTAGGCGAGCGCCATAGGAATGAGGCTGGTAGTACCATCCAGAAAACTGACGCCACAGTCGGCGATTTTTGACAGAATCTCAGGATCGAATAATACCGCCGAAGTGTCCATTCGTTGACCCGGTAGCCGCTCGCGCAACATCTCAACATTCCACATGAAACCCGTTGAGCCCCAGTGATAGGGTACTTCGTAGCCTCGGACATCTTCGTAGACGTCCAGTTTTCGCATCATGTCTGCATCGAGGTTCCTGATGTTCGGCAACAAGCTTGTATCGAGTTTCTGGTAAATACCGATTCTGGCGAGGCGGCTCGACGCCTGGTTGCTGTGCACGACGACATCGTAACCGCTGTTACCAGTCAGGAGTTTTACGTCGACGGTCGCAGCAGCGGGATAGGTGTCGTAGTTGACCTTGATGCCGGTTTCGGCTTCGAACGTTTTTATCGCCTCGGGATCGATGTAGTCCGCCCAGTTATAAACGTTAACGACATTGTCAGGGTTTGTTCCGGTCGTCGAGTCACCGCCGCAGGCAGCGAGCATTAGCACCGCTGTGATTACGATGATTCGATACCTTATCGTCACATTCCATCCAGGCCGCGTTTTAACAGGGATCGAGCGATTATAAGCCGCTGAATCTCGCTTGTACCCTCCCAGATGCGATCCACGCGCAATTCCCGGAAGAAGCGTTCTGCGACATTTTCGCGCATATAGCCCCGACCACCAAATATTTGCACCACGCGGTCGGCAACGCGATTCGCCATTTCGGAAACAAACAGTTTCACCATGGAACAACGGGCGTGTTGTGCCTTCAGGTCGTCGCCTCTATCCCATGATCGGGCGGCATCATAGGTCATAAGCTGTGACGCATAGAGTTCCGTGGCGCTATCGGCGAGCATGAACTGAATGGCCTGCTTTTCGGACAAGGGCAGCCCATCGACGATCCGCTCGTTCGCAAACGCCATCGCCTCTTCGATGAGCCTTGCGGCTGCGCCGCAACTACGAGCACCAATCATGAGTCGCTCATGGCGAAACCAGCTGCGCGTGTAGGACATGCCGTCACCGGATTCGCCAACCCGATGCGTCGCAGGAACGCGAACGTTGGTGAATTGATACGTGGGATGGTGGGCCGCGTAGCTGTGACTGAATTTGGGCGTTGCGGTTATTTCGATTCCAGGCGTGCCCTGGTCGACAAGAAACAGGGCATCTTCATCGTCGTCGACAATGCGTCCCTGGAACCAGAAGAAGTCGGCGAGATTGCCGCTTGTGACGTACCATTTTTCACCATTCAGGATGTAGTCGTCGCCGTCTTTCGTTGCCGTAGCCTCGAGCGAGGCAACGTCGGAGCCAGGACCAGACTCCGTGATTGCATAGCAGTCCTTCTTTTCGCCACGCATCATCGGCAGTATGTAATTCTTTATCTGAATCTCTGTGCAAGCATCGAACATCCATGACTGTGGTTCGCTAAAGCACCACGAAAGCGCGTTGGTGGTTCGGCCGAGTTGTTCCCAGATCGCGACTTGCGACTCCATGGACAGCTCGCGACCGCCGTGGCATTTCGGTACATCGATTTCAGAAAAACCCAGTTCCAAAGCGCGCTGCTTGTTGCGTGTCGCAATTTCATCAGGCAGTACGCCGTCATTCAGTTCCGCCTCAACCTCGTGCGGTTGCAAATATTCGTTCGCGTACTCTCTTGCGATAGCCCGCCAACGTTGTGCTTCTTCACTAATTATGATTTTCAAGGTTTTCTCACAAGGGGAAGTGTTGCGGAAAGATGTTGCGTAAATATTCGTCGACGGCATGCATGGCATCCTGTCGATCGAATGACTTCGGGCTGATCAGGCAGGACAGCCACATGCCATTGGTCATTGAAGTGAGCGCGGTCGTAATGGCACCAGGTGTAACGTGCTCGTAGCCACCTTCATTGATCAGTTCGTCGCATAGTTCGCGCACAACCTTGTCGTAATACTCGTCCGATTTTTCGCAAATCTTTCGATAGGTTGGCCGCGACTTCACTTCACCCCAGAAAGCGAACCAGACAGCCACCTTGCGCCGATCAAGGATGGCAGGGCGCAGGTCAAGTGCCATCAGCGCGTGCAATTTTTCAGCCGCTGTGGGACCCGACATTTCCAGTGCATGATTGAACTGCGTTTTGTATTCGTCAGCCAGGTAACGCAGTGTTTCGGTGAGCAGGTTGTCCTTACTCTCGAAATGCAGGTTGACGATGCCCTGTGACAGTCCGGCTTTGCTCGCGACATCGCCCAAAGTTGTGCTTCCCATGCCTTTGCGCGCGATGCATTTCATCGTCGCGTCGATCAGCTGCTGTCTGCGTCGCTCACGTGTTGCGGTCCGTTTGGGTTTTTTCGCTGTGGCCGGCATCCTTAAATCATGCCATAATCTGAATGAATACTCATTCAGTTTTTTCGAACCCCGAATGGAGGTCTGCATGCGCAGCCTGGCTCGCTCGAACGCCCATTTCAAGAAAGCTCGTACCAAACTACCGCTTGGTGTGACATCAAATTTCCGCTATTGGGGTGATGACAAGACGATCTATATCGATCATGGCAAGGGCGCGCGCATCCGGGACATTGATGACAATGAGTACATCGACTATCGACTCGCTTACGGGCCGATCATTCTTGGCTACGCCGATGAGCGCGTCGATGCAGCCGCACGCGAAGGCATGAAACTTGGCGGCGTATTCGCTCTTTCAACGAAAGTTGAATACGATGTTGCCAGCCGCGTCAGTAAGATGGTTCCCGCCGCAGAACTTGTGCGGTTTTCCAATTCCGGAACAGAAGCCGTCATGGCCGCGCTGCGTGTTGCCCGCGCATTCACGGGCAAAGACGGTCACGTAGTGATGGAAGGTGGCTATCACGGCGTGTTCAACGAAGTAATGTGGTACTCGGAAGTTGAAGAGTGGACGCCGGGGCAGGGTGCCCCTGAGGTCATACCATTTGGCGGGGGCGTTCCGGCGGTTACAAAGCAGCTGTTCCACACGGTCCCGATGAATGATGCCAATGCGCTCGAGGACCTGCTAAAAGCGAAGCACAGGGAGATTGCCGCATTCCTGATCGAGCCCATCATGGGCAACTGTTGTGGTATCAAAGCTGAGCCGCAGTACATGCAAGACGTGCGTGAAATATGTGACCGTTACGATGTCCTGCTGATAATCGACGAAGTGAAAACGGGCTTTCGGGTCGCGAAAGGCGGTGTGCAGGAGTTGTACGGGATCAAGGCGGACTTGTGCACCTTTGCAAAAGCGGTTGCTAATGGCTACCCGTTGTCGATCGTTGCTGGCCGCGAGGACATCATGCGCCATATCGGAGATTCCGTGGTACACGGTGGCACGTTTACCGCACACTCGGTGTCACTGGCGGCGGCCGCGAAAACGCTGCAGATTCTGGATGAAACAACGGCGCTCGCCGACATCGAAAGCTACGGTTTGCAGTTGCAGAAAGGTATTAGCAGGATTCTCAAACACCGCGGCATCGCGCACAGCTTCACCGGTCACCCGGCGCTGATGGGCTTGTTCTTCTCGGACAAGGCACCGGGCGATTACCGGGAGTGGGTTCACTCGGACTATGCCTTCTACGATGCGCTTGCAGCGGAGCTCCATGAGCTCGGAATTCTCATCGAACCGGACTCGAGAGAGCCCTGGTTTCTGTGCGAATCTCATAATGTGGAATGCCTGTCCGAAACGCTGGACAAATTCGAACAGGCGGTAGACATTACGCTACAAAAAATGCCCACCGGAGGGCTGAAACACTCATGAAAACCTACGACGCAATCGTCGTTGGCGCCGGTCACAACGGCCTGACGAACGCAACCTTTCTTGCCAAGGCCGGGCTCGATGTCGTTTGTGTGGAGAAGAACGACTACATCGGTGGCGCCACGGTGAGTCGAAATCTCTACAAGGACTGGTGGTATTCGAACTGTTCTTATGTGTGCAGCCTTTTGCGCCCTGAAATATACCGTTCGCTGGAGTTGCACAAGTACGGTTTGCAGGTGACGCCTTACGGTGGCTCAGTGCAATTCATGGAAAATGGCGACTACTACGGGTCCTACCACGATCCCGAAGTGGCCTACCGTGAGATGGCACGTTTTTCGCGCCACGATGCCGACGCCTACAAACGCTACTCTGCAGACACCATGCGGCAATGCCGGTTCATTCGCGACTTCCTGCTGAGCACCGCGCCCGACCCAACATCGTTCAAGCCCAAAGACCTCAAAGAACTTGCGCGTATCGGCGGCAAGTTCATGGATATGGGTGAGGATCGCATGTACGAAACGATCCGTTTCTGGACGATGAGTGTTGCCGAATACCTTGACGAGTATTTCGAGACAGACGTGATCAAAACCGCACTCTCGGGCAGTGGCATCATTGGTACGGCGCTGGGCATTCATTCACCAGGCACCGCATACGTATTGCTGCACCACTACATGGGTGACGTTGACGGCAACATCGGATCCTGGGGATTCGCCCGCGGCGGTACCGGTGCAGTGGCCAACGCGATTGCCGGTGCCTTCCAGGCGGCAGGCGGCGAACTGCGAACCGAGGCCGGCGTTCAGCAGATCATCGTCAAGAATGGCAAAGCGGTCGGTGTCGCGCTGGATAACGGCGATGAGATCAATGCGAATGTGGTTGTTTCCGCGATGGACGTGAAGCGCACCTTCCTGACCTGCATGGACAAGAACGACCTGCCGGAAAAATTCCATCGCCGAGTGGAGAACTTCAAGATTCGTGGCTCATCCGGCAAGGTCAACATCGCGCTGGACGGACTGCCGACTTTCCCGGCACTACCGGAGGGCAGTCCCCTGTACAACAGCGACATGCATTTCATCGATTCGATGGAACGCATGGAGCGAGCCTATGATGACTGGAAAGCCGGGACCTGGTCGAAAGATCCGTACCTCGACATGACGATTCCGACCTTGAGCGATCCAACGATGGCGCCGCCGGGCAAACACTTCATGAGTTGTTTCGTGCAGTACTGCCCACGCCAGATAGAAGGCCGGGACTGGACCAGCGAGGAAAAAGAGGCATTCGGACAAACCGTTATCGATCAGATCGCAAACTACAGTCCCGATTTCAAGGACCTGATCCTGCATGCTGAAATCCGTACACCGCAGGATATCGAGAACGAAATCGGTATCACAGAAGGCAACATCTTCCACGGCGAACTGACCATGGACCAGTTGTTGTTTAACCGGCCAATCCCCGGCTACGCGCAATATCGCGGTCCCGTTGGTGGCCTGTACATGTGTGGTTCCAGCAATCATCCGGGTGGCGGCATCATGGCGGCACCGGGTGCTAACGCGGCACGCGAGATTTTAAGTGATCTCAAGCGGCCGAACACCGTACCGGAGAACTTTGGCGATGACTGACAAATACGATGCGATTGTAGTAGGTGCCGGCCATAACGGCCTGGTGTGTTCTGCATTGCTGGCCAAAGCCGGTAAAAGCGTGCTGGTACTGGAGGCCAACGAACAGATCGGTGGCGCAGCGATCACGCGCGAGTTTACCGCGGGCTACTCGGTTTCGGCCTGTGCGCACCTGCTGTATCAGTTGCAGCCGGAAGTTCGCAAAGAGCTGAAACTGTCGCCGCGAATGAGCTGTGAAGATATGACGACTATTGCTCTCGGCGAAGAGGGCAAGCACTTGCGTATTGCTTCGGGCACCGTTGAAGGCGTCTCGGACGAGGATCTTGAACAGTATCGTCGTTTTCGCAAGCGAATGACGCGCTTTTCAGATCTGCTGCGCAGATACTTCAACAAGCCGCCGCCGCGTCTGGGGTCGAAGAATTTCAAGGATCTCTATACACTCGGGCGGCTCGGCCTGGATATGCGCCTGCTGGGCCGGGATGAGATGCGGGAATTCCTGCGTCTGATCGGCATGAATATTCATGACGAAGTCACCGAACGCTTCGACAGCCCGTTGTTGAAGGGTGCGATTAGTCTCGACGCTGTGCTGGGCACCCATCTTGGGCCGCGCTCACCGAACACGATCATGACCTACCTCTACCGGCTCGCCGGCGATCATGGCCGAACGGGTATTCCGGCGGGCGGCATGGGTAGCGTAAGCAATGAGCTGGCACACGCTGCGCGTAATGCCGGCGTGACCATTCGTACCGGTATGCCGGTCAGGCGTATTGTCATCAGCAACGGTCGCGAGACCGGCGTCGAGACGGTATCCGGCGACCGATTCGAAAGCCTGACGGTGATATCGAACGCCGATCCGAAGATGACGGTTATGACGCTGATCGGGGCGCAGCATGCCGAGACCGGTTTTGTGCGACGGATAAATCACCTCCGGTCCAGCGGCAATGCGGCCAAGCTGCACCTCGCGCTGGATGGGCTTCCCGCGATCGAGGGATTGTCAAAGAAGGACTACGGGGAGCGCATCGTCATCGCGCCGGATGAGCACTACGTTGAGCGTGCCTTCAACCCGGCGAAGTATGGTGAGAGTTCGCCGCAGCCGGTGATGGAGATCACGTTCCCGAGTGTTCACGACGAAACGTTGGCGCCGACCGGAAAGCAGGTTATGTCGGCTGTCGTTCAATACGCACCCTATGCCCTGAAAGGCGGCTGGAATGAAGCGTCGAAGGCCGGGTTCATGCAAGTGATAGTCGACACGCTGGCTCGCTACATGCCGGATATTGAGCAGCGCATCACAGCCAGCGAGTTAATGACGCCCGTCGATATCGAATCGGAATTCCATATGAGCGGTGGTCATTGGCATCATGCGGAACTGACGCTGGATCAATTTCTCTTCGTCCGGCCCGTGAATGGTGCGGCGCAATACCGCTTACCCGTCGATGGCGTATTTTTATGCGGTGCCGGCACGCACCCTGGTGGCGGCGTTAGCGGTGCCGCCGGCCGGAACGCGGCGCGGACGATCCTCAGCCGGGAGAAAGCAGCATGACTCTTGTTAGCCAGCCCGTTTACCAGGGGCGTCTGAAGACACCGTTTTATCCGCGAGTGGAGAAACTCGATACGCTGAATCAATGGCACGAGTGGAAAGGCTACTCCAGTCCCGACGCGTTGTACTGTTCGGAAACGGAGTACTTCGCGATTCGAAACGGTACGGCAGTATTCGATCTCTCGCCGATGACCAAGTACCGAATCACGGGCCCCGATTCACTCAATTATCTGAATCGCCTAGTGACGCGTGACATGGCGAAGGTTAAACCGGGCCGCGTCGCTTATGCCGTCTGGTGCGACGATCAGGGCCAGGTTATTGACGATGGGACGATTTTCCACCTGCGGGAGGGCGAATACCGACTTTGCTCGCAGGAGCGTCACTTCGCCTGGTTCCAGGCAGCAGCGATCGGCTTCGATGTGTCGATCGTTCATGAAACCGGGGATATCGCCGCATTGGCCGTGCAGGGTCCGACGTCATTCAGCGTCCTCAGTAACATGAACATTCCGGGGCTGGACGAGCTCAAGCCATTTGGCCTGATGCATGTCGATTTTCAGGGTGTGGAGATGATGGTCTCGCGTACCGGCTTTACGGGAGACCTGGGCTACGAGTTATGGCTGGCACCGGGCAAGGCACTGGACCTGTGGGATGCGCTGTTTGAGGCCGGCAAGGACCACAAAATTCGCGCCATTGGTACGGATGCGCTGGAGCTGGCCCGTATCGAAGCCGGCTATCTTGCGCCCTACGAGGAATTCCTGCCGGCCGACGAGACCATTCGCAGCGGCCGATCCCGGTCACCGTTCGAGCTCGGGCTGGGGTGGCTGGTTGATTTCAAGAAGCCGAACTTCAACGGTCGTCGCGCGCTGGCTGAAGAAATGCGTAACGGCTCGAAGTGGCAGTTGGTGAAGCTCGATATCAAGGGCAACAAGCCCGCTCACCATTCCTATATTTTCTCCAGGCAAAAGGGCAAGCAGAAGGAAATCGGCTTTGTGACATCCGCCGCGTGGTCGCCGGTCTGCAAACAGAATATCGCGATTGGCACGGTACGCGCACCCCATGGCAAGCCCGGTGACACTGTCTGGGTGGAAATCTACTACCAGCGCGAAATGCACTGGAATCGCGCGATGGCGAAGGCCACTGTTGTCGACAAGCCGTTCTGGTTCCCGCCACGGCGTGGAGCAACACCACCGGGCCCGTATTAGCCGGATCATGTGTTGATGAGGCACCGGCTGGACCCGCTATTGAGACCAAAATCGGTCGCGGTGGTGGGCGCATCGAAGCGGGCCGATTCGATCGGCGAATGGACACTTAAGAATCTCGGCATCGGCGGCTACAAGGGTCGCATCTATCCGGTGAACCCTCGTTACGCCGCAGTACAGGGACTGCGTTGCTACGACGCGTTGTCGGCGCTCCCGGAAATTCCGGAGTTGGTCATTTTCGGCGTTGGCGACCATCGACTGGAGGTTGCGCTTGACGAGGCTATCGAGGCAGGTGTGCCTGCCGCGGTCATTCAGTCAACACTCGTTATCGACAACGATACCGATCCACCGTTACGAGATCGTGTAAAGACGAAAATCAAGGCGGCCGGGATGCTGGTTTGCGGCGCCAACGGTATGGGCTTCTATAACGTTCGCGACCACGTCTGGACTTGCGGATTCGACAGCGCAGTGTACGATGCACCGGGTAACGTCGCGCTCATCAGTCACTCGGGTTCCGGCATGTCCGGAATCATCGATTGCGAGCAGCGCTTGCGAATCAATCTCGCGGTCTCGGCTGGCAATGAACTCAGTACGACAATGGATGAGTACCTCGATTTCGCTCTTGAGCTTCCGGAAACACGCGTTGTCGGTCTGTTTATTGAAACAGCGCGTAATCCGGCAGGTTTCAGGGCGGCCCTGCATAAAGCCGCACAACGCCGAATACCCGTCGTTGCACTCAAAGTCGGCAGGACCGAGAAATCCGCGCAACTCACGGTTTCTCATTCCGGCGCGATGGCGGGTGATGATGCAACCTACGAGGCTTTGTTCGATCGTTACGGCGTGCAACGTGCACGGGATCAGGATGAATTCGCAACGATGCTCATCATGTTTGCAGAATTACATCCCGTCGGTGCCGGTGGTCTCGTGTCCTTGCACGACTCCGGTGGTGAGCGGCAATTGCTCGTTGATCTCGCGGCTGACGCAAAGGTCGCACTGACAGAATTATCCGACGACACGGTGAAGAAGCTCGAAGATGTCCTGGCTCCTGAATTGCCCGCCGTCAATCCACTGGACGCCTGGAGTCGCGGTGGTCCGGATGCGTCGTCGCAAATGACGCGAGCTTTAACGCTGATGCTGCAGGACAGGGGGGCCGCGCTGGGTGTGGTTATTCATGACCGGGCACCCTTCGGAAAAATATATCCGAGTTACCTGACCTACATGCAGCGCGCCCGTGCCGAGTCCGGCAAACCGGTGGCACTGGTTTCTGCGACACAGGGAACCGGTTGCGATGATGCAGTGATAACCAGTACTCACGCTGGCTTCCCGGTGCTGGACGGCGTGAGTCCGTTTCTGAAAGGCGCGAACGCTTTGTTTGCGTACCGGGATTTTTTGCTGCGCGGCCAGAGCGAATGCCCGGCAGCCGATGAAAAGCTCGTGGAGCGCTGGCGAAGCAGGCTGCATACCGGCGATACTTTGGGTGAGCTGGACGGCTTGCGGATGCTGTCGGACTTTGGAATAACGACGACTTCTCCACTCCCTGCTGTTGATGAAGAGACTGTCCTGGAAGCGGCGAATAACTGCGGCTACCCGGTTGTCTTAAAAACGGCGAGGCGAGGTTTGTTGCACAAGTCAGACCAGGGTGGTGTGGTCATAGGGATCCAGGACGATGAGCAGTTGCGGCAGATGTACTCACTGATGCGGGGACGTCTCGGCGACGAAGTACTGATCGCGCCGGTGGTCAACTCCGGTGTCGAAATGATCCTCGGTCTGAAACACGATCCACAGTTTGGGCCGGTCGTCTTGCTCGGATTCGGCGGCGTACTGGCAGAAACCATTGCTGATGTGCAGTTCGCGCTGCCGCCATTCGACGCAGAGCATGCGCATCGTTGCATTGGCAGGATGACGTTGCGGCCACTTCTCGACGGGGTTCGTGGTGCAAGGGCGGTGAGTATCGAAGCATTTTGCGAGCAGGCGGAACGATTCTCCGTCATGGCGCACGCTCTGGGCGACGTGCTGGCGGAGGTCGATGTGAACCCGGTCATCGTCAACCAGGACGGCACAGTCGCAGTCGATGCCCTGGTTGCAGGGCGTGATCGGAGGATGGAACGACGTGCAGAAACTTGAGGTATATCAGTCGCTTTGGGGTATGGAGCTACGCAATCCCGGGCTGCCGGAGCGCAGCATGGAAGAGGCTTTCGCGATGATAGCGGCAGCCGGTTTCGACGGTGCCTGTATGGATCCTGCCGTGGCCGAGATTCCAGCCTGTCGCGAGCAGGCACACTTGTTTGCCGGGCATGACCTCGGCTGCATGATAAATGCTTTTCCCTACGGACCGGACGACATGATTCCGATTCTCGATTTTGCAGTAGAGATGCGATCCTGCCTCGTAAACGTCATCAGCGGCATTATGCCTATCAAGCCGGAAGACGCGGTAGCCGATGTGCGCCGTTGGATGGCCGAGGCTGCCGAGCGCGATATGCAACTGCTCTTTGAGACACATCGCGACGGGTTGCTGAATGACCTTTACTTCACCCTGCAGCTGATGGATCTCGTACCCGAGATGCGCCTTTGCGCGGACCTCTCGCACTTTGTCGTCGACCGGGAATTACGAGCTCCGGTGCCGGAGCGCGACCAGGCGCACATCAGTTCAGTGCTACAACGGTCGGATTGCTTCCAGGGACGCATTGCGAATCGCGAACAGGTGCAGATCCAGATCAATTTTCCGCAGCACCAGGAGTGGGTGACGATCTTCAAGGCCTGGTGGAAAGAGGGCATGCGCGAGTGGCGCAGGCGCAATGACGATGATGCGACACTCGTTTTTCTTTGCGAACTTGGTCCGCCGCCGTACGCGATTACGGACGGCGATCAAAATGAACTATCGGACCGATGGGAGGAGTCGCTGCAAATCCGCAACTGGGCGAAAGAGATCTGGTCGGAACTCGAGCAGCCTACTCCATCTTCTGGCTGACAATCGTGCCGCCTTTAACGACGACGCCAACGTCCTGCAGCACAGAAATATCGTCCAGTGGATTACCGTGAACGGCAATCAGGTCGCCATAGCGCCCGACTTCGAGGGCTCCGACGTCCGCTGAGATTCCCATGAATTGAGCAGGCATCGATGTCGCCGACTTGATCGCGTGCATCGGTGTCATGCCCTGTTTCACCATTTCCGCAAATTGTCGTGCGCCCATGTCGTGGGGGAGTACGCCAAGGTCAGTGCCGAATAACAGGGTCACACCGGCCGCGAGCGCTTTGCGAAATACTTCACGTTGCGCTTCGGTCGTTTCCTCGTTCTTACGCATGAACTCTTCGGCATAGCCGTTCGCCTTGCCGACTTCTTCGGTGTAAGTACCGTTGTACACATCCATGATGAACGGAACATTGTGCTCCAGCGCCAAAGCTATCGATTCGTCGTCACCCAGCGAGGCATGCTCAATGGAATCAACCCCGGCGAGAATGGCGTCCTTGATGGACTCTGCACTGTGTGCATGCGCGGTTACTTTAATCCCTGCCGCATGCGCGACATCAACCACGGCGGCGATTTCATCGAAGCTCATCTCGGGCGCGCCAGGAATGCCGCCGTAACCGAAAACAGCCCCGGAGGCGATCACCTTGAGGAAATCCGCGCCGCCGGCGACGATCTCTTCGGCTCGTGCACGAAATTCCTCCGGCCCACGGGCGACACCCATGCGGTAATAGTCAGGAATCTCGCTGTCATCGACGCCCGGTATGTACATATCGCCGCCACCGTGCGGAATAGTGAGGTAGGGGCCGGCGAAGCGAATTCGTG
>Ga0114931_10005050_pt1 | contig 16334 bp, 26 predicted proteins | sample 2SBtaG_FD_89579 | JGI IMG/M metagenome (GOLD analysis project Ga0114931, IMG submission 89579) | Deep subsurface microbial communities from Kolumbo volcano to uncover new lineages of life (NeLLi) - 2SBTROV14_V59a metaG | ecosystem: Environmental > Aquatic > Marine > Volcanic | place: Kolumbo...
AAGCCCCAACTGGGATTCGAACCCAAGACCTCTACCTTACCAAGGTAGCGCTCTAACCAGGCTGAGCTATTGGGGCAGCTTTTTGATCAAACTTTGTTAAAGTTTGTTGGTCAAGCTTTTAAGAAAAGCTTGTGCTGGTTAAAAAGATTTTAGAATTGAGTTTTTTTTCCATTAAAGTTATAATTAAAAAGTGGTATCACGTGTTTGTGTATAGTATTCAAGAGGGAAAAGACAAGGTTGCAGAGCTCAAAGAGAAGGGGGAGCTTGATAAATACATCCAGCCCTTAGTTAATGCTATATCTGAACATGCTGTTACTGGTGGGTCTTGTTCAGGTTCGGCGTATGGTTATCACCTTCACGAATTTGAAGATGAAAACAATACCCCCAAAAATTAAAGAAGAAATTGCTAAACGGGCACATTCGACGCTTCCAGCAACTGGCATGGCAAGTGTAGCTTATGTTCGCGCAAAAGATTCTAAAGACCATTGGCTTTTTACGGCCCATGAAAAAAAAGATGACAACGGAAAACATGTAGTATATGAAATTCCAGGACTAAACTTTGGATTGAAATTTAACAAATATGAAAGTGAAGAAATTGAAATTTATTATATGTACCTTGTTCAACTTAGTGGTTCTAAACACACTTCAATACAGATTAAAAGAAATTCAGTTGAAGCGGAATACGAAAGGAGTTTTAACTATCTTAAGCTCGTAAAAGAAGGTATAGACACTCTTACAGAAAGTAAAATTTTTGATGAATCTAAAAAATTTCTGAAAATCAAGGAGTCGTATTGAGCGAGGCTGTGAGATGGTTTACCTTTAAAAGACCTGTACTAATTAAAAGGCTTTTATTGGGAAGTGATATTAATTCCTTTGTTTGGTTTTTGAGTGATAATAAACTTTGAAGAGACATGCAATCTTGATTGTGTCTTTTGCCGGAGGCGCTCAAGGTATGACCCTTCAAAAAAGCCGTCAAAAGCCGAGATTCTTTCAAAAATCGAGAGGTCAGATTCAGACTCCTTAGTATTTACTGGGGGTGGGGAGCCCACTATGGACAAAAACCTTGAAGAATTCATAGCTTTTGCCAAAGCCAAGGGGAAAAAAGTGACTCTTGAAACCAATGGCATCTTCCTTGCTAATCAGCAGTACCTGATAAATCTAGTCGATGCGGGATTGACTCAAATTCACCTAACTATCCCTTCACATATTACAAAAATATATGAAGAACTCACTAAGACTCATGATGCCTTTAGTTATCTTCTTCGTGCTCTAAAAAACCTGAAACAATATCCTGGCCTGGTTTCCTTGGTTAACCTGCCATTTACCAGCCTCAATATGACTTATGAGCATTTTCTGAGATTTCTGGATTTCCTGACTGAAAATGGGCTGCCAAAGCACTTTGGTTTCCACAGCTATAGGCCAATCGATACTAGAATCCAGAGCAAAAAGTATGTTCCAGACTACGACCTTCTTGGCAGGGAGCTCAAAAAAATATTCAAGTACTGTATAGAGCACCAACTTCCTTTCAGTGTATCAAAAACCACGGCTCTTCCTGCATGCAAAATCAAGGGCTTTGAAGACTGCATCTTGTCCAGTAAAATGGACCCATCAGATTGTTACTATGACTACGCTTCCCTTTTCACCCATGTTAAAAATTGTGAGAAATGTGCCCTAAAAAACAGGTGTCTTGGAATCTCAAAGCACTATCTGTTTCTTATGGGTTTTAATCCCGAGCCCTTTAGTGACGTTCCACCCTCGCTCACTGAGAAGGAAAGATTTCACTGATTATCTTGGCAAGTTTTTTAATCAGGTTTGTCAGGCTGCTTTCCTCAGGCTTTTGTATGTCTTTAAACTCCGGGTAGTCGTTTTCAAATGAATCCATCATGGAATTTGAATTTTTGTCTTGGATTTGAGCTGAAGCACCCATCTTATCTGTGGTAGTGAATGTTATATTACTATTTTCACCCATTATAGCCGGAGCCGTCGAAGGTGCAGAAACTACTACATCCTCTGCTATGCCCATGCCCCCCCTGACATCTGCTGCCATGACTCTTATAGGATAGGCTCTTGTAACGTGTCCTTTGACTTCCCAGTTGTCGACAAAAGTATAAGGAGAAACTTTTTCATTTAGTTTTTTCACTGCAAGATCAGGGTCCATTTTGTCAACTACCGTATCAGTATAAACTTTGTCTTTTGTTATGGTAATAGCTGCCCTTCTGTAGGGCCAAATCATCATTTTCTCATCATTTGATCTTGCGTCAATGACTTCTTTAGGCTGCTCATTGATGTAAATTTGCAGGTAGGGCTGACTTACAGTTATGCTAATATTGTTTTTGGCGTAGTTAGTATTCATCTGGTCTTTAGTCTTCTTAAAATCCTTGAGGGCAGATTCATTAAATTTCATATTGACTAATTTGGCTTCCCCATAGTAGTATGAGTGGTTTTTGTCATATACATTTTTCTTTTCTTTTATTGAAGGAGTGAGGTCTTTTCCAAAGTATTTTTCAGTTGTGGCTTTTGTGAAATTCTTAATATTTTCGAGGTTGATGCGGGTGCCTTTTTTGCCGATGCTTACTACAACTCTGCCATTGCTATTAAGGTAGCCGTATACGTTTACATTCACCCATGCACTTCCTATTTGAGTGTGGTCTGAAAAATACACCCGATTCTCATTCCTGTAGGTCATGGTGCAATTTTCAAGGTTGTCATAGTCACTTGAATCCCCACAACTAAGGTTTGACCTTATTTCACCGAGATTAAAATTCCCGCCGGCTTCCCCTTCAAACCTGAAATTTACCTTTTCTCCGTAGTAGTTTACCCATCCAACCCCGGAAACCACAAGGTTCTTGACGCTGGCGCTATTTGTTTTCACTACAGCCTGGCACCCTCTTGAGTCGTTTTCGAAATATTTGTCGCCACTCAAAGAGTCATATACTGTTTTTAGTTCATCGCATTTTGGTATGTAATCTTGGTTGCTGGTGACTTATGGATTTAACACCACATAAAATTCTTTGTTTTCACCTTTAAGCATGTAATTTACATACATCTGTTTTAGTTGGTAATCAAGAGCATTCCTTTCCCTTTTGTTTAACACTGCATCATAATCCTGAAAGCTTGAAGATGAAAGTGAAACCCTTACTTTATTGCCTTCAATGCTTGATGCATTATCTTTTGAGACTATTACGATGTTTACGCCGGTGTAGCCATTGCCCGTATAACAATAGGTATCTGTAACATTCACAAAGTTTCCTGTAATATTTAAGTTATCAATCATATCTTGAGCCAAAACGTCATAGAGGTTGTCTGTAATTTGACACTTGGTGTTTACTGCCACTACGGGCAAAATGACCATTAAGGCAATTAACGCCATCCGGAATTTCACATCAAGCTTGTTTTTAGGAGTATATAATACCTGTATAAACAAAACTTCGTATACCCTTTAATACGTCCAAATTTCAACAACACGCATCATCATATGAGTTATTAAGGAAAATGAAGAAAAATTAACTCATTAAGACTTCACTCACTTTGCCTTCAATGGCTTTCCAATTCACCTCATTTAGTGAATTGATAGGTCCACTAACAAACATGGCTTCGCTTATTATGTCTTGAAATTCTGCAGGGGGCAAGATGCAAAAAAAGAGCTTCTCACCTTTTTTAACTTTCATATTAGTTATTATGGTCAGTTTCCCGAGCTTTGAAGTTATTCTACACACAGTAAGTCCGTGTTCAAGTTTCCTTACGCTTAAAATTTCGCCTAAGGCACAGTCAAGGCCGAGGAGTATGGAATTTGAACCATCCCGCATAAACTTTTCAGGCAGCTTGTTTATGGCTTCAAAACACCATTTCACAAGCATTTTTTGCCTTTCGTCATACCTAAATTTTGACGAGTCAAGTTTTACCATGCTTTTGGATTCAGTCCTTAAGTATTCTATATCGTCAATCCATTCGAGGGACTTGAGCTTGTGTTTTATTGGCTCAAGATCGCCTCGCAGTCTCCCCGACCTTTCCAAGTCTTCGAGTTTTTTTAAGGCAAAAAGGGCCACTTTCATTCTCGGGTCCATTAGCTGCCCCCATCAAAACAATGATTAAATTCAACTTTTAACTCAACCTTTTCCACAAAAACCATACCTCTTACAAATTATATATTTTGCATAATAACATATACTCTTACGAAATGCTTTTTATTCTTGCTGATTCATCTCAATGTGATAATTTTAATTGGTGGGCCTAGTGGGGCAGGGAAATCCGAAATTGCCAAGTATCTTGTAGAAAAGTTTGATGCAACCTATGTTCAAATGGACAATTTTTACAATACTTTTGAGGAAATGAAAGCCATGAAGCTCCAAAATTGGGACCATCCTGATGCCTTTAACTGGAGGCGGTTTGAGGACTTCTTAACTCAGCTTGATTCCAAAGATGAGTTTTTGATTCCTATATACCATAAGGAGCCCGGTGTGATTAAAGGTACTCTTAGCGTGCCAAAAAAAGATGTATTAGTAATTGACGGCATGTACGCATTGACTAATAATTTTAAAATACAAAATGACACAGTTTTGAAAATATATGTCCATGCAGACCGCGAACTTAGGCGTAACAGGAAGATTAAGAGGGACATGAAGCTTGGCAGGTCAAGAGAACAGGTCGAGAGATATTTTGACGAGCAAACCTCAGTTATGGAAGTTAATTATGTCTTCCCGACCAGAAATCAGGAAGATGTGTGTATAGTTGAAAACAACGGCCACGGCATTGAAGCCGCCGCCAAAGAAGCTTACGAAGTGGTCCAGAACTACTCTATTTTAGCATAACTATAAAAAAATATAGAGTTATGACAAAAATGAACCCTGAAATCATGGCCATACTTTCCCAAGAGTTCCTTGGTAACACAGTGTGGAAGTATGCGGTTTCTGTCACAGTATTTTTTGTGCTTTGGATAGTTTTTAAGCTCTTTAAGATAATTATCATTGCAAAATTAAAGGGCCTTTCAGAGCGCACCAAAACTGACCTTGACGACACTACTATTGACGCAGTGGACGCCATAGGATGGCCTTTTTATACCAGCCTTTCGGCCTTCATAGTGGTTCAAGGCCTGTCAATTCCCAGTTTCATACCGAAAATCCTCTGGTACATTCTGTTAATAACAGGTGCATACTATGCCTCAAAATTTGCCAATAAATTCATAGATTATTTTGCAGTCAACTGCCAAAAGGCAAGGGAACAGACAAATCTGTCATAGACTTAATAAAAAACATCCTGAAGCTGACGGTTTCGGCTCTGCTTCTTATGCTTGTGCTCCAAAACTTAGGGTACGAAATTTCGGCGCTTGTGGCAGGCCTTGGGATAAGCTGTATCGCGGTTGCCTTTGCCTTACAAAATATACTCAGCGATATCTTCGCCTCATTTTCCATATATTTTGATAAGCCCTTCAAGACAGGGGACTTCATAGTAGTCGGAAACGACATGGGAGTTGTAAACAAAATTGGCATAAAGTCCACTCGTATACGGGCGCTTCAGGGCCACGAGATTGTGATATCTAATAAGGAGCTCACAGGGTCGAGAGTTCACAACTACAAGAAGATGGAAAGAAGGCGCGTTTTATTCTCAATAGGTGTCGAGTATGGAACACCTGTTGCAAAGCTCAAAAAGATTCCAAAAATAATTAAAGATTCAATAGAAGCCCAGGAAAGCACCACTTTTGACCGCGTACACTTCAAAGAATTCGGTGACTTCTCCCTTTTGTTTGAAATTGTGTATTATGTTGAAAGCGGAGACTACACCAACTACCGAGACATTCAGCAAGAAATCAACTTCTCAATTGCAGAGAAATTCAAGAAGAGTAAGATTGAGATGGCTTTCCCAACCACTACAGTCCACGTCAGGAAAGGCTAGCTCTGTGGTGGTCTTATACGCTTTTAATGTTCCTACAAAGTAAGTTTGTTCTTCATCCCGTGCGCGGGATAAAGCTTATGCGGGGGGAGAGATTTGACACCCTACAGGGGCTATCGCCCCTTGTATCCCTATAAAGGGTGCCAAAGGCACCCTAGGTTTTGATTAAACTTTTGTAAAAGTTTATGCGGGGGGAGAGATTTGAACTCTCGAACCCACTGGGGACAGGATCTTAAGTCCTGCGCGTTTGACCAGACTCCGCCACCCCCGCATGGATGGATTTTGTTTGAATTTTCCCCGCCATATGGGGTTTTCTTAAAAGTTTGACTTTATGGACTTTTAAGCATGTGCGTTAGTATTATAAAATTACAAGTTATTTGATTTTATAGATAAGTCCAAACTAAAATAATCGGTTTACGACTATTTTGAGCGTCTTGAGAATAATGGAGTGCGAAGAAAGCTTGTTGATGGAGACCGTAGGTTTGGACAAAAAGTAGCGGCATACTGGAACGACTTAAAGGAAGTTACAACCGATCTCATATACACCAATTATCGGGACAAAAACTATTTTGATGTCGATATGTTAAAATTGTCTGAAATTTCGAAGGCGTATGAGAGTGGATTTTTAAGACAGGTTATTGAAAAGGTTACCCCAATTGCTCTTGGAGTATTGGGCAGTGTAACCGCATACGATTTATTGGATGCTTCTTTAGATAATCCCTTAACAAAAACTACAAAGCTGGGACTGTCTTTTCTGACCGGTTTTGGCATATTTGAAATGACTAAAAACACGATTTCGTCACCAAAAATAATGAGTCCAGTATATTACAGACTTTCAGAGAACCTCAACTCATTTTTTAGAAAACAGGGAATATCTAAAGCCTATAAATTAATCTATGAAGTTTCAAGCGAATCAGACATAAATCTGGGGAATATTAATTGTCTTGACCTTGCACGGGATATGCAATATGCAAGAGATTCACAGTATTTAGTTTGAGTAAACTGTTTATATTTTCGAATCAGAATATATTATGAGTGCACTTCCTTACTTTGTTGTAATAATTTTATCAGGCCTAATTAGTGCCGTAATGATTAGGGTCCTTGTAAAATTACTTAAGAAAAAGTTATTTGCAATTCCAATTTGGATTATAGTTTTTTTCACAATAGTGCAACCCTTGCTTAAGTTTTCATTATCACTTTGGACGTGTGGTGTTAATGGTCTTGGATGCGCATTTTTGGCAGTTGGGGCAGTATTAATCATGTTGGTTCTCTCTGCAGTTTCATACCTAATTGGCGGAGTTCTTGCCCTATTAATCAAAAGAAATGGGGTCAGGGGGATTTGAACCCCCACGAACAGGTATCTCCCATTGGTACCCGGTTCTAGATCATTCCCAAGGCGGCGGGTAGCATGCCGCTTACCCCACATAGCGTGGGTTGTCTTGAGTCAGCGCTCCATGACTGGAGCCTGTTATGCTACCGTTACATCATGACCCCGCGCGGTTTTTGATCAACCTTTTCCTAAAAGGTTGCATCATGACCCCGTGAGAAAAAATAGCCCCTATTCATTAAAATGCCTTTGGTCGAGCTATTGTTTAGTTTTTTTGCCTCTTTAACTTACATTCATTTGTAGTATACTGGCTTTAGAGGACTTCCTGTATGATATTTTTTACCACTAACTCTTACCCATTTCACCCCTCCACGAAAGAGTGTGTCAATTATTATACCCGCCATAGAAAGAAATTCCACAACGGGGTCAATTATTACATAGAAGGGGAGCCAAGTATATACTTCTGGCTTGGCTTTGTATCTAAGAAGCGATATAACGTGCGTCATAGCACTTATTAAAAATGGGAGCACGAAATCCGGGTCAAAAAATGAAAGTATGAAAGAATACAAAGTAACTGAACTAAGCAGCATATTCATCATAAATAGTATGTTGTATTTCTGCAAGACTTGCCTTATGCCATATTCCTTTCCCATTCGGAGCGGGCCATAAAGCCACCTCTTCCTTTCATTCAAGTAGTGGGGAACTGAGTCCACGTCTTCAAGCATTACTACCATATCGTCAGAGAAGCCAGTCTTATAACCCATATTATTTAAGGTCACTGTGAGTTCGGCGTCTTCTGTCATAGTCTTTTCACCATAATATCCAACCTTCTCAAGTACACTTATCCATACCGCGTGGCTGCCTCCATACATGGCAGCCTTGCCTGTAAGAGTGTGTCTTCCTTTCATAGAAGTGCCATAGAGCCAAAGGTCTTCTACTATCCTACTCTTGGCAATTATTGAATTTGGGTTACCGCCTATGCAGATTGACGAAACTGCATCATACTTTTGGAGGTGACGCACCATATTAGTGACATAGTTTTTGGGAAGAACGGCATCAATATCGGTATTTACCAAAATTTCCCCTTTGACTTTGGATTTTATTATGGGATTCAAAAACAGGGCTTTCCACTTATGGTGCTTCTTGGCTTTTACATACTCTATTTTTTCTTTGTACTTTTTTACGACTTTTTCTGTGTCGTCGTTTGAAGCGTCGTCGGCTATTATTATTTGGAGTTTGCCCTTGTAATCTTGAGCTAAACAGCTTTCAATAAAGCGTCCGACCACATGGTCATCATCCCAAGTCCTGCAAATTATAGTGACTGCTGGATATTCCTTGAGATTGGGCAGCTTATTCCGGATAAAAGAAGCTGCTGCGGTGAGGAGATTAAGAAATGCCAACGCAGTAAAAATATAGGCCAGCCAAATCACAAAAAACATGGGTGTGGGGGTATTTATCCTTTCTTAATTTCTAAAAACACGTGCCAAAGTCGAATTTCAAAAAGCACAGCCTTGCCTTATTATTTTAAACTACCTATATTGGTATTTAAGTGGCCATGAACCCAACTTTTTCTGCTACCTTGATATCAGCCATAGATGAATTAATGCTTGGTAAACATGGCAAACCATATACTTTAGTTGAAGTCATAACCTGGCTTTTTAATCAATTGGTCAATCCCAAACACCCTATTGGCAAATCTTTTGAGATGGCCATAAAGGAAGAGGAAGTTGATGAAAATCACTTTCTTGAGCTCTTAGGTAATCCTCAAAAGATGAAAAAAGACCTCGAAGAATTCCTTAGCCCAGGTATTATGAATTACAGCACATCTTTAGAGCAGGCCAGACTAAATCAATTGCCCTGGTCTCAGATTCCCCTCGAGTTCATGATGGTTTGGGTATTTGGAAGGGGGAGGTGGGTTGTTGATGTTGCTAAGCCCATCGACCTTGGGGGATTAACGAGGGTAGCTTTCTTTGCCAAGGGACCAAGCGGCAAGAAGATCTTATTCATATCTGCTGCAGGTGAAACAGACCAAGACGCAGAAAACCAAGGGATAACAGCTTATGAAGCCTTTAAGGACCAAAACACAGAAAGCCTTCCAGTTTACATAGTCACTTTAAGCCAGGAAAATAAAGGCAACTTAAAAAAAGGCAAGCCGAATTTTGTCAGACTCCATTATTTATCGCACTTGATTTTGAGCAAGAGCTGAAAGTTGGTGCCAAAAGCTAATTTTATAACCTACGATATTTTAGTAAGGAATGGAAGAAATGAGAGCAGTAATCGGTATCAAAAGCCGTGGGGGAAGGTTGGTAGAAATCGAGAATCAGCTTAACAGGAGGGATGAAACACTCGCCCTCTACGAAGTCACAGGGGAATTTGATATAATCACCATATGTAAATTCTCAGGTACCATGAACCTTGAGCGCTTCATAAAAGAAGTGTTGCAGTGGAAATATGTTGAACGAACCACTACTTTTGTGGTCTTAAATATAGTAAAGGAATGCAGCCCCTGAAAAGGCATTTTTGAGGGAGAAAGCCTTATAAACGGCTAGTTCGGGTAGCATTTAGGTGAAACCAATGACAAATAACATGAGCCCCACAGGTGGGGCGGAGGTTCCCAGAATTGGTGGAAAAAGTATTGCAGGTTGTAGAAAAAGCCAGGTCTACTGGCAAAATCAGAAAAGGCACTAATGAAACTACGAAGGTGCTTGAAAGGGGTAAGGCCAAACTTGTGGCTGTTGCCAACGACGTTGACCCAAAGGAAGTCATAATGCACCTTCCCGTACTTTGTGAGGAGAAAGATGTAGCTTTTGCTTTTGTACCTACTAAGAAAGAATTGGGTGCTGCGGCAGGTCTTGAAGTTGGATGCTCAAGTGTTGCAGTAGTTGAAGCCGGAGACGGCAAGGCACTCTTAGAAGACGTTTCAAAGAAGCTCGTAGCCCTAAAGAAGGCGAATTAAAATGGGTGAACTGGGATTTCCCGCGATGGTTGTTGAAATTATAGGTCGAACAGGTGTCAGAGGTGAAATCATTCAGATACGCTGTGAAGTCCTTGAAGGTCGTGACTCTGGAAAGGTCCTGGTACGAAATGTAAGGGGCCCGATAAAAGAAGGAGATACTCTAATGCTAATGGAAACTACCATGCAGGCTAGAAGACTGGAGGCTAGAAGATGAAGTGCAGTTTTTGTGGCAAGGAAATGCCTAAAATTGGTTCAATCACATATGTAAAAAAGAACGGTGACGTCTTCAACTTCTGCAGCAGCAAGTGCGAAAAAAGCCTTCTGATGGGCAGGGACGCCAGGAAAAAGAAATGGGTCACAAGCAAGAAGAAGACTAAAAAAACTAAGTCAACCCAAAAAACTCCCACACCAGAGAAAAAGTGACCTTTTTTAACCTCTTTTTTATTCAATTTTTATGGAATTTGTTTCTGAAATTAAGTGGAAACCTAATTCTAGTGTGAGCGACTTGCTCTCACAGTTTAAGGCCAATGGATTTCAGAGCACAGAACTGAATAAGGCCAGCGAAGTCTTATACAAGGTTTGGAGCCAAAAAGCCAAAGTAGTCTTAACTTTCACGTCCAATATGGTGACTGCGGGACTCAGGAGTTTATTTGCTCAGCTAATCGAACTCGGCTTAGTCGATGCAGTGATTACCACCGCAGGTTCAATTGAAGAAGATATAATGAAAGCCAAGGGCGAGAAATTTCCACTCACTCGTTTCAGGGCAGATGATATTGAACTCCATGAGAAGGGTCATAATAGGGTGGGGAATATCATAATAACTAATGATAGTTATGGTAGATTCGAAGGTTTGATGAAAGACATGATAGATGAAATTCTAACGAAAAAAAGCGAAATGAGCGTCAGCGAATTTCTCTTTGAGATTGGAAAAAAACTGAATGATAAAGACTCCATACTCTACCAAGCAAGTAAGCACAAGGTTCCTATATTTTGTCCGGCCATAACTGACGGCTCAATAGGATTTCACCTTTATCTTGCAAAGGACAGACGAAAGAACTTTCACCTAGACGTTATAGACGACTTCAAAAAAATGATGTTTACTTTGAGTCCCGATGACACTAAAGGTTTTATCGCCTTGGGTGGGGGAGTATCTAAACACTTTGGACTACTTGGCACCATGATTAATGGCGGGGCTGACTATGCCGTTTACATGACGACCTCAACCGGGTGGAGCGGAAGTTTAAGCGGGGCCTCAACCAACGAAGCCAAGAGCTGGGGGAAAATCAAAGACGATTCAGATTCAGTTACTGTTATTGGTGACGTTTCAATCAATTTCCCCATGGCTGTCTTTGCGGTCCTTGACCGCCTAAAAAAGGAAGAGGTGATTTAATGGCAAGGTTCCTTTTAGACCCCTCTGTTGCCATAAAACAATATGATTCACTTTCGCACATGGGGGAAGTATGGTATAATATCAAGACCAACCCGGAAGTTGGGAAGGTCTTAGAAGAAAAGACCAAAGCAATTTTCACTTCAACAGGCATGGGAAATCTCTTTCACATCAAAGATAAAAAAAGGGCGATAGTCCTTTTGCAGGGCGAAAAAACAGAGGAAATCAAAAAGATGGTCAATGAAGGCGTATCAGGTTTTATAGTTGATAATGAAATGGACCTTAATAGATTGCTGAAGGTAACTGATGACACGAGACTTTTTTTGAGATTGAAATTTAAAGAGCACACCATCTACACGGGAAAATACTTCGTCTACGGCATCGACTGGAATAGAGCTAGTGAAATAATTGACAGGCTCCCCCTGGATAAAATTGGCATTCACCTTCACAGAAAAACTCAAAACATCGGCGAGTGGTCGCTCTCACGTGACCTGGCTCCTATCATAGAAAAGCTTGAAGGTAAAATCACTTCAGTCAATATTGGTGGTGGGCTCCCTTTTAATTATCATAATTCAAATCCCAATCTTACACCCATACTCGAAAGAATCAAAGAGCTTGGAAAAAACCTGAAAGAAAAAAATATGAAATTGATAATGGAGCCAGGCAGGTATATCTGCGCGCCAGCGGTCAGGCTTGAAACCAAAATAATAAACAGCTACGACAAAAATCTCATAGTTGATGCTTCAATATACAATTCGGCCATGGACACTTTTTTGTTTCACATAAGGCTGCCGGTTGAAAATGAAACTGAAAGAGGCCACCAATGTCTAATTAAGGGTAGAAGCCCGGATTCTCTTGACATGTTCAGGTACAAAGTATTTTTTAAGGAAGAAAAAAAGATAGGTGATCAAATAATATTCCTTAATGCAGGGGCCTACAATTTTAACACGGAATTTTCAGATCTCCCAAAAATCAAAACGGAAATTGTAAAATAAAAAAAGAAAATTAAAACAAGGGTTTACTTGCCCTTGAGTTTTTCTATCACCATTTCAGTGCCAGTCTGGTAGTCAAAGAGCTCGTTATCACTAAACCAGTACTTGATTTCAGTGGCTGCCTCTTCTGCATTGCCACTCGCATGGATTACATTAAAAAGACTTCTAAAGTCGCGGTTTGCAAGCTCAAAACTGTCTGTCGAGAAGTCTCCCCTGACTGTTCCCGGGACTGCTGAAAAAGGTTCCGTAAAGCCTACAATTTGTCTGCTCATTTCAGCCGCGCGGTTGCCCTCAAAGACCATGGCGACCACCGGACCTGCTGAGATATACTTTAGGAGCCAGCCCTTGATTACTTTTCCGATTTCAACGGCGTCGTCTGTGCCCATCTCTTTTGCGAGGTCCATGCCCAACTTCTTGTAGCCCTCTTTGGACTTGTTGCCAACGGCGCCAAGCCAGCCTTCGTCACTAGGATAGAAGCCTTCAACTTTCTTTTCGTCAGGCCTTGCCATCTTCATACCAACCAGTTTTAATCCCACTCTCTCAAATTTCCCAATAATATCACCTATAAGCCCACGCATAACCGCGTCCGGCTTAATCATGATAAAGGTTCTTTCCATACTGGTAAAGCCAATAAGGATATAAAAAGCTTAGAGGTTAGAGACATAAATTAGAGTCCTTCTCCTTGGTAACTTCCCTGATACTTTCCTGCTTTCTCGCCCTTTATTAACACAATCTGGCCGATTCTGACCTTCTTGTGGAGTATCAGACCGTGCGGGTTGGTTATAATGAGAAGTCCTTGTCCCCTGCCGTGGTAGCCCGGGTCCCAAAGAGCGCTAATAAGGGTTGCTCCCATTCTCATAAGACTTGACCTTGGCAGAACCAGTCCTATGGCATCTTCAGGCATCTTAATTGATTCTCTGTAGGTCACGCGGTAGCTGCCCATTTTTAGGTGCAGTTTGTCTTCGAAATCCAGCTTCCTGCCCTTTGGCACTCGCCTTTTTTCATTTGAGAAATCAAGCTCGCCCGGAGAGTCAAAGGTGTAAACCTCATCCACCGTTATATCAACTCCTGCAGGCTGTACCTGCGTTTTATCAACACCTTTCATAAATTTAGCTATTTCTTCGCCTGAAATGAACACAGAAATCCAGGTTGCAGGAACATAAATGTATTATGGCACCTTTTTAGTTAGTTTTTTAATAGCCTGCAGCAAACTAAGCTACAAATAGGTGAAAATATGGCAATTGCAGACTTAGCCCCCAATACAAGAGGGGTTGAATTGAAAGTAAAAGTAGTGGAAAAGAAAGACGAAAGAGAAGTCACCGTGAAGGCCACTGGGCAGATGCACAGGGTCGGTGAGTTCATAGTAGGAGACGAGACAGGAACGATAATTCTCTCACTCTGGGACGATGCCATCGACAAGCTCGAAATCGGCAGCGTCTATGAGGTAAAGAACGCTTATGTCAGCACTTTCAGGAACTCAATGAGACTTAACACCGGAAGGTACGGAACCATTGAACCCAGTGAAGGTGACATAAATGTCAATGCAGAGAACAATGTCTCAGACAAATTCGTCGAAGACACTCGAAGACGATTCTAAAATTTGGAACCACCCCGCACTGTGCGGGGCTTCTAATTTATTTTTCCAATAAATTTGCTTCTTCCCGCGGGGATGGCCCTCTGGACTTCATTAGGGATTGTACCAAGTATTTTTGAGCCCCGCTTCACGATTTCCCCTGGTTTTTTGTCCCCCGGTTCAATTAATAGGGATTTTTCTGCCCAATTAATTATGGCTGAAGGTGGGCCACTTGTGACCTGGTTTTCCTTGATGCCTATAGCGGCTTTTAACTCCACTTTTTCCCATTCTTTTTTGCCATAAACCATAAAGCCCCCTTTCTTGACATACTCACCACTTGGAGCCTGCTTGGTAAACTGCGTCCTTGGGGCATAATACACCGATATTGTGCCAAGGCCTTGAGACCAAGCTTTTGAAAATATTCCTGCAGCCTGTGCCGCTTCCTTTATACTCTCTTCATCAAACTTGCCCTTTATTACAAAAAATGGCGCACCCACTATATCTGCGTGGAAACAAAGCTCATCTTTTTCAGTATGTTTTTTTAGGAGAACCTCATTGCTTGTGGCATCCCTACCCCCCAAAATCAGTTTCCCTGTGCTTGAATAGAACCAACGGAACTTTTCATACCACTCGCGCTCTTTTTTTACTTTAAGGACATCATCTTCTTTGAGCTTGACTTCCTTGATTTTTGATTTTTTCTTCTCAAGTTCTGTCAAGACTTCTCTGGCTTTTTCTACCTTTTGCAGAAGCTTCTTAGACTTATCAAAAAGTTCGCTTGCATTTTTGGCTGCGGATTTATTAGTGTCAAGTTCAATCTCCATAAAAATTATAATCAAAACGGCTTAAAATCGTATCGCCACAAGTTAATCAAGTAAAATATCATAGAGGAAGAGAAATAGAGCCATACACACGCGTCCTTGAAAGGCTTAAATAAATCCGTATTTTAGTCCATTATGCCGGAAGTATTTGCTACTGCGCCATTTAGGAAGCTCCTAAAAAGAACAGGCAATAGGGTGGGTAATGATGCTGCAGACGCACTGGCCGAAGTCACAGAAGAGATTGGATATCTCTTGATTGAAGAAGCCTTAGTCGCGGCAAATGAAAACAAAAGAAAAACCATAAGACGGGAAGATATTACAGAAGCCAAGCGACGCTTATGGTAATCATCCCAATTCTGTTAGTTTTTTTCGGGTTTTTCGTAGTCTTTTACTCGTCGACAGTGGATTTTTTGACCACTTATCTTCCTGAGAGACTTGTTAAGTATTCTATACCCTTGGGGATTGCTGGTTGGTTGATTTTCGGAATATTTAGTAAAAACATATCTTTTGCCTTTAGCTCAATATATCTCACGGCTTTTGCTTTCTTACTTGGCGGAAGTCTTTACCTCATACGCCATTGGGCAAGTGGGGATATGTGGCTCCTCTCGTCAGCCAGTGCAACCCTTGGCCCCGCCTTTCCTGGATTCTTCCCTAATTTCTTTCTTTTCACAGCCATATGGGCAGGAATACTCGGCATCGCATACTATTTTTACTTTTTTGTCAAGCACGAGATGTATAAGAAGCATCAAGCAGCAAGCATACTCTTTTTGGCTGCCCTTGGCATCTTCTTGATAAGGCCCTTTAACAACCTCGCACTCGTGGGTATGGCCTTGTTCTTTTTGCTCCTAGTAACAAAAAAGGACTTTGAAGAGTTATTTGTGCTTGAAAAGAAAGTAAAGAATATTGAAGAAGATGATTGGTTGATTGAAGACCTGAAAATAAAAAATAGGGTATTTAAAGCCAGCTTTCCCATAGGTAGAAAAGAAGCGGAGTGGATTAGTAAAAATGGCAGAGGAAAAATTCAGATAAGAACAGGAGTCCCCATGACACCTGCATTCTCATTTGCTTTAGTTACCTTGCTTTTATTTTAGCTATTTATCTTGCCTAAGATGAAGTTTACAAGGTTAAACAAAAAGATTGCTGAAAACACAAATACGAACACTGCCAGAGGTTTGGTGTCCCCAGTCAGTTTGACATAAATCATGGCTACAAAGATTATTCCAAGAACGGTCAAGTTCCTATCTTTATTAGTAAAAAAGTTGCCAGCGTCATACCACTTGCCTTCGTCTTTAGCCATTCACTCAACCTCAAGTATTTCCCCGACTTTTAGTACCACTATTTTGTCAGTCTTCTTAGCCAATTCAAAGGGGTCTGCCTTTATCTCGTCAAAGGTAT
>Ga0114931_10005051_pt1 | contig 16333 bp, 19 predicted proteins | sample 2SBtaG_FD_89579 | JGI IMG/M metagenome (GOLD analysis project Ga0114931, IMG submission 89579) | Deep subsurface microbial communities from Kolumbo volcano to uncover new lineages of life (NeLLi) - 2SBTROV14_V59a metaG | ecosystem: Environmental > Aquatic > Marine > Volcanic | place: Kolumbo...
CCTGAATCCGTACCTTCATGACGGCGCATAGCACAAGCTCTTGATCCCACAGCGGTTCAAAAAATGTCCGCTTCACCTATGGGTGAAGCTAAGATTTTTTGATGCCACTGTGAAACCAATATCTTGCACTCTGCATCCGCCCTGAAGATACGGATTCAGGACATTTTCAGCATGAGCGCTTATGCGGAATGGGGGAACGAAGAGATGTCCGATTGGGTTGAAATAGGTTATTTGGAAGATATTCCGCGCCAGGGCGCCAGGGTCGTGACAACCCCGTTCGGCGATATCGGGATATTTCGGACCGTCGACGGTGGGGTATTTGCCTTGAGGGACCAATGTCCGCACAAGGGCGGCCCGTTGAGTCAGGGGATCGTGCATGGTGATCGAGTGACTTGCCCCTTGCATAATTGGACGTTGGAACTGGCGACGGGGGAGGCGATTGCGCCCGACGAGGGTTGCGCCGCGCGTTACGACACCAAGATCGACAATGGCGTGGTCTACCTCTCGTTGGATCAGTGATGAGCGCATCAATCGATGGGAAATAAATCCATCGCGACGACCTGCCCCTATTGTGGGGTGGGCTGTGGCGTCATTGCGACGGTTGCGAACGGTGTCGTGACCGTCAAGGGCGATCCCGATCACCCGGCCAATTTCGGCCGCCTCTGTTCGAAAGGCGCCGCGCTCGCCCAAACAATAGATCTTGACGGGCGGTTGCGCGCGCCCATGGTCGATGGAGCGGAATGCGATTGGGATCATGCGCTGACGACGGTCGCCGAGGGGTTCAAGCGGGTCATCGATAAACATGGTCCGGATGCCGTGGCGATGTATGTTTCGGGGCAGCTGCTGAGCGAGGACTACTACGTCGCCAACAAGCTCATGAAGGGCTTCATCGGCAGCGCGAATATCGATACCAACTCGCGCCTTTGCATGTCGTCGTCGGTTGCCGGACACAAGCGCGCCTTCGGCGCCGATACCGTGCCTTGCTGCTATGAAGACCTCGAGCGGGCGAGACTCATCGTTCTCGTCGGCACCAACGCGGCTTGGTGTCATCCCGTGCTCTATCAGCGCATTGTCGCGGCCAAGCGGCGCCACCAGGATCTGACGGTCGTCGTGGTCGACCCCCGCAAGACCGCGACCTGCGATATCGCCGATCTGCACCTACCGGTCATGCCGGGCAGCGATGCGGCATTGTTCAACGGTTTATTGGGCCATCTGGACCGGGAAGGCGAGATCGACCGGCAATTCGTGGACGATCATACAGAAGGCTGTGAGCAGGCCTTGGCTTGTGCGCGCGATACCGCCCCGGATATTGAAGCGGTTGCACGAATCTGCGGGTTGCCGGAAGACACGGTGGCCGAGTTCTATCGCCTGTTCGCCCGCACGGAGCGGGTGGTGACCGTGTATTCCCAGGGGATCAACCAGTCCTCGAGCGGCACCGACAAGGTCAACGCGATCATCAACTGCCACCTGTTGACCGGCCGCATCGGCCGAATCGGCATGGGGCCGTTTTCGTTTACCGGCCAGCCCAACGCCATGGGCGGGCGAGAGGTCGGTGGTCTGGCCAATATGCTGGCCGCGCATATGGAGATCGAGGATCCCGAGCACCGCCGTATCGTAAAGACCTTTTGGCAATCGCCGGCAATGGTCGATAAACCGGGATTCAAGGCCGTCGACTTGTTCAACGCCATAGACGAAGGCCGAATCAAGGCCGTTTGGGTCATGGCCACCAATCCGGTCTTCAGCCTGCCGGATGCCGACCGGGTCAGGTCCGCCTTGAGTCAATGCGAGCTCGTCGTGGTGTCCGATGTCATGCGCGAGACCGATACCACCCAATTGGCCCATGTCCTGTTTCCGGCGCAGGCATGGGGCGAGAAAGACGGCACGGTCACGAACTCGGAGCGGCGGATTTCGCGGCAACGCGCCTTTTTATCCGCGCCGGGCGAGGCGCGACCTGACTGGTGGATGGTCGCCGAGGTCGCCAGGCGCATGGGTTTCGGCGAGGATTTCGATTATCGTTCGGTGGCCCAGATATTTCGCGAGCACGCTTTGTTGTCGGGAGTGGAAAACGAAGGCGTCCGCGATTTCGATATTTCGGGCTTGAGCGAGGCTTCGGATCGGGAATACGATGGTTTGAACCCGATCCAGTGGCCTGTGCGCCGGGGCGAGGGAACCGCCCGGATGTTCGCCGACCGACGTTTTTTTACGCCGAACGGAAGGGCGCGCCTGATTCCGGTGAATCCGCGACCGCCACGGCATGGCGTCGACGACGACTTTCCGCTGATCATGAACACCGGCCGCGTCCGCGATCAGTGGCACAGCATGACGCGCACAGGAAAGGCGCCCCGTCTGAGCGATCACGCCCCGGAACCTTTTGTCGAATTGCATCCCTTGGACATGAACGCCTGCGGCCTGCAGGACGGCGGCTTGGCGCAGGTCTTCAGCCGCTGGGGCGAGGTCCTCGTCAGAGTGCGCGCCGACGATGGCCAGCGTCGCGGCAGTGCCTTCGTGCCCATGCATTGAACGATCAGTATGCGAGCCACGCTCGCGTCGATGCAGTGGTCAATCCCGTCGTCGATCCGATATCCGGTCAGCCGGAGTCGAAGCACACGCCGGTTCGGGTCATTCCCTATCCGGCGGCCTGGCAGGGTTTTGTGTTGAGCCGCCGCAAGCTCGATCTGGGTCATGTCGATTACTGGGTGCGCGCCCAGGGTGTGGGTTATTACCGTTATGAAATCGCGGGGAAAACAGAGGCGCCGGATTGGCCGGCCTGGGCGAGAGAACTGCTTTGTCGTTCCGATAACGATGTCAACTGGGTCGAGTATCACGACGTGCGCGGCCACCGTTATCGAGGCGTACGCATGGTCGGGAATCGGGTCGAGAGTTGCATGTTCATTGCGCCAATGTCTATGTCTCAGAATGGTGGGTTACCGTCGCGCAACTGGCTGGCGGGATTTTTCGAAAGCGAGTCGTTGAGCGAGACCGAGCGTAGAGGGCTGTTGTTGGGAAAACCGCCGGAAGGACAGACGGATGCGGGCCGTATCGTCTGCGCCTGTTTTTCGGTCGGCGTCAACGCCATCACGACGGCTATCCGGGAGCAACATCTCTCCAGTGTGGAGGCGATCGGCAAGGCACTCAAGGCAGGGACCAACTGCGGCTCCTGTGTCCCGGAATTGCAGGCCTTGCTGGAATCGAAAGACTGATTGCCGTTATCGATGCCCGTGTAATCTATTCCGGTGCTATCGGTCCCAGGGTGGCGGCATCGCTTCGGCTAGGACGAGATCGTGTCCGCTATTGATGTTCATAAAGGCGTCGGCCTTCAGCGAGAAGTCCTCGACCTGGGCATCGACGGATGCCAGCCAGCCGCGAACCTGGCGATTGCCGCTTTGAAGATAGTCGCGCAGATCGGCGGCCAAGTCGCGATCGATCAGCGAGATTGTGCCGTGCTGGCGGGTACCGTCCGATGCCGTCACGGCGCGAGCGTTTGTCGTTTCCATCGTCTCGAGAAGCCGTTCCACGAGCGTGTCGGGCAGATAAGGGACGTCGCATGGGGCGGTCAGCAGATAAGGCGTGTCCGCTCGTTGCAGACCGGCGAGGATGCCGGCGAGCGGACCATTATCGGGGCCGAAGGGATCGGCGAGTAATTCAAAGCCGAGCGATCGGTATAGGGCGTTATTCGGATTGGCCGCGATAAATAATTCGTTGACCTGCGTCCGTAGCCTCGCGATCACCCAGCGGATCAGCGGGCGACCATGAAGCTTAACGAATGCCTTGTCGCGCCCCTCCATTCGGCGCGATCGGCCACCGGCCAGGATGACGGCGCTGACCTGTTCGCGGACCACCAGGGGAGGGATCAATCGAACAGTTCCTCGAGCGGCAGGTAACGCACCATATCGCCACGTGATATTCGGGAGCCCTCGGGAAGGCAGACCAGGCCCTCGGCCCAGGCGAGCGAGTTCAGCACGCCGGAGCCCTGGTGCGGGTAGAGTTGCACGGTATCGTGATGGTCAGTATCGGAAACGAGGCGCGCGCGTAGATATTCGCGCCGTTTCGGGGCTTCAGGACGCTCGAAGTCCGCTTTTACCCACACGAAACGAGGCGGCTGATAGGGGCGCCCCTGACTGATTAGCAAGAACGGGCGGGCGTAAAGGCAGAATGTGATGAAAAGAGATACGGGGTTGCCGGGCAGACCGATAAATGGAATATCGCCCAGGTGGCCGAAGGCCAGTGGTTTCCCCGGCTTGACGGCAATGTTCCAGAGGTCCAATTGTCCCATTTCCAGCATCGCGGTGCGTACGTGATCTTCTTCTCCGACGGATACGCCGCCGCTGGTGATGATGACATCCCCCACGGTTTTTGCGTAGGCGAGTATTTCCCGCGTGGCGAAGATGGTATCCGGGGCGTCGCCGAGGTCGATGACCTCGCATCCCAGACGTTGTAGCAGTCCTGTCAGGACATAGCGGTTCGAGTTGTAGATCTTTCCCGGCCCGAGCGGTTGTCCCGGTACGGTCAGTTCGTCACCGGTAAAAAAGACCGCCGTCCGTAGTCGCCGGTACACGGGGAGTCTACTGAGTCCCACGGATGCGGCCAGGCCGACGTGCTGTGGTTGCAAGCGGGTGCCGCGCTGTAGGAGTTCGCTACCCTGGGCGATATCTTCGCCCCGTCGGCGGATATTGCTGCCGAGTAGGACCGGGGCGGTAATGACGATGTCATCGCCGTCGGTTTGGCAGTCCTCCTGCATGATGACCGTATCCGCGTCCGGGGGTATTGGAGCGCCTGTAAAAATGCGCGCTGCCGTCTGCGGCTTGATCGCCTTTCCCGTGGTTCCAGCGGGAATTCGTTGCGAGACCCACAAGCGGGTATTGGGTCGGTCGCAATCGGCTACACGGACGGCATATCCATCCATGGCGCTGTTGTCGGCCGGAGGTACATCCATCGCGGCGGTCAATGTTTCGGAGAGAATACGTCCGTGGCTCTCCTCAAGTCGCAGTCGTTCCGACTCATGGATGGGCCGCGCGGCCTTGCATAACAGCCGCAGGGCGTCTTCTTCCGCCAGTGGAGCGGGGTTTCCTGTGTCGCACGAATTGCTCATGTGTTTCCGGAGACCTCCGATCAAGTCACGGTCGAAACGTATAATGATGCATCATTTAAGTACGACCTCCATCGGATATCGTCGTATTCGGAATTGAGCAGACATCTAAGGCAACAAAGCGCGCACTGTCGGTAATAGTGATCCCTATCGGCAAGATCTGCAATGCAGGATATGGCCTTCGTGCGCGCAAGATGCTCAATCATGATGTGATCGGAATTTCTTTATGTTTCCTTGAGTCTTGGCATGAGCTGGACGAGATTGCAGGGGCGGGTATCGCTGTCTAGCTGGAGCGAAATCAGTTTGTCCCAGGCAAGTTCGCAGGCGTTCGGTGACCCTGGGATACAGAAGATGAAGGTGCCGTTGGCGACACCGGCGAGCGCGCGCGACGCGATGGTGGACGTCCCGATGTCGGCGTACGAAAGATGACGAAATAATTCGCCGAATCCCTCGATCTCCTTTTCCAGCAGTACCTTGACAGCTTCGGGGGTACCGTCTCGTCCGGTCAAGCCGGTCCCGCCATTGACGATGATCGCGTTGACGCCATTGTCAATAATCCACTGACATAGTTGGGCGCGCACGTGGTGAATGTCGTCCTGTACCATCGCATGCGCCCCAAGCTTGTGTCCTGCCTTTTGAATGCGGTCGGCAAGCAGACGTCCGGAAACGTCGTTTTCCAGGGTGCGAGTATCCGAGACGGTGAGAACCGCGATGTTGATGGAGATCAAAGTCTACTTTTCCTCGATGTGTGGTAATGGTTAGCGGCCCGGCAGCCAGTTCATTCCGTATTCTATTCGTCAAAGACGCGGAGCGATAGTACAGCGGCATTCCATGCGCCGTATCGTGATCGCCCTTGACCCACGTTGAAAAGGGCTTTTATTCTTGTTATCAGACGTTTTTCGAGCCTGAGGTGCGGAGATGAAGGCGATCCTGTTCGACATGGACGGCGTGCTCTACGAGGGTGATACCCCGATTCCCGGCGCGGATAGGGTGATTGCATGGTGTCGTGACCGGCGCATCCCGCATCTCTTTTTGACGAATACCACATCCCGTCCGCGCAGCGCGCTGGTGCAAAAACTTGCCGGGATGGGTATCACGGCCGACAGCGATGAGATCCTCAATCCGCCACGCGCGGCGCTGAGCTGGCTGCAACAAAACGTTCAGGCGCCCGTGGCGCTCTTCGTGCCGGAAAAGAGCCGCGAGGAATTTACCGCTATCAAGATCGCCGATGACAAGGCGAAACAGGTCGGCGCGGTCGTACTCGGCGATCTCGGCGAAGGTTGGTACTTCGCCACATATAACAGGGCTTTTCGCCTACTCATGGATAATCCGGATGCGACGCTTCTCGCCCTTGGATTGACGCGTTATTGGCAAGCCGAAGACGGCCTGCGCCTCGACGTCGGGCCCTATGTCAAAGGTCTCGAATACGCCACCGGTCGGGAGGCGCTCGTGCTCGGCAAACCGGCCACGCCGTTTTTCCTTGGCGCTCTGCAACTGCTCGGCGTCAAGGCCGAAGACGCCGTCATGATCGGGGACGACATCCGCGGTGACATCGACGGCGCTCAAGAGGCGGGCATCCCGGCATTGCTCGTGCGAACGGGGAAATTTCGTGAGCGCGATTTGAAGCAGGGGATCGAACCTCATGCCGTGCTCGATTCGGTTGCCGCTTTACCGGGTTGGTGGGTTGACACTCGTGAGTAGCGCGTGGGTTTGTGGGCCCACGCAAGGGAAAACATAAAACAAAAACATAGAAAAACATGGAAAAAACATAGAAACATAGAAACATAGAAAAAACATAGGACACCCAAGTCTCATCAAGTCTCATTGACAACCAACGCCCCCATCCCTAAACTCAATCAACAGACAAACCAGAGACTTTTCAAGGAGGAAAAGCCATGACCCGAGCCAGAAACCAACTCATCTCATTAGAGACCACCCCCTACTACCACACCATCAGCCGCTGTGTCCGCCGAGCTTTTCTGTGCGGCGAGGACAGCCTGACCGGAAACAACTACGAACACCGAAAACAGTGGGTCATCACGCGCCTTCGCGAATTGAGCGAGGTCTTTGCCATCGATATCTGCGCCTATACCATTATGTCGAATCATTATCATTTGGTTCTGCGCGTCAATCAGGAGCAGGCGAGCAGCTGGACGAAGACGCAAGTCGCCGACCGCTGGGGTAAACTCTTCAGCCTCCCCCAACTTGTAGCTCGCTACTTGCGCAGTGAAACCTCAGAGGCCGAGGCAAACAAAGCCGAAGAGATCATCACAGAGTGGCAAGAACGACTTACCGACGTCTCCTGGTTCATGCGCGCCCTGAACGAATATCTCGCCCGGAAAGCCAACGTAGAAGACCACTGCAAAGATCGCTTCTGGGAAGGGCGCTTCAAAAGCCAGGCACTGCTGGATGAGGCCGCCGTTCTCACCTGCATGAGCTATGTCGATCTCAACCCAGTACGTGCCGGCATTGCTGAGACGCCGGAAGCATCTGACTTCACCTCCATCCAGCAACGTATCCATCAACACAGCAACAGATCACAACTGAACACACCGGCGCAAGACAAAACTCAAACCCTCCCCCTCATGCCGCTGGTCAAGCAGCATAAAGACCCCCACTGCAATGCCATCGGTTTCACCTTGAAAGACTACCTACAACTGGTCGATTGGGCAGGTCGCGCGGTGCGAGAAGGAAAGCGTGGCGTCGTGAGCGAAGACGCACCGCCCATTCTCCAGCGCATTGGTCTTGAGCCTGGACGTTTCCTCGAACACCTGCAAGGCCATGCCGCGACGGAAGATCAAACGGCAATGGGGCAGTTGCAGCGGATCAGGCAGGCAGCGGAAGCACTTGGCCGGCGCTTTTTGAAGGGGGGTGGTGAGGCAAGGCGGCTCTATGTGACTGCGTCTGCCGGGTAGTGACTCATTGAGCTGATATGAGGGAGGTGTGGTACGGTGTGTGAAAGTTGGGTGTCCTTTTTATTCGGTTTTATTGTTTTTATTGTTTTTATTGTTTTATTGATCACCAGCCCCCTGATATGGTATGGATATACTGTTGACATATCCCTGCTGGCCGCTACAATGGGATATACTATCAGGATATACATGGAGGCTTATTATGAGCGCAATCCACACCACCTTGTTCAAGAGCAATAAAACCCAGGCAGTGCGACTTCCCAAACCAGTTGCACTGCCAGAATCCATCAAAAAGGTTGATATTGTTGCCATTGGCAACACCAGGGTCATAACCCCTGCTGGAGAATCCTGGGATCACTGGTTTGACGGTCCTGGTGTATCCGATGATTTTATGCTCGACCGGGAGCAACCTTCAGACCAGGAGCGTGAGGCCCTTTGAGCATGCTGAAATACATGCTTGATACCAATATCGTCATTTACACCATCAAAAACCGCCCCAAGCAAGTTCGTGAAGCGTTCAAGCAACATGAAAACCGGATGTGCATCTCAGCCGTTACATTGGGTGAGCTGATTTATGGCGCTGAAAGATCATCCCAAACTGAACGAAATCTTGCAGATATCGAGGGCCTGGTTGCACGCCTGGAGGTCGCCTCATTTGAAGAGCATGCTGCCGAACATTTTGGGCAGCTGAGGGCGGAATTATTCGGTATCGGACAGCCCATTGGTCCTTACGACATGATGATTGCTAGCCACGCAAGGGCGATGGGTTTAATTATAGTAAGCAATAATATAAAAGAGTTTGAACGGGTTCCGGGATTACGAGTTGTCAATTGGGTTTGATTTGCTTTCCCGATGTACTGACTGTTGATTTGTCAAAACCCATCAGTTCTATTTGCGATGATCCGCCGGACTCCTGATATTTTTTGTAGTACTGATCCAGGCTTTCCGGGGTACCAATAACCAAGTCCGTTTCTTCAAAAGATATATTGTAGGCTTGCTTCCGCCGAAGTGCCTGTCGAATCATCGCGCAGACAACTGCTGTTCGGCTCGACTCAGAATGCACGCTGATATTTTTTAGTGCCTCCATATCTTCACGAGTCAGTCTAACCGAAAATTCAAAGACCGAGCCCGCATCGCGGGCGCGCGTTCTCCTTTTTGATTCCCTGATTTGCCGCCGCCTTTCCTCATCATTTTTGGAATGGTCATCCTGTTTGCTCATTACCGGTTACAATACCTCTGGCATGGTTGCAGATTTCGCGACAGGACGCATTGGCGATATTTGCATCTTTTGTGCAAAATATTTGCAGCTTTTGCTGTCAAATTTGCAGCTTATGGTCAAACGCACAACATTGTTCAAATTTAGTGGTAGGGGATACACCCCCTACCCGCACTTAGACTCCCCGCAGCTCAAACAAGTCAAACACCCGTCCATCTGAATCATGGCCTTGGTGTGGCATTTGGGGCATAGGGTGGCGCCGTCGGGGAGGGCGTTGTTTTCGGCGGTTTCGGGCGTGGCGGTCTCCGCCTGGCCGTTGGAGGCTTCTTCGAATTCGCGGCGTTTTTCGTCGATGAAGCGCTGCTGGTGCGCGTCGAGGCCGGCGTCTTTGATCATGCCGATTTCGCGCAGGTGTTGCTCGATGACATCACCGATCTCGGCGACCAGGGAGGGCATGAATTTGCCGCCTTTCTTGAAGTAGCCGCCGCGTGGGTCGAAGACCGAACGCAGCTCTTCTACCAGGAAGGTCACGTCGCCGCCCTTGCGGAATACGGCCGAGATGATTCGGGTAAGGGCGACGATCCACTGGAAGTGATCCATGCTCTTGGAGTTGATGAAGACCTCGAAGGGGCGGCGCAGCTCGTGGGGGGTGCCTCTATTCAAGACGATGTCGTTGATCGTGACATAAAGGGCATGCTCGGTCAGCGGGGTTTTGACCTTGTAGGTCGATCCCAGGAGGCTTTCCGGGCGCTCGACGCGCTCGTGCATGTGGACGATGTTGTCTTCCTGAGGCGCTTCGGCCTTGCCGGGCTCCTGAGCCTCCACTTGGGCCTCTTCGTTTACGACTTCGTAGGAGGTGATCTTCTTTTCGATTTTGATGGACATGTGCGTGTACCTATAGCAATCGTACTAATTATTATAAGCCTGTTTTAACTGCCTGCGGGCTGTCAGTGCTTGCCGTAATAGCCTTCCTTCAGGGCGTCGTAGAGATTTGCCGCGGTGTGGATCTCGCCGTCATATTCGATCTCCTCGTTGCCTTTGACCTCAACGGTCGAGCCATCGTCCAGCGTGAAGCGGTACTTGGTGTTTTCGAGGTCGGCCTCTTTGACCAGCACGCCCTGGAAGGCCTCCGGGTTGAAGCGGAAGGTCGTGCAGCCCTTGAGGCCCTGATCGTAGGCGTAGAGGTAGATGTCCTTGAAGTCCTCGTAGGGGTAATCGCTCGGGACGTTGGCCGTCTTGGAGATCGACGAGTCGATCCAGCGCTGGGCGGCTGCCTGGACGTCGACGTGGGCCTTGGGCGTGATGTCGTCGGCCGAGACGAAGTAGTCGGGCAGACCCTTGCCGGCGGTGGCCTCCGGGTCGACGTAGTTGCGGTAGGCCAGTAGTTCAAACGAAAAGACGTCGATCTTTTCCTTGCTCTTCTTGCCTTCCCGGATCACGTTGCGCGAATACTGATGCGCGAAGCTTGGCTCGATACCGTTGCTGGCGTTGTTGGCCAGAGACAGCGAGATTGTGCCGGTCGGGGCTATCGAACTGTGATGCGTGAAGCGGGCGCCGGTCTCGGCCAGTTCGTTGACGAGTTCCGGTGCGACGCTGGCAAGATGCTGCATGTAGCGGCTGTAGCGGGCGTGCAGGACGCGGCCCTTGACGATATCTCCGGCCTTGTAGCCGTCAGAGACCATCTCGGGGCGTTTGCGCAGCATGGCTTCGGTGACCGTGAAGTCTTGATCGAGGATCGGGGCAGGCCCTTTTTCCTTGGACAACTCTAGGGCGCTCTGCCAGCCGACCAAAGCCATCTCGCGAGTGACGCGGTCGGTGAAGGCCAGCGAGGCGTCGTCGCCGTAACGCATACGCAGCATGGTCACCGTGGAGCCCAGTCCCAGGTAGCCCATGCCATGGCGGCGTTTGCTCATGATCTCGTTGCGCTGCTGTTCGAGCGGCAGGCCGTTGATCTCGACGACGTTGTCGAGCATACGGGTGAAGATGCCGACGGTCTTGCGGAATCCTTCCCAGTCGAAGTTGGCCTTGGCGGTAAACGGGTCACGGACGAATTTGGTCAGGTTGATCGAGCCGAGCAGGCAGGAGCCGCAAGGCGGCAGAGGTTGCTCGCCGCAGGGGTTGGTTGCCCGGATTTCCTCGCAGAACCAGTTGTTGTTCATTTCGTTGATCTTGTCGATCAGGATGAAGCCGGGTTCGGCGTAATCGTAGGTCGAGGACATGATGACGTCCCAGACCCGGCGGGCGCGAATCTTGCGCTCGACGCGGCAGGCAACGAGTCCGGACTCGTTGCAGAGGTAGTCACCGTGGATCGGCCATTCACGCCAGACGATCTGCTCGGGGTCGTTGAGGTCGACGGTCTCGGCCTCCTTGGCCTTGATAGGGAAGGCCAGCTTCCATTCGCCATCCGACTTGACGGCATCCATGAATTCCTTGGTGATCAGCAGCGACAGATTGAATTGGCGCAGCCGGCCGGATTCACGTTTGGCCTTGATGAAGTCGAGGACGTCCGGGTGACCGACGTCGAAGGTGCCCATCTGGGCGCCGCGGCGGCCACCGGCCGAGGACACCGTAAAGCACATCTTGTCGTAGATATCCATGAAGGATAGCGGACCGGAGGTATAGGCCCCGGCGCCGGAGACATAGCCGCCGCGCGGGCGTAAAGTCGAAAATTCGTAACCGATGCCGCAACCGGCCTTGAGCGTCAGTCCCGCCTCATGAACCTTGTTGAGGATGTCGTCCATGGAATCGTAGATCGTGCCCGAGACCGTGCAGTTGATTGTGGACGTGGCGGGCTTGTGCTCGAGCGCGCCGGCGTTCGAGACGATGCGGCCGGCGGGGATGGCGCCGTGACGCAGCGCCCAGAGGAATTCCGTATACCAGGTATCGCGCTTCCCTTCATCGGTTTCGACATCGGCCAGGGCGCGTGCGACGCGCTGATAGGTGTCGTCAATTGATTGGTCGATAATTTCGCCTGCCTTGCTCCTGAGGCGGTACTTTTTGTCCCAGATATCCAGCGAGGCGGCTTGCAAAGGGATGTTGGCGGCGTTTTTGGCGATGACGTGGAGGTGTGCGGTTTCCATCGTTGATTTGTTCTCCCGGCGTTTTTAATTATGACGAAATGTGATGTGCGGGTCTTGATACTAGATGTTGTGGTGCATGCGTGGAGGTTATGGTGATTTTATGGGTATGTCAAGCGCTAGGGTATAATTTATAAAAATATAACAAAAACAATAGGATAAATGTTTTTTTTGGGTGCGTATTGGCAGTGAAAAACGAATAAATTCAATAGGTAGCGGAAATTCCTTTCGGCACAAGATATAGTGCCGCGTGTTTTGTGTGAATTGGCTCGGAAATAGCCTTGTAACGCAATGTAACGCGTGAACTTTTTTGTCTTACGCCGATCTCATTCAGCGTAAATGACGGGTCTCGATGTCGCGGCCCGTTTGTGCTGCCCAGTGATTTTTTCAAGGAGATAAACATGATCCGTGTTGTGTCAAAAACCCGAGCCAGCCTGCTGTGTCTCGTCCTGATCCTCGTGGCGCCGGTCGCTTGGGCGGCCTTGCCGGCAATGGATGGAGCAGGACATGAGCTGCCGAGTCTCGCACCTATGCTGGAAAAGACGATGCCGGGAGTGGTCAATATCGCGACCCGAAGTCGGATTCGCGTTCAAGACAACCCCATGCTTTAGGATCCTTTTTTCCGTTGGTTCTTCGGGGCGCCCAATCAACCCAGGCAGCGCGAGACCCAGAGTCTGGGCTCAGGGGTCATTATCGACGCCGAGCAGGGTTATGTTCTGACCAACAACCACGTCGTGGACAAGGCGTCTGAGATTACGGTGACGCTTAAGGACGGACGCCATGTGAACGCCAAACTGATCGGGGCGGATCGGGCGGCCGATGTCGCGGTGATCCAAATTCCCGCCGAGAATCTCATTGCCGTGCCGGTCGCCGATTCGTCGACGCTTCGGGTCGGCGACTTCGTGGTCGCCATCGGCAATCCGTTCGGGCTCAATCAAACCGCCACCTCCGGCATCGTCAGCGCCATGGGGCGGAGCGGCCTCGGTATCGAGGGTTATGAGGACTTCATTCAGACCGATGCCTCTATCAACCCCGGAAACTCGGGTGGCGCTCTGGTCAATCTCAAGGGTGAACTCGTCGGTATCAATACGGCGATTCTGGCGCCCGGTGGCGGCAACGTGGGTATCGGATTCGCCATCCCCAGCGACATGGCGCTACAGTTGATGCATCAGCTCGTCGAGTACGGAGAGGTGCGCCGTGGACTGCTCGGAATATCCGTGCAGGATCTGACACCCGATCTGAGCCTTGCTTTCGGATTGCCTAACAACAGTCACGGCGCCGTGGTCGTCAAGGTCACGGATGATACGCCCGCGGCGAAGGCGGGGATTAGGAGTGGTGACATCATCACGGATCTCAATGGTGATGAGATTGGCGGCAGCGCGGAACTTAGAAATAAGATCGGGTTGTTGCGTGTCGGACAGCAGGCGCGTCTGACGATCGAACGGGACGGCCGCACCATGACGCTGACGACCGAGATCGCCGAACCGGTTGTCGTCAAGGTTGGCGGCAGCAAGCTCGATCCCAGGCTGGCGGGGGCCGAGCTCAGCGATATCGAAAAGGGCACGAGTCCTTCTCAGGACGACACCGAGGGCGTGGTGATCACTGCGGTGGAATCGAATTCTCCGGCCGCGCGCGCGGGCCTGCGTCCGGGGGACATGATCACCTCCGTCAATCGCCGCCCCGTAAAAAACCTTGTGGAGATTAAGGCTGCCTTCAGAAATAGAAGCGATAGTTTGCTCATAAATATTCGACGAGGAAATATGGCGCTGTTTATCCTGCTCAGATAAAGTGTGTTTGGTGACCCTCTGAATCGTCCTTCATGACGCAGAGGGCCGCCAGTGCACGCTTCTTAAGGAGTGACGCTAAAAGCTGAGACGCCACGATGTGATCAGCGTGGCTTGGGTCAACTCGAAACACGTAGGAATAAAAACAATGAAGAATCCGTTCCGTTCATACCGTCCTCTTGCGCCGGTATTTTTGGCCTTGGCGACCTGGTCCGGCACAGCCACGGCGGCGCATATCGAAACCGGAGTCACTGATTTGCGTTTGGGTTTGCCGACGGCGGCGTCGAGCCAGCAGGCTCGTACGACGCCGCTATGGTTGGCCGCAAATGGGTCTGGTATGAGTGATGCCGGGAGTGACCAGGGCGCAGCCAAGTCGCAGTGGCGCGAACACTGGTTTACCGCCAACAAGGCGCATGAATACATGGGGCTGGGTTCGTTGATCCTGGCCGGTCTGACAGTGGTCACCGCGCCTGACGGTGAAGGCAGTGCTAATGGCCAGGCGCCTTCCGGCAAGGATCTTCATCAGGCGTTGGCATATGGCGCTACGGCCCTTGGGGTCGGCGCGGTGACCACTGGCTTTATTTACCATCTCGATGATATTCATTGGGACAACGGCATTACGGATCCGGACAATTTGCACATGTTGCTGGGCTTGCTTGGTACTGCCGGCTATTTGGCTGCTGTGGCGGATCGGCCGAAGTCGCCCGACTACTCATCCGGCAGTCACGCGACCTACGGCATTATCGGTGCGGTCAGTATGATCGGTGCGATTAAGCTGGAGTGGTAATGCCGACTCATGAATCGGGGGCGCGTTATATGACGCCCTACGTCGAAATCAGTCAATTCCTTTACGAGGTGGCGAATGAAACGTAATCTTCGAGTACTGATAGGCGGTGTATTCGTGGCTGCCATCTTTAGCGGACAGAGCTTTGCCGCTGGAGGCAGCGCAATTCCGGAGATGCTTAAGGCATACGAGGCCGCTGGGGCCGGTAACTTCAGCGCTGACGGCGTCAAGGATCTTTGGGTTCAGGAGCACAAGGCCAAAGACGGCAAAATGCGTAGTTGCAGTACCTGTCACGGCACTGATTTGTCCAAGTCCGGCAAGCATGCGCGTACGGGTAAGGTCATAGACCCTATGGCGGTTTCGGTCAATCCAGAGCGTTTCACCGAGGCGAAGAAGATCAAAAAGTGGTTCAAACGTAATTGTAAGTGGGCATGGGGCAGGGAATGCACGGCTCAGGAGAAAGGTAACTTTCTGACCTATTTCAAGGGGCTTTGAGCTATGGTGCGTGGAGAGTGCGCTATTCTTCATGCAGACAATCAAGCTTAAGGGTACCCTGAATCCGTATCTTCAGGGGTACTTAAGTGCGCAATCATGGGGAGCAATCATGTCTATTGACAAAAAGATCTTGATATTTAGTGTGTTGGCTGCAGTCTGCAGCGCCTCGGCATGGGCCGACAACGACAGCAATGAAGAAGGCGAGCGCGGCTTCGGGTCTCGCGTCCTGAGTTTCTTCTCGCACAAGAATGGCGTGGAGAACGTCAGCAACAAACTCTACAGGGAGAGTTGTGGCGAATGCCATTTCGCCTATCAGCCGGGTTTGCTGCCGAGCGGTTCGTGGCAACGTCTGCTGTCGGCCGACCAGTTGCAGGACCATTTCGGTGAAAACGCCGAGCTCAACGATGCTGATCGCAAAAAGGTGCTGGATTTTCTGACTCAGTATGCGGCCGACAAATCCGATTTCCGGATTTCGATCAAGATTGCCAATTCTGTCAGTTCAAGCAATCCGCCACTGCGCATCACAAAGACCCGTTACATCGAGCGCAAACATCATGAGTTGTCCGACCGTGAGGTCAAGAACAACAAGGATGTCCGTTTTCTCGGCAACTGTACTGCCTGTCATCGCAAAGCGAAGGAAGGCACCTACGAAGAGGATACGGTTTCGATCCCGAATTTCCCAGGTTGGGAAGACTGATAACATCAATATCGGTCAGAAAAGCGGCGAGAGGGTTCCTCTCGCCGCTTTTTTGTTTGTGGTCGGAAGTAGGGAAGTGTGTTTAGGCGAATAGCTCGTTTCCCAGTCCCAGGAATTTCGATAGCCCGCGTGTCCTGTACTTCATGAGGTCGATTCCGAAACTGCCTTCCGGAAGGCTGCGGTGGACCTCCAGCTGAATGGGGTTCTTTCCCGGAGGATTGAGCAGGTCGATCGGCTGAGGCTTCCTCAACGCCTTCTTGTGTTTGTTGAGCAGGAGCACGA
>Ga0114931_10005052_pt1 | contig 16331 bp, 9 predicted proteins | sample 2SBtaG_FD_89579 | JGI IMG/M metagenome (GOLD analysis project Ga0114931, IMG submission 89579) | Deep subsurface microbial communities from Kolumbo volcano to uncover new lineages of life (NeLLi) - 2SBTROV14_V59a metaG | ecosystem: Environmental > Aquatic > Marine > Volcanic | place: Kolumbo...
ACTTGGGGGACGCACCTAAAGGCGCTAAACACTTGATTATCACACACCTACAAACGGGGCCACTCCTAAGGGAGTTTTTTCTTATCCAAAACTCACGTTAACACTCAAAAATCTCAACCTATCCACCTATCTCACTTACGACCGTATCAACCTATCAACCGTATCAACCTATCAACCGTATCAACCTATCAACCGTATCAACCTATCAACCGTATCAACCTATCAACCGTATCAACCGTATCAACCTATCAACCTATCAACCGTATCAACCTATCAACCTATCAACCGTATCAACCGTATCAACCTATCATATGTATTAACAATTCAACGAATGTTGTAGATTACTTCCTGATTTGGCGAAAAAAATTGCCATCGGCAACTGTCCTCCCCCCTCCCTCCGCTCCTTTTTTTATTCTTTTTGAGAAAGAAGGTTGATTTAACTGCCTGATTAGCAGCATTTTTAAAAACTTACCAGTAAATTTGAATTTTTCTGTACCTACTTCTACTTTAAGACTTTGACAATGCCGCTACCTATGGCAACGAAGAGGTTCTTTGGAGGGAAGTATTTGGACAAGTTGATTGGTTGATTGGTTGATTGGTTGATTGGTTGATTGGTTGATTGGTTGATACGTTGATTTTCAACACCTTACCAACCAACGTATCAACATATCAACGTATCAACATATCAACGTATCAACATATCAACGTATCAACATATCAACATATCAACGTATTAACATATCATCGAATCAACGAATCAATAGTTCAGTAATGAGAAACAATCAATCTCCTTCAATTCACTCCATCTATCAAAATGCACTACCCTACTATTTAGACCGGGTGGACATCTGTTCTCTTGGGGAAACAGGCGAATCCTTTGCCCAAAAGTGGGTCGATGATTTGCTTCGCGGCAACTTGGCGGTGCAGGTGGATGCACGCGGGCAGCCGATTTATAAGTTGCGCCACCTCTATTTTGAATCGCGCAACATGGAGCGAACGCGGGGGCCAAAAACCTTCGGATTTGGGTTTCCTTTCTTCGTCGAAACCTTTGAAAACGACCTCCTCATAGCCCCTGTTTTTATTTGGCATCTTACGCTTGAACCGGGGCAAAACAAAATAAACTCCTGGATTATCCGGCAGGACGACCCGCATTTTGTAGTGCCGAACTACAAATTGATGCAGCATCTGAACGCCAATTACGACCTGGAAATCCTCGAACAGTTCGAAAGCCTGGCCTTGAATAAACGCCTGACCAAAACCAACCTTCTGAATCTTTGCGACCGCCTGGCAGACAATCTCGATTTAAAAAATTTTGACGAACCGGGGAAAGTTGTCCCTTCTCCCGGAATTGACGAAATCGGGGCTTTGTCCGAAAGAGGGACCATCCTGTGGTCGGGGGTTCTGAGTCTTTTCCCGCCGCAGACCACCCGCAAATTGGAAAAAGTCTTGCGACCCGAAGAAGTATTCCAACCAAGTTCTCTGGCAATGGGGAAAAGCCACCATTCCTTTACCCTTCTTCCTTCCGACCCTTTTCAGGCAAGCGCTTTGGAGACCATCTTTCGCAACAAAGTGACGGTGGTAGAGGGCGAATCAGCAAGTGGAAAAACGCTCACTTTGGTCAATTTGCTCATCAATGCCTTATCCAATGGCCAAAAATGTTTGATTGTCTCCGAACAGGTTCCGGCTTTGAGAAAAATTCAAGACCTGCTTTCTAAAGCGGGTATCAATCAATTCAATTTTTTGTTGAAGGATGCGCTGAATGACAAGGCCCCGCTATTGGAGTTGCTGCGGGTTGCGGCGGCGGGAAGTCGCAGAAACATCGCCCACCAAGCCGAAGATTTTTCGGTGAAAAAGAACCGCTTCGTTCGGGAAAAAGATAAACTCGAAGCCAACTACAAGGCAACCAAAGCGACCGTTTTTGGAAAATACAACTGGACGGAGACCGTCGGGCTATTTTTGAGTAGCAATCGCCAGGAAGGCAAGGAATTGTTGAGCAGTCAACTGAATGCCGCCGAATTTGATTTCAGTTATGCTGAATACGAAATTTTCAAAAACGCCATTTTGACCAGCCAACCTCTCTACCAAAAAATTAAGACGCTCAAGCATCCGCTCAACAATTTGAATCACGCCATTTTTCAGAAAAAAACAAAAGAAGCAGGGCTGGTTTTTATCAAAAAGAAACTGAAAAGGTTCCTGCAAAGCACTTCTAAATTGCACCACCGCTACATCAACAAGACCGATGACTACGCGGCAAAACTGCGCGACCATTACGAACAATATTTTAACCAAATGGAAAAACAACTGACCGCGCTGCAAGAAAAAATTGCCGACCACAGCGCGCAGTTTGGAACAGATTTTATCCAAAGAGGCACGAATTGGCTCTCTTTTGGGAAACTTTTTTCTGCTAAAAAGAAGGCTTTGGCGAAAGCCAAAGAAGGTGTTCGGCGGGATTACCAAAAATTGCTTCGCAGCCATCTCAACCGCCAATATTTTGAATTTCAATTTGCCCCCTGCAAAGAAGGAACGCAGTTGCCCAAGGTGCTGGAAAACCTGGATGCCTTCAGCAAAGCCCTACTTCATTGGCACCGGCGTATCAATGCTGTTGCGCAGGAAGAAATTTTGAGGCTGAACAGCAAAACCGTCCAACTCGACCTCGATTACAAAGAACAAATCGCCGAGTTGGAATATGCCCTCGATGTATTAATCGAGGAGTTGAATGATTCCGGGCTGTATGAAACGCTCTTATCAAATAAAACACTCACCATCCCGCAGCGACAAAAGTACCTGGAAAGCATCATCGAACAACTCGAAAACACCCAACTGAACCTTCGGGATTTCGACCCCTTTTACCGATGGCAGTTCAATTGGTTGGCCTTGCCCTTTGTTGCCCAAAAACTTATCCAGGCATTGGTAAAGGTAAAACCCGGCGATTGGATGGCGGCTTTTGAAAGTTGGTACTTCAACAACACCCTTGTCCACCATTGCACAACAGAATTGCCCGCTGAGGAACATCTTCTCGCTGATTTTTTCGAAGCCTATTTTGCCTTGAAGCCCCTTATTTTAAATCAAATCGCTGCCCTGTGGCAAGCCCGGTTTATCAAAGAATACAAAGCCTTGAAACGAAAAAATAAAACCGCCTGCAATTTAATTTTCGATAAAAACAATCACCAAAAAGCAAGCGGCAAAAAGCTCGGCACCATTTTAAAAGACGGCTTCGACGCAGTAACGGCCACTCTTCCTCTGCTTTTCGCAACCCCTACCATCGCTAGAAATGTACTTCCTGCCGAAGAAGCCTATTTCGACTACCTGATATTTGCGGAAGCCAATCGGTTTTCGGTAGAACGGGCAACCGTCATCGCCCCTTTGGGGAAACGGTTGGTCTTTTTTGGCAGCAAAGATTCCTTTGGAAGCGAAACAAGTCTGCTACAGTACGCGCAGGAAAACAACGTGCCTACCATTTCCCTTCGCCACCAATACCATGCTGCCATGTTGCCCGAATCTATTTATGCCGAACCCAAATTGGAGGCAAGGGCACCAAGCGCCCCATTTCCAAAGAAAATCGAAGTGGAAAACGTGGAGGGCCGATTTGACGAACGGGAAGGCACCAATGATGTAGAAGCGCAACAGGTCATTCGCCTGCTGAACCAAATTAAACGAACGCCAAAGCGCATCTATCCATCTGTGGGCATCGTCACCTTTACCATCGAACAGCGCGATTTGATTAGTTCTTACCTGCTGAAGTTAAAGCAGCAAAATGCAAGCGGCAGCGAAAAAATCAAGCAATTGGAGCGCAACGGCATGGGGGTCTATCACGTGGATGAATTGTACGGTCAATATTTCGATGTCCTCCTTGTTTCCTTCACCCTTGGAACGGTGAATTTCAAAGGTTTGCTTTCCAAAAAAACCGTCTTTTTGAATAGCCCGCAAGGAATTAGCCAGCTTCGTTTAATCATCGACAAGGTTCCTTCAAAAGCGTTCATCGTGCATTCGTTTCCCAAAAAGCACCTGGAAAAATTCAAGGCAAAGCAAAGCGACAAAGGCACCTTTTTGGTGGCTAATTTCCTGCAATATGCACAAGCCGTTCAACGCGAAGATGCCGCCCTGCAAAAGAAATTCTATCCGCTAATTTACCGGGAGGTCAAAGAAAGAGCGCCCAAATCCATCTTCGTCCGGGAAATCGCCAACGCCTTGAGTCCCTATTTTCCGGCCACCCGCTTACTACAAAATGTACCTTTGGACACCATAAACCTCCCCTTGAGTATCAAGCCCCTACGGGAGGAAGAACCCCCCGCAGTGGTGCATCCCGACGGCTTTTTTGCAAATACCCCCTTCACCTCCTTCCTTTGGGAATACCGGCAGTGGGAAAAGATTAAAAAACTGGGATTGAAATACCTGCCGGTTTGGTCGGTAAATTGGTGGAAATCTCCTGCCCAGGAAGCTCGCCGCCTCGCCGGTAAAATTATCAAACAAGACAGCTTGTACAAAAAAACAGCGCCCGAAAAAAAACAAGATTCCCAATTGAATAAAGAACCGCCGGAGAAAGGGGAGGAAGAACTCAAAGAAAAGGATGGATGATTCGAAAAAAAATATTTTACTGCCTGCCTGGTGTCGTTGTGTGAAACCACGCTCTAATATTAAGAGATGCTGGGTGCATAACCAAGGAATTTTCCAGATTGGTGCAAGATAATTGTTTGAAAATTCTACTTCTTGTGGATTGTTTAATATTTTTTTTTATTTTTGCTGTACTCGAATTGTTTTCCTACATTATATTGTATATTTTGCCCTTTCAAAAGGCACAAAAGCTAGTTATTTTTTTTCACCAAAAAAAGAGAGCGTGTTATACAAAGTAAAATTAAAAAACGCGGACGAACACGTCCTGTTGGATGACCACGTTTATGAGTGGTTGACATCCGACCCTTACCTGGCCAAGGTAGATTTTATCAACAATCTAAGGAGGCATTCAAGCGGCTGTGCTGTATTTCAGAAAACCTGGAAAAAAGCCGGCGGAGGATTTAAAACAGAAACGATTTACCTTCACAAAATAATTGCAGAAAAGTTTTTGGCAGACACCAAATCAAAGACTAACAATCTCGTAGGTGCCAGAAACGGCAACAAATTGGATTGCAGGCTTGAGAATTTGGTTTACCGGTCAAGGGCTATTGCAAGCCGAAAACGAAAAACCAGCAGTAAAGCCGGTTATACCGGAGTGTATAAAGAAAACAATCGCTTTCGGGCTGTCATTTCCGTGAACCGGAAATCCATGCACATCGGGATGTTTTCAACTGCTGAGGAAGCCGCTTTGGCTTACAATAAAAAGTCCCGCGAATTGTTTGGCGACGATGGTAAAATCAACATCATTAAGCAGCAAGTAGCGGAGGAAAAGGTAGAAGAAGTTTCGTAATTTACTCCTTAGAAAAGAACACCAAAAGGGGAATTCGCATTGGTTGCAGATTCCCCTTTTTCAAGTCCCCGTCACTTGTATTATGGTCAACACTTATCCAATTCATCAAAAACAGGCTCTTCCATATGCAGTTTTTCTCTGATGGCTGCCTGACCTGCGACCAATCTTGCCAACGGTACGCGAAAGGGAGAACAACTGACATAATCCAAACCTATCTGGTGGAAAAACTCAATTGAATCGGGATCTCCTCCATGTTCCCCGCATACGCCAATGGCCAAGTCGGGTTTGTTTTTTTTGCCGCGTTCGATGGCTGTTTCAATCAATTGCCCAACTCCAAAGCGGTCAACGGTTTGGAAAGGGTCTGTATTGAGTATTCCTTTTTCGAGATAAACCGGGAGAAATTTTCCGACGTCATCTCTCGAAAAACCAAAGGTCATTTGCGTCAGGTCATTTGTTCCAAAGGAAAAGAATTCCGCGCAATGGGCTAATTTGTCAGCAACCAAAGCTGCCCGCGGCACTTCTATCATCGTACCGATTTTGAAACCAATTCGGGTCTTTTTTTCCCGGAAAACTTGTTTTGCCGTTTCTCGTATTTTATCGGATTGGAATTTTAATTCATTTCCGACGCTAGTTAGCGGAACCATAATTTCCGGTTTTACTTTTATGCCGCGTTTTTGGAGGTTTATCGCTGCTTCGAGAATAGCCCGCACCTGCATGTTCCCGATTTCCGGGAAGGTGTTTGCCAAGCGGCAGCCCCGGTGCCCTAGCATCGGATTTACTTCTTTGAGGTCGGCAATTTTATCATTCACTTGCACAATTGTTAGCCCCATGTCGTCCGCCATTTCAGCGATGCTTTCTGGCGTATTTGGAAGGAACTCGTGCAAAGGCGGGTCGAGCAGGCGAATGGTAACGGGAAGCCCATCCATTACCTCAAAAATTCCTTCAAAATCTTTCCTTTGGTAGGGCAATAGTTTTTCCAAAGCCTTCTTTCTACCTTCTTCATCTTCTGCAAGAATCATTTCCCGCACAGCGACGATGCGGTCTCCCTCGAAAAACATATGTTCGGTGCGACAAAGGCCGATTCCTTTGGCCCCAAATTTTTTGGCTACTCCAGCGTCGGCAGGAGAGTCTGCATTGGTTCGCACGGAAAGTTTTGCCTTTTTGTCGGCGAGTTGCATCAATTTTGTAAAATCAGCGCTCAAGGCAGCTTCCTGTGTGGGAATGCGCCCTTCGAATACCTGTCCCGTCGTTCCGTTTAGAGAAATCCAATCGCCTTCTTTGAGCGTCCGGTCACCAATTTTGAGGGTTTTTTCGGCATAATTGATGTGCAAAGCACTGGCCCCGGCAACACAACATTTTCCCATTCCGCGGGCGACGACGGCAGCGTGTGAGGTCATTCCGCCGCGGCTGGTTAAGAGACCATTTGCGGAATCAATCCCCTGAATATCTTCGGGCGAGGTTTCCATTCTGACGAGAATCACTTCCCTGCCCTCTTTAGCCCACTCCACCGTATCATCCGAGAAGAAAACAATCTGACCCGAAGCAGCCCCCGGCGAGGCGGGCAGGCCCTGGGCGATTTCTTTCGCTTGCGCAAAATCTTTTTCCGAAAAAACGGGATGCAGCAACTCGTCGAGTTTGGCGGGTTCTATTTTCAAAAGCGCTTCCGTTTCCTCAATCAAGCCTTTTTGAAGCATTTCCACCGCTATGCGAACCATTGCCTTTCCGGTTCTTTTTCCATTTCTCGTTTGCAAAATCCACAATTTTCCCTCCTCTATCGTGAACTCCAAATCCTGCATGTCTTTGTAATGACTTTCCAAACGCTGTTGAATTTCATTTAATTCGGAAAATATTTGCGGCATGGATTCTTCTAAGGAAGGAAATCGCCGCTTCCTTTCCGCTTCGCTTACATTGGCCAATTTTGCCCATCTTTTTGAGCCTTCCAAGGTGATTTGCTGAGGCGTACGAATGCCTGCAACAACATCCTCCCCCTGTGCATCGATGAGGTATTCTCCCGAAAAAATATCCTCGCCGGTGGCAGGGTCCCTCGTAAAAGCGACCCCCGTGGCAGAAGTTTCTCCCATATTTCCGAAAACCATCGCCTGCACATTTACGGCAGTTCCCCAATTGGCGGGAATTCCGTTTAGGGCGCGGTAATGAATCGCCCGTTCATTCATCCAACTATCAAAAACGGCGTTAATGGCGCCCCACAATTGTTCCCACGGGTCCTGAGGAAATTCCTTGCCGGTGCGCTTCTCGATTAGGCGGCTAAATCGGGTAGCCAATTCCCGAAGGTCTTCCGCCGTCAGTTCCGTATCGTCCTTAACCCCCCGTTCCGATTTCATTTTGTCGATGATTTTTTCAAATGGGTCTTCATCTTCTTTTGCCGCCGGCTTCAAATTCATGACCACATCGCCGTACATTTGAATAAAGCGTCGGTACGAATCCCAGGCCGTTCTTGCCTTGCCGGTTAAATTGGCAAAACTGCGCACTACCTTATCGTTCATCCCGAGATTCAAAACGGTGTCCATCATGCCTGGCATAGATGCCCTCCCCCCGGAACGCACCGAAAGAAGCAAGGGGTTGTCGGGGTCTCCGAATTTTCTTCCCGTTTGGGCATTAATCCACCGAATGCCTTCTTCCACTTCTTCGTTCAAAATTTCAATCGAGCGGCCTTTTCCAATTTTAAAATAATGGTTGCAGGCTTCTGTGGTGATGGTGAATCCGGGTGGCACCGGAAGACCTATCCGGTTCATTTCTGCGAGGTTGGCCCCTTTTCCGCCAAGGAGGGCTTTCATGCTACTGTCGCCTTCGGCCTGTTTGTTGCCAAAGGTGAATACATGTTTTGTGGTGTTCATTTTTTGAATAATTTAGAATTGAAAAGAAAACGCCTCAAAAGTAGTACAGTAGAAATTTAGTAATAGTGATAATTGTCATTGATTTGATTGACAATTCTCACCAAACGACGCCTGAGAAATCTAGAGAATTAATTTTTTGATTCTGAATTGTAAAAAATGGGTAAAATCAAGCGGCAGTTTGATTTCAAAGAAATAGAATCCCTATCATTGCAGGATGGAATTGAAAAACGATTTGCTTTTGCGCACCGCCAAAGGTCAGGCGGTTGAACGGCCACCCGTTTGGTTGATGCGGCAGGCGGGAAGAATCCTCCCTCAATACAGGGCTTTGCGCGAAAAAGTGTCCAATTTTAAGGAGCTTGTCAAACAACCGCAACTTGCAGCAAAGGTCACTCTGCAACCGGTGGATGAATTGGGGGTTGATGCGGCCATCCTTTTTTCCGATATTTTGGTAGTACCCGAAGCCATGGGTTTGAATTACGAATTGATTGAAAAGCGAGGCCCGTTTTTTCCAAAAACAATCCAAACCCCCACTGATATTGAACGACTTTCCCACGGCAGCCTTGCTGCCGAACGACTCGACTATATTTTTGATGCCGTTCGCTTGACCAAAAATGAACTCAACGGCAAAGTGCCCTTAATTGGATTTTCGGGCGCCCCCTGGACCTTGCTTGCTTATATGGTAGAAGGTTCGGGCAGCAAAACTTTTTCCAAAGCAAAAAAATTCCTCTACACCCAACCCGAAGCAGCCCACCGGCTGCTCGAAAAAATTACCGAAACGGTCATCGCCTATTTGAAAGGAAAAATTCAGGCAGGCGTAGATGCGGTTCAAATTTTCGATTCTTGGGCGGGGATTTTATCGCCTGCACAATTCGAAATTTTTTCCTTGCCGTACATTGCAAAAATTTGTCGCGAAATTGAGGAGGTGCCGGTCATTGTTTTCCCGAAAGGGGCTTGGTTTTCTTTAAAATCATTCAGAAATTTGAAGTGCGAAGTAGTTGGTCTCGATTGGAATATTGAAGCGGAACAAGCGCGAACCTGGGTTGGAAAAGAAAAAATTTTGCAAGGCAATTTAGACCCCTGCCTTTTGCATGCCAATCATTTTGATATTCAAAAAGCTGTTAATCAGATGCTTAAAAAATTTAATGGAAAACATATCGCCAACTTAGGCCACGGGGTTTATCCCGACACCCCGCTAGATAATGTCAAGTGTTTTGTTGATTCGGTGAAAGCATTTCGATATTCTTAGGCTTGAGATTTACAGCTTTTAAAAAAATACCTTTTCTTTACATTAAATTCCAAAATTCATGGGTTGGTTTAAGCGATTAAAAAACGGCATTCAGACGGCGACGAAGTACAAAAAAGAGACACCGGACGGCTTGTGGTATAAATGCAGGGGGTGTGGAGAGACGAGTACTTCAAAGGAAGTGCGAGCCAATTATTTCAAGTGCCCGAAATGCGATTACCACGTCCGCATAAGTTCTTCCGATTATTTCGAAATGATTTTTGATGGAAAATATCAGGAATATTTTGGAGACCTGATTTCCTCCGATTTTTTGAATTTCAAGGATTTGAAACCTTACGAAAGCCGGTTGAAAATTGCAAAAAAGACAACCGGACTGAAAGATGCCATCGCAGTGGCCCGTGGAAAAGTAAACCGGAAATACATCGTCATTGCCGCCATGGATTTTAGTTTTATCGGAGGTTCCATGGGTTCGGTCGTCGGTGAAAAAATTGCTGGGGCCATTGACAATTGCCTCCAAACCAGAACGCCCCTGCTGATAATTTCCAAATCCGGCGGCGCGAGAATGCAGGAATCTGCCTTTTCGCTGATGCAGATGGCTAAGACCTCCGTGAAATTATCTCAATTGGCAAAAGCCGGAATCCCCTATTTTTCGTTGATGACCGACCCAACTACGGGAGGCGTCACGGCTTCTTACGCGATGTTGGGCGACATCAACCTCGCCGAACCCAAGGCCCTGATAGCTTTTGCCGGGCCCCGCGTCATCAAGGAAACCATCAAAAAAGACCTGCCGGAAGGCTTCCAAACTTCCGAATTTTTACTCGACCACGGCTTCCTCGACTTCATCGTTGACCGCAAAGATTTGAAGGAAAGAATCAGCGACCTCCTCTACTTTTTCAACGGCAAAAACGCCTGCGATAAAACAAAAACCGCCTAACTTGGAAAACCCGAAAAAAGCTCAATTTGCTAATTCTTGAAGAAGGTGGATTTGGCAATCATGTATCCTCTGCCAGCGTATCCACAATCACGACAAAACCTTTTTCCAAAGGATGGAGATTTTCTTTTATAATCTCGAAAAAAACTGACCCATAGCGAAGGTAAAAAGGCAGAAAATTGTCGTAGCGTTCCTGAAGTCCACTTTTGGGAAAGAGTTTTTCTTTCAATGCGCGAAGTTGATTTAGCGCCGTTTCGTGTTTTTGCTTTTCTGCCCGCAACAGCCTCATTTCCAATTGTTCCAGACCTTTCAACTGCTTGGCATGTTCCGCCCAAACCGTTTTCACCAAAGTGGAATCAACTGCCGAAGTTTTGTTGGCGATGGTAGCAAACAAACTTTTCAAGGTTGCTTTCTCTCCGTTCAAACTCAATTCTTGCCCTGAATTTCTTTTTACATAAAGTCGAATTAAATCCTCCACATCACCAAAAACAGCTTCCGGCGAAAGCCCCAATTTGTCCATTCGTTTGGCAGCAGCCTTATCAATCCAAAGCGCCGAATTTCGGCGAATGAGCATGGGGAAGTTGATGCCAAAATGCTCAAATTGGGCTTTCCGTTCCAACCAATAAGCTATTTCACCGCCCCCACCGATATAGGCCAAATTAGGCAAGACCAACTCCTGATAAAGAGGGCGCATCACGACATTCGGGCTAAAGCGTTCCGGGTTATTTTCGATTTCCCGGATGATTTCTTCTTTTGAAAATTGATAGTCCGAATGAAGCACTTTAAAAGTTCCGTTTTCCAACACGATTCTTTCCCGCAATTGCTCGCGCAGATAGAAAAAATTGATTTCCCGTGGCGGCGCTTGTCCTGGAAACCCAACCGCCTCCAATTCGCCGATCGTTTTTGCGACAATCGGCGCACTCGACTGTTCCAGAATTTCTTCTTTAATAATCGGAACAAACAATTTCTTCAGTTTTTTATGGCTCATATTCAAACAGACCAAGCCCTCCTGTTTGAATAGTTCATGCGCCAAAGCAAGCGCTGCTTCCGAATAAAAAGTATTTTCCAAATGCGTTTTTTCGAGCAGGGAAAACAGCTTTTGGGCTTGTTCCGAATCGCCCAGGATTTGCTTTAATTCGGCAAAAACCGGCTGCAAGGAAACGGTCTTCATTTGACCGACAGAACCGGATTCGCCACTTTCCCAGGTTAGGGTTTTATTGAAAAGGTGCAGGTGGTTGACTTCCTCGAAATCGTGGTCTTCACCGCCGGTCACAAAAACCGGAACGAATTGAAAATCAGGAAAATAGCCGTGCAGTTCGGTTGCCAAATTCAGGGTTGAAACGATTTTAAGGATATAATAAAGAGGCCCGGTGAAAAGGCTAGGCTGATGCGCGGTGACGACGGTAAAAGTGTTTTCTTCGCCTAATTTTTCAATATTTTCACCCACCGCATTATCCAAATCGAGTTGGGCATGTTGCTCCTTTAAAACCTCCGTCAAGAGGGCGCGATTCTTCCTTTCCTTTTTCTTGTCGGCTATCACTTGCCGGAAGGATTCGAGGGAAACGGGGTATTTGTAAAAGGGACGAAGGGCAGCATTTTCGTTGACGTAGGCAATGTCTCTCTTTGAAAGTTGGGGGATTTTCTCAAACGGAATTTTCTGAATTTTCATGTCGGGTGACCTCGGTTTGGTGTTTCAAAATATACAGCGATGTTATTGAAAACATCCCTTGTTGGAAGAAAGATTTTTTATCTATATTTGGCAGCCGCAAATGTAGGTTAATTAGTTTATTGACCCATTGAGTTGAAGCCTTTTATCCGAAATATTTTATCAAAATCTAGTATTAAACAAACGCGGAAATGAAGAAATACATCCTCGCCCTCGACCAGGGCACTACCAGTTCACGAGCTATTCTTTTTGACAAAAAAGGAAGCATCGTCGCTGTTGAACAGCAGGAGTTCAGCCAAATTTACCCCAAACCGGGTTGGGTAGAACACAATGCCCTCGAAATTTGGGAAACCCAATTGAAAGTGGCACAGGCTGTTTTAAAAAACAACCAAATTTCTGCGGAAGAAGTAGCAGCCATCGGCATTACCAACCAAAGGGAAACGACCCTGATTTGGGACAAAAATACCGGCGAACCCATCCACAACGCCATCGTTTGGCAGGACCGCCGAACGGCTGAAATTTGCGACAGCCTTAAATCCGCCGGGCATGAAGCCTACATTCGCGAAAATACCGGCTTGGTCGTGGACGCTTACTTTTCAGGTACCAAGGTGAAGTGGTTACTCGATTCCGTCAACGGGGCAAGGGAAAAAGCAGAAAATGGGGATTTGCTTTTCGGAACGATGGATACCTGGTTGATTTGGAAATTGACCGGTGGGACCGTCCACGTCACCGACTATTCCAATGCCTCCCGCACCCTGCTTTACAATATTCGCCAACTGAAATGGGATGAGAATTTGTTGAAAATTTTAGATATTCCTGCCCAAATCTTGCCGGAAGTGAAGCAGTCCAGTGAAATTTACGGCAATGCCACTGCGAATTTGTTTGGCAGCAAAATCCCCATCGCCGGTATCGCCGGCGACCAACAAGCTGCCCTTTTCGGACAAGCCTGTCATTCGGTGGGGATGGCAAAGAACACCTACGGAACCGGCTGCTTCATGTTGATGAACACCGGCACCCAACCCGTTCTCTCGAAATCCGGCTTGCTAACGACCATCGCCTGGGGTCTCGATGGCGAGGTGACCTACGCATTAGAAGGCAGCGTCTTCATCGCCGGAGCTGCCATTCAGTGGTTGCGGGATGGCCTGAATATTTTGGACGAAGCCCCCGATTCTGAATACTTTGCAGATAAAGTTTCCACCACCGACGGCGTATATGTCGTGCCTGCCTTTGCCGGTTTGGGGGCGCCTTATTGGGACATGTATGCCCGGGGCGCCATTTTTGGCTTGACTCGGGGAACGACCAAAGCCCACCTCATCCGGGCGACTCTGGAATCGCTTGCCTATCAAACCAAAGACGTTCTGTCGGCAATGGAAAAAGATTCCGGAGTACCCTTGGCGGCCCTTCGAGTTGATGGAGGGGCTTGCGCGAACAATCTGTTGGTGCAATTCCAATCCGATATTTTAGGGGTGAAGGTCGAACGACCGAAAGTTATCGAAACGACGGCATTGGGGGCGGCGTATTTGGCAGGCTTGGCGGTACATTTTTGGAAGAAAGAAGAAATTGGAAATAGCTGGCAAATTGACCGCGTTTTTTCATCAGCAATGGGCCAAGGGCAAAGAAAAAAACTCTACCGCGGTTGGCAAAAAGCAGTGAAACGGACGATGGATTGGGAAAAAGATTAGCTGTTTCTTCGAGATTGAAAAAAAAATCAACCCACTCTTTTTGGCGCTTAAACCATGACTTTACGATTCCGTGACAACCAATAAATCCCACTCATTTGCAATAAATTTTTCTTAAATTTGTTATTTTTAACAAAAATGTGGAATGGAATACAGAGATTTTGAAAAATACTTTAACCCATTCAAGATATTTTCTACGGAAGATATCAAAAAAAAATACCCTGGCTTTGATAGCCGAAGATTGGTCGAATGGCAACAAAAGGAATACATTCAAAAAATTATAAACCGATGGTACTTATTTTCCGATTCAAAAATAAACGAACCTTTATTATTTTTAACCGCCAACAAAATTTACGCGCCTTCTTATATTTCTTTTGATTCCGCTCTCGCTTTTTACGGTCTCATTCCCGAAACGGTTTTTTCTATTATTTCTACCTCGGGTAAAAAAACAAAAACCTTCCATACTCCTGTGGCTGATTTTTATTTTAGACATTTAAAACCGTCCTTAATTTTTGGTTATCGTTTAGAATCTTTTGATAATCAATATTTTAAAATCGCAGAACCGGAAAAAGCAATTTTGGATTATTTATACCTTCACCCAAAAATGCAATCGGAGGAAGATTTTGAAGCCTGGCGAATCAACAGAGACTGGCTGGAAAGAGAAATCGACAAAGAGAAATTGGAGAGATACCTTTTTTATTTTTCAAACAAGGCATTGACAAATCGTGTTCAAGCCTTGTTAAGAATTATTCGTCATGGCTAATCTTGAAGAAATTTTAAAATCCTACTCCCCAAAATTGCACATTTTTGAACGCGCTTTGCTTCGGGAATATCTTCAATATAAAATTTTGAATATTATTTTCAGTGAGGCAAAATGGGCTTCGATGCTTTGCTTTTTAGGCGGTACATGCCTCAGAATTGTTCATAATAATTTGCGTTTTTCCGAAGATTTGGATTTTGATAATTTTGGTTTATCGGAAAAAGAATTTGTGGAAATTAGCCAATTAATAAAAACAAAATTGGAAGAAGAAGGCTATGAACTTGAAATTCGAAATGTGACAAAAGGGGCTTTTCGATGCTATATTCGTTTCCCAAAACTTTTGTATTCACTGGGTTTGTCAGGTTATGTTGAGGAAAAAATATTGATTCAATTGGATAGCCAGTCCCAAAAATTCGATTTCCGACCCCAATCTTTTTTATTGCAAAAATTAGATGTTTTTACGGAGATATTCGTCACGCCTCCTGATTTGCTATTGGCTCAAAAATTTTATGCAATTTTGAATAGAAAACGATCCAAGGGAAGAGATTTTTTCGATGTAGTCTTTCTATTATCCAAAACAAATCCCAACTTTGATTTTTTGAAAAAGAAAGCTGGCATTGCCACCTCGGCTGAATTGAAAAACAGAATTTTGGAATTTTGCAAAAACATTTCTTTAAAAGATATGGCAGAAGATGTCAGGCCCTTTTTAATTCAAAAAACGAATGTCAGTCAGGTAGAGTTGTTCGATAAATTTATTGCCCAGACGCTTTAATTTTTGTGAATCTTGACGACACATCCCTCAAGCCCTAACATCCGTTTACCCCGCATGGGTGGTTTTTTGGTTTCTTCGGGTAGATTTAATGAGCTTGGTAATACCTAAGAGCTTGTTGGGAGATTGGCTTCCGGTGAAAAAATGTCTCTTTTTTGATGATACTGCGTTGGAAAATTAGTCACGTCCAGACGGATGCTCCTGATTTTCCGCCTTGTCTCATCAAAAAATTGACACTTTTTCCCTCGAAATCCAATCTCCCAACAAGCTCTAAATTGAGCGATAGAGTAGGCAGGATTTAAAGGAGTGAAAAATTTGTGGTGAGTAAGCAAGGATTGCACTTTCAAAGCAATAGTTAAGTTTTTAGTTTGAAAAAAAATCAGGGGTTCCTGATAATAATGTCACCAAAAGAAATTTTTATGGAAACCGAACCATTGGCGACCCGGGAGCTGAAAATAGCTTTTTTTAATTGCTTGGAGTTTTCTAAATAGTTGAATTTCAATTCATTCGGAACGGTTATATTGCCATAATGTGCCGTAAGGGTATAGCCGTACACACTCGGGAAAGGGTCGAAAAAATAGACGTCGGATTTTTCTCCGTCGATATTAAGGCTGAGTAAATTTTGATTCGGGTCGGTGAATAATTTGATGACGCCGTAGTAGGAATTGATGTCCCAATTCCCTCTTATTTCCCGCAAGGTAAGGTCTGAACGGCGGGAATTTATGGAAACATCGCCATCTATGTATTTGCCATCCACATCGCCAAAACGGGTGTTGATGCCAATCCTTCCCCGCAGATTTTCGAGCCAGATTTTTGAAAATTCGCTTTGAATCCGCAAGGCATTGGTGAGATTGCTGACATTCGTCAAACCGAAGTGATTTTTGAGGTAAACCGGACAATCCGCCGGAAGGGTGATGGTGTAGATGGCTTTGAGGTCTGATTCCGGTTGCTTGCTACCTTCTGGAACGGAAATATAATTTCTGAAATAAAGATTATCGCCGTGTTGGTCGGCGGCGTATTTCATGGC
>Ga0114931_10005053_pt1 | contig 16331 bp, 11 predicted proteins | sample 2SBtaG_FD_89579 | JGI IMG/M metagenome (GOLD analysis project Ga0114931, IMG submission 89579) | Deep subsurface microbial communities from Kolumbo volcano to uncover new lineages of life (NeLLi) - 2SBTROV14_V59a metaG | ecosystem: Environmental > Aquatic > Marine > Volcanic | place: Kolumbo...
GCGAGGAGTTCAACGATCCGATCCACATCGTAGACACAGCCCCCCCAGGTCCCCCCACTCACTTGCTGCAGCGCTGCCCAGAGACGAGTGTCATCGGGCAGGTTCCGATCGGCCGCGAGTTCCGGGTGCGGCGGGCGCGCGTCGAGCGTGCGCGCGCCCGCGTCCGGAGTCAACTCCGATTGATCGTCGCCAACAAAGTCAACCTGGCCCTCGAGCGTGTTACGATCGATCCTAATACGGATGCGATCCCCATCGCGCAGTTTACCGATCGGCCCGCCGGCCAAGGCTTCCGGGCCCGCGTGGCCGATGCATGCCCCGGTACTCACGCCGGAGAACCGGGCGTCGGTCACGACCGCCACGTCGCGCCCCCAGGGGATGAACTTCAATGCCGCCGTGATCTGGTAGGTTTCTTCCATTCCCGAGCCGAGTGGTCCACGTCCCATGAGCACGACCACGTCGCCCGGTCGCACCGGGTGGTCCGTTTGGCCCTTGATCGCCTGAATCGCACTCTGCTCGGTCGTGAACACACGCGCCGGACCGATCTTGCGATACACACCGTCGGCATCGACAACCGCAGGGTCAATTGCCGTCGCCTTCGTTACCGAACCGTGCGGGCAAATGTTGCCGCGCGGAAAACAGACGGTGCTGGTCAGACCACGGCGGCGGGCGACGTCGGGCGGGATAATGACGTCGTCCGGATCGATCCCGTCGCGCTGGCGCAGCGTGGCACGCAGACGCACCCGCCGGGCACTCGTCTCCCACCAATCCAGTACATGCTCAAGGGACAGCCCGGCCACCGTGCGCACGCGCGTATCCAGGAACCCGCGCTGCCGCAAATGAAGCATGACTTCGGGAACTCCGCCCGCCATGAAGACGCGCACGGTCGGGTGATTGGTCGGACCATTCGGCAGAACATCGACGCACCGCGGAACCGCGCGATTGATGGTATTCCAATCGTCCACGGTCGGCCGTTGCAAACCGGCGGCGTGGGCAATCGCGGGCAGATGCAGCAGCAGGTTCGTTGACCCGCCGAACGCGGCATGCACGACCATCGCGTTGCGAACGGCCGCGTCGGTGAGCAGTTCCCGTGCCGTCCAACCACGTTCGGCCAAGTGCATCAAGGCCCAGGCGCTGTGCCGTGCCATGGCGAGCCAAATCGGCTGGCCGCTCGGGCAAAGCGCCGCGTGCGGCAACGTCAGACCTAACGCTTCCGCGACGACCTGCGCTGTAGCTGCCGTGCCAAGAAAATGACATCCTCCACCGGGACTGGCGCACGAACCACAACCGACCCGCGCCGCCTCCTCCCGCGATATTTGCCCGTGCGCGTAACGCGCGCCAATCGTCTGCACGGTGCCCAGGTCTTCCCCCTGGACCGGCGGCAACGTCACACCACCCGGTACGACCGCCACCGGCAGATCATGTTGCGCCGCCAGTGCCATCATCATCGCGGGGAGCCCTTTATCACAGGTGGCCACGCCGAGCACTCCGCGACGCGTCGGCAACGACCGAATGAGACGCCGCAGCACGATGGCCGCGTCATTGCGGTACGCCAGACTGTCATACATGCCGGCCGTGCCCTGGGTACGCCCGTCGCATGGATCCGAACAGTGGCCCGCGAACGGCACGCCAGCGCGTGCGCGGATCGCTTCCGCCGCCGCCCGCACCAATAAATGAACCTCCCAATGGCCGGAGTGATACCCCAATGCGACCGGACGACCGTCCGCGGCACGCAGACCCCCGTGCGTACTCAGGATCAAATACTCAGGTCCCAGCAATTCGTCCGGTTTCCAGCCCATTCCCACATCCTGGGTCAGACCGAACAGATGCCCGCTCGGCCAGCTCCGCAGCATCTCGTCCGTCAGCGGCAACGAACCCGCGGGGCCCCGTGCCGCCGTCGGTACGTCCATCGTCACGTCCTCCAGAAGTGACAATAAGTCCCGTCGTGCGGGGCCGTCGTTACTCCGATCTTTCATGGTGTCGCCCATTCCCATGGTTGGTGCCGCGTGCCTGCCACCCAGTAAGTGCTCGTGTCCTGAATCCTAACGTGGGCGGCCCGCGGCGCGAATAGGTCCGGCTTGCCACGCCGGACCTGAATCGGTTCGGGCAGCCTCATCGGACCGGCGCGTGGGATTCGGGTTGCACGCGATCCGGCGCACGCCGCGGACGTGGACGATCGGGCGCGTGGGATGCCGATCTCACACGCCTGTTCCAACTCCTACAATCGATACGGTCGCACGGATTTGACGGGCGCGTGTCATGAAGTACGGTTCATTGGGTTCCTTGGATTCTTTTCTCACGAACCCACATCTTATCACCGACGACGTTACACCATGATCTGCGGATGTATCTTTTCAAGAGCGACACCATGATGCACGTATGTACTGTTCTCATCTTGTTGATGGCAAGCATTCCGGTAGCCTTCCAATCGGTTCGCGGCTTGGCCGCGCGCCCACCCTGGGACGACTCAAGTCACGGTCCCGGTCTTCCCCAAGTCGAGCGGCTTGAAGTGATCGTGCCGCCGCCAACGCGCGCCGTGCGGTCCGAAACGCCGAATTTTCTGCGTTCGGTCACGCCCGTGTTGCTGGACTGACCACCATGCCACGCCCTTCGGCGCATGGCCCGGTCGTTTGCAACCGCGTCGCGGAACCGGTAAACTCGGTGCATTCGCGCGAGACGGGTGTCCGCCGACCTGTAAAATGCACATCACCCAAGGAGCCGAAGATGACCACTCGTCGCCTGTTCTTGCGACTGCTGATCGTCGGTGCGGTCGTGACCGCGGCGCTGGCCGCCGCCAAGCGTGACCGACCGGCCAAGGTGCAACGTTATGGCATGGTCATCGGCGTGAAAGCCGACAAGCTTGACCAGTATAAACGCCTGCACGCCAATCCGTGGCCAAGCGTCAACAAGATGCTGAAGGAATGCAACATCCAGAACTACTCGATCTACCTCACTCAATTCGACGACGGCAAGTGGTATCTATTCAGCTATTTCGAGTACACCGGTAGCGACTTCGAAGCGGACATGAAAAAAATGGGCGCGGACCCCGCAACGCAGCGCTGGTGGAAGGAGACCGATCCTTGCCAGATCGCGTTGCGGAATCGCAAGCCGGGCCAATGGTGGAAGGCCATGGACGAAGTCTATCACCTGGACTGACCCATTGGGCGCGCGGGACAGCCACGGTCGTTTGGCATCACCTGCCGTGCTGGCCCTGGCCACCACGGCGTTTGCCACCGTGGCCACGCTAGCCAGGCCGACGCTGCATCATGCCGTTGCCTTGTCCCAGGCCGTTGCCGGACCCGCGTTGCATCCGCGGTCGTATTTGCCGGAACATGGCCATCAGGGCCGCTTGCAATTCGGTCAGCAACCGTCCTGATCCCGCTCGAGCCGCGCGATCTTCTCGATGCGCCGCGCGTGCCGCCCGCCTTCGAAACCGGTCTCCAGCCAGACCTTGATCAGGGGCTCGATATTGCGTTGGCCCAAGAGGTCACCCGACAGGCAGAGGACATTAAGATCATTATGACGTCGGCTGATTTCCGCGGTCAGGACATCGTTGCAGATGGCTGCCCGAATGCCCGCGAATTTATTCGCGGTGATGGACATGCCGATTCCGGTGCCGCAAATGAGAATGCCGCGATCCACTTGCCGCTCGATCACAAGGCGGCAGACTTTGGCGGCGAAATCCGGATAGTCGGTGCTCGCGCGGCTGTCAGTCCCCACATCAACCACCGTATGGCCGAGCCCGGTAATCAGCTCGAGCAAGCGTTGTTTCAGATCAAATCCGCGATGGTCAGATCCCACAGCGACGCGCATTGTAGTTTATCCTCCAGAAGCGGCAGTACCGCGAATTGGGTCGCGATCCAGTTCATCAATCCATGGGGTCAGGAACGAATCGATTTGGTCCGCGCAGCGCCGGTACAGATCAACCGGGCCACCGATCGGATCGGCGACATCACCCGACGCCCGGCCAAGCACGTGCGCGCGCGCGGCCGCATCGGGCCATTGTGCCAAGATGGCATCGCGGTGACCACGTGTCATGGTCAGCAGCAGATCAGCGAACCGGACGAGGCGATCGCTGAGCGGTTGGCTCTCGTGATCCGAGAGGTCTAATCCGCGTTGCCGCATGACCGCGACGGCCTCCGGGCTCGCGCGGCCGCCGGTCATTGCCGCGATGCCGGCCGACGCGATCCACAGCCCGTGCTGGTCAAGTTGCGTCTCGGGCACGTGCCAGCGATCCGCGAGTCGCCGGCGCAGGAGTGCCGCGGCCATGGGGCTTCGACACGTATTCCCGGTGCAGACCAAGAGGATCATATAGCTGGCCAATCGTTTAAGTGTCTGTCGATTCAAGACGCCTTCGCGCAGGATTTCCCACCGTGGTCCGAGTACTCGCACGACCGTCGACGGTTGCCCGAACCGGCAGCGTCCATCATCGAGAATCAAGTCCACCGCGTGGCCCAAGGCCTGGGCGACTTCTTGACCGGTCACGGCATCTGGTTGGCCGGACACATTCGCGCTGGACAACGCCAGTGGACCGGGCGCGAGTCGCAGCACACTTTGAATCATCACGTGGCTTGGAACGCGCAGCCCGATCGTGCCGGATGGGGCCACGGCGCGCCGCACGACCGGATCGAGTAGGCTGGCCGCGCCATCCGGGTGATCGTCCGGCAGGATCAATGTGATGGGTCCCGGCCAACAGCGACGTTGCAGCCGTTGTGCCAGCGGCGACATATTCGGCACATAGTCGCGTGCTTCGCCGGCACTCTTGACCGCCAACGTGACCGGCTGTCCGGGCCGCCGCCCCTTGACCGACAGCAGACGTTCGACCGCGTCGGGATGCAGCGCACTGGCGGCGATCCCATACACCGTCTCGGTTGGAAACACCACCAATTGGCCCTCGGCCAACGCCTGCACCGCGCGATGCACGACGTCCCGCGGGTCCTCCATGCTCCGTAAGTCAATGACGACGGCGGACATCGGCACCTAACCTGTTTGTCACCTGGAACTACGTGCGTGACCAAGGAGGACGAGCTTGGCCAAGTGGCCTTGGTTGTTCGACGTAATCTGTTACTTTAAAGGGTGTTGCGCGCGAACGTCAAGGGGTTGTGGACGGGCTCATGAATGCAATTCGGCCAATGCGATGTCTTGCTGATCCGCACTCGGATCCGCCGCGCGGACGGCTCCGCGGCGCCCTCATGCTCGCCCTGCTCCCGGCACTCGTCGGCTGTCACCAAGCCGCGTCCTCCGACTCGGACATGCGGCATCTCATCGCCGTCTGGGGACGACGTGGGATCGCCGCCGGCCGCCTGCAAAAACCGCGTGCGATGACGATCGATGATCGTGACCAGCTGTACATCGTGGACATGTCCGGAAGAATTCAAGTCTATACGACCGCGGGTAAGTACTTGCGCGGTTGGCGCACGCCCGCGATCAAGCTGGGCAAGCCGTCTGGGTTGAGCTTCGATCGGCACGGCCACCTGATGGTTGCGGACACGCACTATTTTCGTGTCCTCTTCTATACTCCCGAGGGCCAGCTGCTCGGTGACAAGACGATTGGCGGCACGCTCGGTCACGGACCGGGCGAGTTCAATTTCGTAACCGACGCCGTGCAAGACTCACACGATAACTACTACATTGCGGAATATGGCGAATATGATCGGATCCAGAAATTCACCGCCGACGGCAAGTTTATCTTTCAGTGGGGGAGCCACGGCAACGATCCCGGTCAGTTCGTGCGTCCGCAGAATCTTGCGATCGACGCGCGCGACCGGATCTGGGTCGCGGATGCGTGCAATCATCGTATTCAGGTATTCGACGCGACCGGTGCGACCGCGCGTCTAGTCGGAATCTGGGGACGGCAGGGCACGGCGGTCGGCTGCCTGAGTTATCCGTATGACCTGGCGCTCGACGGGCAAGGCCACGTCTACGTGTGCGAATTCGGTAACCAGCGCATCCAGAAATTCACGCTCGATGGCAAATCGCTGGGCTGTTGGGGCCATCCGGGGCGCGGGCGCGGGCAACTATCGCGACCCTGGGCAATTGCCCTGGACAGTCAACAGCGTCTGTACGTGCTGGACACCTATAATCATCGCGTCCAATGCGTGCGATTCTAGTCCCGTGGAATACTGAAAAATGGGCCATTTGGCATGTCCGATGTATACTATTCATCGCATCTATTGTAGGATTTCAAGGGTACTCCTCGGGCTCGGATTCTCATTTTCTAGCTTGGCAGTCATGCATGTGGAATCTGGAAATCGGATTTGATCGTCCCGCCTACCTGTGGCTCCTGGCGTTGGTGCCGATCGTGTGGCTGTTCAGCTATCGAACGCTGGCCTCGCTCGGCACGTTTCGACGCGCGAGTGCGTTGCTGCTCCGCACGTTGGTTATGGCACTGGTCATCTTCGCCTTGGCGGAACTGCAGTTCCAGCGGGTCAACGACCGGGTTACCGTGATCTACTTGCTGGATCAATCGGCGAGCATTCCGCGGGCCAAGCGTGAACTGATGCGCGACTATGTGATTCGGGAAGTGCATCGGCACCGGCGTGACGCACGGCGCGACGCGGCGGGCGTCATTGTGTTTGGCCGCGACGCGGTGATTGAGATCCCGCCGTACGATGACGACGTCCCGGACACGGGGTCGTTCGAGGCTTGGTTGCCGCGGCAGGATGCGACGAATCTCGCGGCGGCGCTGAAGTTGGCCCAAGCATCGTTTCCGGAGGGGACCGCGCGGCGCGTGGTCATCGTGACCGACGGCAACGAGAACCTGGGCAGCGCAACTCAAGTCGCGCCGACATTGGCCGCCAACGGCATCGACATCGATGTCGTCCCCGTGCGACTGGCGACCCGCGCCGAAGTGGCGGTTGAAAAAGTGACGCTGCCGGCGGACATCCGGCGCGGCGCTCCGTTCCACGTGCGCGCGGTTTTGAACAACTACATGGAGAAGAACCCAGCCGGTGCGGCCACCGTGCGCGGCAAGCTCCGCATTACGCGCTCCGTGGGCAACGACGAACAGCTGGTCGGGGAACAAGAAGTCGAGCTGCCACCCGGCAAGACCGTCATTGGCTTCAAGCACGAGATCGACCAACCGGCGATGTACAGTACACCGCCACGTTCGCGCCGGACGACAAGGTGGACGACCTGATGCCCCAGAACAACCGGGCGTCCGCGTTTACTTATGTGCGTGGCAAGGGACGGATTTTATTGATCGAGGACCGTGATCACCGCGGTGAGTTCGACTTCCTGGTCGAGCGATTGCGTGCCAACGGGCTGGAACTCGATGTGCATTCGAGCGACCAGGCGTTTTCGAGTCTGGCCGAACTGCAGGGTTACGACTGCGTGATTCTTGCCGATGTACCACGCAGCAGTGGCGACGACACGACGTCGATCACGAGTTTTCGCGCGCAGCAGATCGAGATGCTCGTGCGCAACACGGAACAGATGGGGGCCGGACTGATCATGCTGGGCGGTCCGAATAGTTTCGGCGCCGGCGGCTGGGCGAACACCGAGTTGGAAAAGGCCATGCCGGTCGATTTTCAGATCAAGAACGCGAAGATCCGCGCGGTCGGCGCGCTCGTCTTGACCATGCACGCATCCGAGATGGCGCGCGGTAACTACTGGCAGAAAGTGATCGCGCGCAACGCGATCAAGACACTCGGCCCAATGGATTACTGCGGCATTGTTCACTGGAGCAACTTCGGGGCCAACGCCTGGTTATGGGGCGGTTCCCGCGGGCTGGTTCGAATCGGCAGCCAACGCAGCACGATGTTGGCATTGTTGAGCCGCATGACGCCGGGTGACATGCCCGATTTCGATTCCTCGATGAAGATGGCACTCGCCGCCTTCAATCGTGTCAACGCCGCGACGAAACACATGATCATTATCAGTGACGGTGATCCGTCGCCACCCTCGGCTTCGCTCCTGGCGCGGTTCCGTTCGGCGGGAGTCAAAGTAACCACCGTCGCCGTCGCGACGCACGGTCCGGCCGGCAGCACCCCGTTGCGAAGCGTCGCGACGGCGACCGGGGGAAACTACTACGTCGTCACCAATCCGAAAGTGCTCCCCGAAATATACCAGCGCGAGGCGCGGCGTGTGAGCCGACCCGTGGTCAAGGACCTTGACAACGTGGCGCCGCAAGTCGTGTACCCGCACGAGATCCTCGAGGGGATCGACAACGCGCTGCCACCCTTGAAGGGCATGGTCTTGACAACCGTCAAGCCGAGCCCGCTGGTGGAAGTCGCGATACGGTCGCCGGTCCCCAGCGCGCCCAGGAACTCGACGATCCTGGCGGCCTGGACCTACGGACTTGGCCGGACCGTCGCGTTCACCACCGATGCGGGCCATCGCTGGGCCACGGCGTGGACGCAATGGGAGAACTACGACAAGTTCTTCAGCCAGATGGTGCGCTGGGCCATGCGGCCGCCGCGCGGCCCCGGAAAGTACGCGGTTGCCGCCGATGTGCGTGACGGCAAGGTGCGCGTGGCCATCACCGCGCTGGACGCGGATGACCAGTTTCGCAATATGCTGCAAATGACCGGCGCCGCCGTCGGTCCGGATCTGAAGCCGTTCGCGTTCCCGATCCACCAGGAAGCGCCGGGCCGTTACATCGGTCAGTTCAACGTTGACCGGTCCGGCAGCTATCACCTGACCATCGTTCCCGGACCTGGTGAACCCCCTATCCTGACCGGTGTCAACGTTCCGTATTCCGCTGAATTTCGCGACCATGAAACGAATTACGGGTTGCTGAGAAAACTGGTCTCCCTGCATCCCGAGGGTGGTCAACCGGGCCACATGGCGCCGGCCGACCTGGCCGCCGCCAAACTGGATCGCCTCTTGACGTTGGACACGTTTCGGCAAGACCTGGCCGTCGCGCCCACGATCCGCGACGTCTGGCCCTGGTTGCTCTGGGCGGCCGCATGCCTGTTCCTGCTGGATGTCTTTGTGCGCCGCGTGGCGATCGATTTTCACTGGGTGCCAATTGTCTGGCAGTCCGTGATGACGCGGTGGTTTGGCGGCCAGACCGAGCAAGCCGAGGAACAGCAACTCGAGCGCCTGCGCAACCGCAAAGCCGAAGTGGCACGATCGCTCGATCGTCGCAACGCGGACGCGCGCTTTGCACCCGAAATGGAAGCCGATTCGCTCCCGCCCGTCGCGTCGGGAACGACCGTCGACGGTACGCAAGACGCCTTGCCGTCACGGGATCGCAATGTTGAGAAGGACGACGTGGCCGACGACGATGAGGGCTCGTATACGGCACGGCTGCTGGAGGCCAAGAAGAAAGCGCGGCAACGCAACGAACGATTGTGAGCGCAAGGTGCTGGGCATCCACCCGAATGACAGGAGAGAAGCAACCACGAATCGACGCGCATGAAGGCAGGCAGGGAAGCGCGCGTTGCCCCAAGACATTTGTAATCCACGGGACGGGAGTCGACGGCGCGTTTGCGGCGCCAGCGACTCCGCCTGGGCGTATTTGGGAGTTTACTGATGAGCATTGGCCAGTCGTTAGAAGAGCAAGCAAGTGAATTTCGCGAGCGGTACGCGGCACTTCGCCAGCAGATCGGGCGTGTGATCGTCGGCCACGACGAAATTGTCCACGGCGTCCTGACGTGCTTGTTTCTGGGCGGACACTGTTTGCTCGAAGGCGTTCCCGGACTCGGCAAAACTTTATTGGTGCGCACCTTGGCCCAGGTGCTTGAGTTGCCGTTCAACCGGATCCAGTTCACGCCCGATCTGATGCCGGCCGACATTTTGGGCACGAACATGGTGATGGAAACGGTGGAGGGGCGGCGGGTCTTCGAGTTCCAACGCGGCCCGATATTCACGCAGATATGCCTCGCCGATGAAATCAACCGAGCCACGCCGAAGACCCAGTCGGCCCTGCTGGAAACGATGCAGGAGGGGACCGTCACCATCGGTGGAACGCGTTATGATCTGGACCGGCCTTTCCTTGTCATGGCAACGCAGAACCCGATCGAGCAGGAGGGAACCTATCCGTTGCCCGAAGCGCAATTGGACCGGTTCTTTTTCAAGTTGTTGGTGGGGTACTCGAACCGAGAACAGTTGGCGACGATTGTCGACCGCACGACGAAGGGCGTCGCCATCGAGCCCGAGAAGGTCATGGACGGCAGCGAGATTCTGCGCTGGCAACAACTCGCGCGGTCGGTGATTCTCGCCCCACACGTGCGGGACTACGCGGTCCGCCTGACGATGGCCACCCACCCGCAAGGTGAATTCGCCGCGGATGTCACGAATAACTACTTGCGTTGGGGAAGCAGTCCGCGCGGCGCCCAGGCGATCGCGTTGGCGGCCAAGGTCCGCGCGCTGCTCGAAGGCCGCTACAACGTCAGCTTCGAAGACGTGCGGCGCGTCTGTTTGCCCGCGCTGCGGCATAGCATCATTCTGAATTTCGAGGCCGAGGCGGAAGGGATCGAAGTGGATCAAGTCTTATTGGATATTATCGAATCGGTGCCCGAACGAGCCGATGATGACGTCGTCGCCACAATTGCCGAGGAATAAGAACCTGTCCAGGAATCCGTTGCCAACAGGCACGATGGACTTCCAAGTCCATCGAGACAACAGAAAAACGCTTGGCCGTGGAAGTTTTGTAACCGGCTCTGAGTTTAGATAATCCCCCATGCCATCCACCGACACAACATCCAGTCTATTGAGCCCCGCGCTGGTCGCCCGTCTGGAACGACTGGAGCTGGTCAGCCGCAAGATATTTCGTGGTCGATTGAAAGGCGAACGGCGGAGTCGGCGGAAGGGGCAGAGCGTCGAATTCGCCGATTTTCGCGACTATGTTCCCGGCGACGACCTGCGGTTTCTCGACTGGAACTTGTACGCGCGGTTGGACAAGCTGTTCCTGAAACTCTTCCTGGAAGAAGAAGATCTGCATTTCTACGCGCTCATTGATGCGAGCGTCTCGATGGACTTTGGCGACCCGGCGAAACTCTATTTTGCCAAACAGCTGGCGGCCGCCCTCGGTTTTATTGGCCTGGTGCGCGCCGACCGCGTCAAGATCGAGGCACTCGGCGCCGCACGTGCCAATCCGGCCCGCGCGCTGCGCGGCCGGCGGAGCCTCTGGCAGATGCTCGATTACCTGGCCGGTATCACGCCGCAATGGAATGTGCCGCTGGCGGACGGCGTGCGCGAGTTTTGCTTGCGCAACACGGGTAAGGGGATCCTCGTGCTGATTACCGACCTGCTTGACAAGTCCGGCTACCAGCAGGCGTTACGCGTTCTGATGGCACAACGCATGGATGTCTACGTTGTCCACGTCCTTTCGCCCGAGGAGTTGCACCCGGAGATTCAGGGCGATTTGCGACTGGTCGACTGCGAGGATGGAGATGTCGCGGAAATCACCGTCAGCCGGCCGCTGTTGAACCGCTATCGGCAGACGCTCGACACGTTCGTCAACGACGCGCGCCGGTTCTGCACGCGCCGCGGTATTGGCTATCTCATGACGAGTACGGAGGTGCCGGTCGAGCAGATCGTGTCGAACTACTTGCGGGTCCGGGGGCTGGTGCGATGAGTCTACTCAACACGCTGGTCTGGTGGCAATGGACTTTACTGGGGCTTGTGCCCGTCGGTATCATCCTGCTCTATTTCTTGAAACTGAGGCGGCAGCCGTTGGAGGTGCCCAGCACGTACTTGTGGAGCCGCACGATCGAGGATCTGCATGTCAATTCGATCTGGCAGCGTTTGCGACGGAACCTGCTTTTGCTCCTCCAAATCCTGCTGGTTCTGCTGGTTGCCGGCGCCCTGCTGCGACCCGGCTGGCGCGGCGTTCAGCTGACCGGAAACCGGTTTGTTTTCGCCATCGATAATTCCGCGAGCATGAGTGCCAAAGACGTGCCGCCCAACCGCTTGACGGCCGCGAAACGCGAAGCCACGAAACTGGTCGATCAGATGAGTAGCGGGGATGTGGGCATGGTCATCGCGTTTTCTGACACGGCCCAAGTCGTGCAGACCTTTTCGGAGAGCCGCCGGGCGCTGCGCCGCCGGATCCAGCAGATCCAGCCCAGCGGCCGGCCGACCGATGTGCACGAAGCGCTCCGCGCCGCATCCGGCCTGGCCAATCCAAACTACACGCGTCTCCAAGACGAGCAGGCGGTCGACGAGGCCATGCCGGCGACTTTGTACTTGCTCAGCGACGGTCGCTTCCCGCCGCGCCGTGATTTCTCGTTGGGGAACCTCGAACCGGTCTACCTGCCGATCGGCACACCCGGCAGCCGCAACGTTGGAATCGTCGCCTTTTCCACCGATCGAAATTCGGAAAAACCAGATCAGCTGCAGGCCTTCGCGCGTGTGCGGAATGACTCCGACCAGCCCGCCACCGTCGATCTCGAACTATTCCTGGACGGCGTTTCGGTCGATGTGGCTGAATTGACGGCCCCCGCCAAGCAGAGCGGCGGGTGGACGTTCGACTTGCCCGATCTGGACGAATCGGAACTGAAGCTGGTGATGACACCGGCGGACGCGTTGGACGTCGACAATACGGCCTACGCCGTCGTCAATCGCCCCCGCCCGGCGAATGTGCTCGTGCTCACCGCGGGTGACACGCCACTTGAATTGGCCCTGCAAACGGACGAAGCCAACAAGATCGCACACGTTACGATCGCCCGTCCCGACCGTCTCAAAGAGACGGCGCACCAGACCCAGGCCGAGGCCGGTGCGTATGACTTGATCGTGTATGATCAGTGCGCGCCGGCGCGGATGCCGGCGGCCAACACCGTGTTCATCGACGCCCTACCGCCGGGCGACCAATGGCGAACGACACATCCAGTGGGTGGCCGCGACATCATTGATATTGATCGCGTTCATCCTCTCACACAACTCGTTGACATGGACAATGTGAAAATCGCCGACGCCGTGCGACTGCAGCCACCACCTGGTGGCACGGTTTTGATGGACGCGGCCATTGGTCCCGTCTGTGCCGTCGCCCCGCGTGGGAACTTTGAAGACGTGGTCCTCGGCTTCGCGCTGGTGGACGCGCGCTCCGGCGCGCCCCGTGCCAATACGACCTGGCCGCTGCGGCCCAGCTTCCCCGTGTTTGTGCTCAACGTCTTGCGCTATCTGGGGGGCACGCACGGGGTTTCCAACGGCACAAGTGTTACCCCTGGAAAGCCGGTGCCTCTGCAGGTGCCAAGCTACGTGGACCAGTTGTCCGTCGAGGGACCGACTGGCAAGCGTTTCACGCTGGATCGACAGGGCCAAAGTTCACTCGTGTTCACGAATACCGCGCAACTTGGCATCTACCGCGTGTTCGAAGGCGCCAGCCAGACGCCGACGCAGCGGTTCGCCGTCAATTTACTGGACGAGCAAGAGAGCCGGATCCAACCGCGTGCCGATCTGATGTTGGGCCACGAGACGATTCGTGGCACATCGCATTTGCGCGCCATTCGCCGCGAGCTGTGGAAGTGGATCGCGCTGGCTTGCCTCGGCGTGCTCATGCTCGAATGGTATATCTACAATCGACGCTTAACACCGTACCGGCGCTAGCGACCTTTTGCGGCCGACACGCGCGGCACTCAAGTCAAGCTCGGTGGGGGCGGGAAGATGCACGGGCGTGGGACGCGGGTAGTGCAAAATCATGCGCTCCACCGAGATGAACTCGGTGGGGGCGGGACGTGCGCACGCGGGCGTACTCCCTTGTGGGTTGCGGGCCTTCCGGGTTAGGCCAACAGTTGTTTGCCGTGGCGGCGCAACGCGTCGAGCAACTGGTCCAGGTGATCCGCTGTCGTCAGCGGGTTCATCACGGTCGTCCGCAACGCGCCGACGCCATTGAGTTTAGTCGAGACAATGTAAAATTCACTGGATTCGACCAGCCGCCGGCGCAACTCCAGCTGGAATTGCCCGACCCGGTCGGGCGGCGCGTCGCGCAACGCGCCGGGCATGTGCCGGAACACCACGATGTTGCACTGCGGCTGGTGCAGCGGCACGAAATCGTCGGCTTCCACCAACTTCTCGTACAGCACGCGGCCCATCGAAAAGGTCACGTCAACCATATCGGCGAACAACGATCGGCCGAACATGGACCAGAGTCCCCACAGGCCGAATGCCGCGGCGCGTTTCGTGCATTCCAGGTTGCGCATGCCACTGTCATACTCGGCGAGTCCGGGTGCTGTTGGATCAAACAGATAGGGTGCGTCCTGGCGAAATGTCTCGAATCGATGTGCTCGATCGCGTAGAAACACGAACGCGCACAGGGCCGGCACGAAGAGCATTTTATGCGCGTCCCAGATCAGGCTGTCCGCCAAGTCAAGGCCACGCACCAAGTGGCCGTATTGCGTGCTCAAGCATGCGCTGCCGCCGTGCGCCGCGTCGACATGCAACCAGACATGAAAACGCTGACAGATATCGGCGATCTCGGGCAGCGGATCAAACGCGCCGATGGGGGTCGAGCAAGCGCAGGCAACGACCGCGATCACGGGTCGACCGGCGCGGCGTAGCTGGCCGAGCCTGTCTGCCAGGCGCGCCGGGTCCATGCGCCGTTGTTCATCCAAGCCGACGCGCAGCACCTGCCGCGTCCCCAGGCCGAGCACGCCCGCGGCGCGCGTCACCGAATAATGCGCGTCGCCATGCACGAGGATAACCGGTGGCTGGGTCGTTTGCCCGACACCGGCCTCCCAGCATCCGTCGACGGCGACGTTCCGCGCGGTCAATAATGCGGTCAAATTCGCCAGCGATCCGCCGTGCGTCGCCAGACCGGAGAAGTCGCCCGGAGTCCAACCGATTTGAGTGCCTAACTGATCCACCAGCGCACACTCGGCCGCCGTGGCCCAGGGGCCCATTTCATAAATGGCCATGGCCTGATTGGTGATCGCGGTCAATGCGTCAAACAGTCCGGCGATTGGCGACGGAACCGCCACCTGGTGGCCGATGTAGCGCGGATCGTGCAGGCGATGGCTCCGGTCGAGCGACTGTTCGACCAATTCAGCAAACCGATCCCGCAGCACGCCCGGGGAGGCATCGCCGCCCAATGGCGTGTGCAGCAGCGCGGCCGCATCTCGGACGTTGGTTTGCGGTTCGATCCAGGGAAGTACCGGGCCGGCACATTGCTCTGCTTGACGGAAGTACTCGCCCAGCTGGTCGATCATATAGTGGCCGAATGTCCGAACCAGGTCCGGATCATAAGCGACTCGAATTCGATCGCGCGCGGCATGAATCATCGGGTGCATTGTCATTCTCGCCGTCCCCAATGCGGGAGGCCCGTAACCCACAAGGGAGTACGCCCTTGTTCCGCGGCGCTCCCGCCCGTCGCTTCGAAACATGCGCGCACGGTGCGCGCATGTGGTAGCCTAAGAATCTAACCTGGCCGGTTCCCCACGTCTTATTCCGGCACCACTTGCCACTCGAGTATGCCGCCCGACCAATCCGGCTGAAGCTGGACTTCCAGACGCAGGGCCGCCGTCGTGACGGCGGGAAAACTCAGTTTGTTGAATCGATTCTTGGCGACACCGACTTCGGTGTCGCCCGCGACCGGTACCCATCGGCCGCGCGCGTCCCGGTACAAGACGCGACACATCTTGGGCACACGGCAGTTGCCATGGCCCGTATCATCGAACCAATAGACGGCGACGCCGGCGACTTGACGCGGTTTATCGAACTGATATTCCACCCATTCTTGGGTACCGCGGTGGTCCCACCACGTCATGCGCGGCAGACTCTGGTCGTCGGACCGTTGCGGCAAACGCCGGTCGCATAGCGCGCTGACCGTGTCGCCGCGCCAACAGTGCGAGGCATGTGGATGATAGGAAAGCGGTTGCGGCGGCGCCGTCCAATGATGCACATCGGGGCCGTCACCAATCTCCGGGAAGGCCGCGATACGCAACCGGGCGGCACCCATCGGGATTAACGTGATCGTTTCAACCGGCTGATCCGACCAGACTGGGCTGGGCTGCAGCTTCCCCACCATCTTCAGGTAATCCAGTTGCCATTCGGGAATTCGCTTGCCTTTCGCCAAGAGCTCGATGGGCGTGCCCTCGTGAGTAAATGGCATATCATCTTGCGGCCAGGGACGATGCACGACCTTGAACGACTCAGCCGGTGATTTCTTGTCCACCAGCAGGCCGTAATTCCAGGGCGTGGTCGGCCAAATCTCGATGTCCGGCCACCGATCCGAGCCGCCGACCCGCACGTATTTCTCGCCAATTTTCAGCGCGTACGTAAGTGGGCCACGATCAACCGAAATGCTGTTCTGATTCTGCTGCCACTGGCGGATCCTGATTGCCATCGGCAAGTGGATCCGCACGGTGTCACCGTCGGACCACGTGCGGGTCAAGACAATGAACTGGTCTGGCTTGCCGGCCGCGTCGACCGGTTGATCGTTGATCCACAGC
>Ga0114931_10005054_pt1 | contig 16330 bp, 17 predicted proteins | sample 2SBtaG_FD_89579 | JGI IMG/M metagenome (GOLD analysis project Ga0114931, IMG submission 89579) | Deep subsurface microbial communities from Kolumbo volcano to uncover new lineages of life (NeLLi) - 2SBTROV14_V59a metaG | ecosystem: Environmental > Aquatic > Marine > Volcanic | place: Kolumbo...
CTGAGCCAGATCGAAGCGCTGGGCGCTGGTCTTGTTGATGGCGTCGTCGAAGAAGAAGCCCATGGCGGGATTTATGGTGCCGAACGCCGGGATGGCCCTGCCGAACTGGGCCCGGCGGATGAAGTCCTCCCGATCGAAGGCCTTGGCGATGGCCAGACGGACCTTGAAGCCGTTCTCTCTTCCCAGCTCATCCAGGGGTTTGTTGAAATCCGGTACCTTGAAGGGATCGCGCCAGGGGTTCATCCATAGCGACTGGAAGCCGGGACCGGGAATGGTGCTGACCACCAGATCGGAGTTGGCTTCGAAGCGGTCGATCAGCTCGGCGGCGGGAGGGTTGCCGCCGATCAGCTGGATGTCGCCGGCCTCGATGGCGGCGGCCAGCGGTTCGGGTTCGATGATGGGGATGGGGGTGGCCTTGTCGAGTCGCGGCCGTTCGTGATCGTAGTAGCCTTCGAAGCGCTCGAGCACCACGCCCTGTCCCAGCTGGTGGGAGGTGACGCGGAAGGGGCCGGTGCCCACCGGGGTGAGGCCGTACTGTTCGGTCCCGAGTTCTTCCAGGGCGCGACTGCTGACGATGGTCATGGCGCGGCCGCTGGAGCGCTCCAGGGTCTTGACGAGGAACGACGCCTGAGGGGCGCTCAGTTTGAAGCGGACGGTCAGGTCGTCGATCTTCTCCACGCTCTCCACGTTGGCGATGACCCGCGAGTGGATGGACTTTTCGGGGTCCTTGGAACGGTTGAAGGTGAAGACTACATCGTCGGCGCCGAAGGGATCGCCGTTGTGGAAGGTGACACCCTCGCGCAGGTTGAAGGTCCACTCGAGCCCATCGTCGGAAACGCTCCAGTTGGTTGCCAGGTCGCCTTCGGCCACCAGATTGGGGTTGATGTGGGTGAGGCCGCCGAGGACGTTGGAGGTGATCTGGAACTCGAGTACCTGGTTGATCTGGGCGGGGTCGAGCGTTTGGATTTCACCGGTGCCCGCCCAGCCGGCGGTGAGTTCTCCACCACGCTGGCCCTGGGCGAAGACGCGACGGTTGCCGATGCCGGGGAGCAGCTGGGTCATCGACAGCATGCCCGCAGCCGCCATGAGACGGAGCACTGTGCGGCGGCTCAGCCTGGGACCACTCAGATCTGACTGGCTCAGGCCGAAAAGGGGATCTTCGGGGTCGAAGTCGTAGGCCGACTCCAGCTCTTTACGGAGCCGCTTCTTGTCCTTCTCACTCAGTTTGTTTAGATCCTTCATGATTCACTCCTTCATGACCGCGGGGGCGTAGAACTTGCTGGAGGGAAGCGGGCGACCTCCTTTCTGTACGCTGTCTTGTGCTGGTGGGGATTGGACCCGCACGGGGGGTGGTTTGGTGATGAAGAAGTTCATTAAATGGCTCGAGCGCATATTCTGCCGCTGGGGTACTGTAGAGGACAAATGCCGGGTCTTGATACGGATATAGCCAAACTTTAGTACCATTTGCCGCGGTTTGTCAACATTTTCCCGTTGACAATTGCGCAATGCGTACTCTACAATGCCGGTAATTTTTCTGAGGATGTTCGTTTCTAAGATGGTTTTTCTAAAGGTAGATGTCGAAAGTGGATGCACTCGATAAAAGGATCATCATCGCCCTGGAGGATGACGGCCGACGGCCCTACCGGGATATCGCCAGGGAGATAGGGGTGGCTGAGGCAACGGTACGCTCCCGGGTCAACAAACTCATCGATCGCGGCATGATCCACATCACGGCGGTAGGTGATCCCCTCAGACTCGGAGTAGAGGTGGCCGCCATCAGCCTGATTCGGGTCAGGCCGGGTCATATTATCGCGGCCGCCAACCTGCTGGCCAGCTTTCCCAACGTCCGCTTCGTCGGCACCTCTTTCGGCTCGGCCGATATCATCATCCAGACCTTGCACTCTAGTGCGCAGGAGCTACACCACTTCATCGCCGATCAGGTGCCCAAGGCCATTCCCGAGGTGATCAGCACCGAGACCTTCCAGCTGGCCGAGGTGCTGAAGAGCTCCTGGGAGTGGCGTACCTGGTTCGAGGGGGAGGCAGGGGTGAAGTCTTAGGTGTGGCTCAGCCTCTACGCTGGCTTCCTGCATGCCTGTTGCGGCTGCGTGTTCCGGACCATCCAGCCTGGCTGCGCCGGCGCCGCGAAAAGTGGGCTTGACCGGCAGCAGGAGCGGTTTCTCGGGGAGCCGCGGGCTGATAGTCGAAGTCATGGCAGTGGATCCGCTCGAGCCTGGCGTCTAGCAGCCGCTCGATGTTGCGCACCATGACCTCGTCGTCACGGGTGACCAGGGTGAACGCCTGACCGGTTCGTTCCGCCCGCCCGGTACGGCCGATGCGGTGGGTATAGCTCTCGACGGTATCGGGCATATCAAAGTTGATTACGTGTGAGACCCGGGAGACATCGATGCCCCGCGCCGCGATATCGGTAGCTACCAGGATACGGTAGCGACCCTGACGAAAGCCATCGAGCGCCAGCTGGCGCCGACGCTGCGACAGATTACCCTGTAGGGAAGTGACCGACTGGTCATTGCGCTTCAGCTGCTCGGCCAGGCGTTTCGCTCGGTGCTTGGTACGGGTGAACACCAGTGCGGATCGGGGATGGTGATATTTGAGCAGATACTTTAGCAGGGCGGTCTTCTGGTGCTTCTCCACCGGATAGATGGCGTGCGCGACGGTTTCGGCCGGAGCGCTGCGACCGATCTGAATGGTGAGCGGATCGCGCAGGATATCGCGGGCCAGTGAACGGATGTCGGTGGGCATGGTGGCGGAGAACATCAGCGTCTGCCGACGTGCCGGCACTCGGCTGACGATCCTGCGGATGTCGGGCAGGAAGCCCATGTCGAACATGTGGTCGGCCTCGTCCAGGACCAACACCTCGACGCCGGCGAGATCGGCGTGACCCTGCCGGAGGTGGTCGAGCAGGCGGCCCGGGCAAGCCACGATGATCTCGGCCCTGCCGCGCAGCGCTGAAATTTGCGGCTTCATGCCGACGCCACCATAGACGGTGGCGCTGCGCATTCTGGTGCCCTGCCCCAGTACCTTGAAGTCGGCGCTGATCTGTTCGGCCAGTTCGCGGGTTGGCGCTATGACGAGCGCCCGCACGCGGCCACGCGGCCCTTCGAGTAGGCGCTCTAGGATAGGCAGGGCGAAGGCGGCCGTCTTGCCGGTACCGGTCTGGGCCAGTCCCATGACGTCGCGGCCGGCCATGATCGGAGGTATGGCTTGGGCTTGGATGGGAGTGGGGGTCTTATACCCCGCGACGGTAACACCAGCCGCTACGCGCGGATGGAGACCGAAGGTATCGAATGTCATAAAGGGTCCTTCCTTGGCTTATCTGCAGCCAAGTCGCACCCTCAGCTGTCATCGGATAGCGTACCCAACATACCTCATGTCTGCGGTTGAAGAGGAGTTCCGAGAGACGATGGGATCAGGGCTGGTTTCAGCTCGAGCCGTCGAGGGTGGCGTAACGCCCCGCGTAGTAGAGCAGGGGAGCGCCCCGACTATACTCGAGGTGCTCTACCTGTCCTATGAACAGGGTGTGATCTCCCGCCTGCTGGGAGGCGACGATGCGGCATATGAGGTGGGTAAGAGCGCCCTTTATCAGGGGAAAGTCGCCCTGAAGCGCGAAGGGATCACCGATGTCGGCGCCGGGTAAGCCGGCGAAGTGACTGGACAGCTCTTCCTGGTCGTGCCGGAGGATGCTGACGCCGTAGCGGCTGCTCCGCTGCAGGATGCCGTGCGCCCGGGTCTGTTTGCCGATGGCGATCGCTACCAGGGGAGGCTCGAGCGATACCGACATGAAGGCGTTGACGGTGATGCCGTGGATCGCCTCCTTGTCCTGCAGGGTCACTATGGTGATGCCGGTGGCGAAGCGGCCGAGGGCATTACGGAATTTGCGTGGAGCTATCATCATGATTTTTTTCGGCTGCCTTGGGATCGTCAAAGCGAACTGATGGGGCCGCCGGGGACTACTGATTGTAGGCACGATGGTTCCAACAGTCAATAGCCCTTCCCGGCGATATAGGTATAAGCACCTCCCACCCAAATTTTAGGCAAGATGCCTCGAATTCAGGGCGAGCAGAGCGAATAACCGCGGCCGCCCGCGATCCCAGGCAAAACATGACTTGGACATTTAGATGTCCTTCTTGAAAATCGATGTTGGGCAGGCCGACCTCGTCGGCTCGGCGTCGCCGGCGGCTAGCTAGCCGAGGGATATCGGGGGTGGCGGGTCCGTTGTGGGAGCCTCTGCGGTTGTCACCGTCGCCGAGGAAACAGCTAGGGAGGGGCCATACCACGGGCTATACTCGTGACGAGCATTCGTCCGGGAGGTAGTTCTTGCAGAAGGCTGTCGTTGCCGTCGTAGGGGCCGGCACCATGGGGCGTGGGATCGCCCAAGTCGCCGCTCAAGCCGGTTACCCGGTGCGTCTCTACGATCCCCTTCCCCAGGCGCTCGAGGACGCCCACAGCCACCTGGAGGGGATCTTCGCCATGCTGGCCCGCAAGGGCAGATTACCCGAGGAACCTAAGAAGATACTGGCGCGCTTGCGCTTCTGCCGCAGTCTCGTGGAACTCCAGGATGCCGCCTGGGTGATCGAGGCGGCTCCCGAGGATCTGCCGCTCAAGCTCGAGCTCTTCCGCGAGCTATCCGCTCTCTGCCCCGAGGCGCTGCTTGCCACCAATACCTCCACGTTGTCCATAACCCGCCTTGCCGCCGCCGCCGAACGGCCCGAGCTGGTGGTGGGTCTGCACTTCTTCAATCCCGTACCGCTGATGAGGCTTATCGAGGTCATTCCCGGCCTACGAACCGCGTCGGAGGTCACGAGGCGGGCGGTGACCCTGGCCGAGTCTCTCGGCAAGGTCCCGGTGGTGGCTGCGGATCGGCCGGGGTTCATCGTCAACCGGGTGGCTCGGCCTTACTACGGTGAGGCCCTGAAGCTGGCTGGCGAGGGTCTTCTCCCGCAGGATATCGACCGGGTGATGCGCGCCCTGGGCTTTCGCATGGGGCCGTTCGAACTGATGGATCTGATTGGCCTGGATGTGAGCCTGGCGGCCACCAGTAGCGTATATCAGGCGTTTTTCCAGGATCCCCGCTACCGGCCTCATCCCCGTCAGCAGGCGATGGTGGACGCCGGTCTGTTGGGGCGCAAGAGCGGCCGCGGCTTCTATGATTACTCCAAAGACCGCCTCCGGCATCCCGGGCCGCCGCCGTCGGTTTCTTTGCGGCCGCTGCGCGCCCGTCTGGTCGGAGGAGGGGCATTAGCCGCGGCGCTGCGCTCGAGCCCCGGCCTGGCGGAAGAGGAAGCGGAGGTCATCCTGGATGTACGGGTGCCCCTGACCGAGAAGGTCACGGCTGCGGGGGAGCTGCCGATAGCGACGCTGGTCTGGGGACACTCCGCCTCGCTGGCCGCCGCTCTCGGTCCTCGCAGCATGGTGGGGATGAGTCTGTTGCCGTCACCGAGCGGGGTGGCGCCGGTGGTGGAGCTGTTCCCCCCATTATCCAGCGACAACGCCGCCCTGGTGGTCGCCCGACGGGTGTTCGCCGCCGCCGGTTTCGAGGTGCTGGTCTTTCCCGATCAACCCGGCGGGGTGGGGTTTCGTATCCTGGCGATGCTCATCAACGAGGCCGCTGGCGCCGTCGCCGAGCGGCTCGCCGCGCCCGAAGCCATAGACAGCGCCATGAAGTTTGGCGTCAACTACCCTTGGGGTCCCCTGGAGTGGAGCGAGTTTCTGGGTTTGGGGGTGGTCCTCGCCGGCCTGCAGGGCCTTCACGCCGAGTTGGGAGAGGAACGCTACCGCCCCCACCCGTTGCTGAGGCGCATGGTGGCGGCCGGCGTTCGGAGCTGGCGATGAAACCCCTTCCCACCGGCTACCGTGCCCTCTTCGAAACGGTGGTGACGGAGGCGATGACGGTGGATTTCCAGCAACCGGAACCCGGACTTGGCCGCTTGCACCCCGTTTATGCCACCTACTGGCTGACCCGTCACATGGAGCTGGTGAGTCGCAAGCTGATCCTGCCCTTTCTCGAACCTGGGGAGGAAGGGATCGGTTATCAGGTGACGGTACGCCATCTGGCCCCCACGCTCCCCGGCATGCGCGTCAGGTTGGAAGCGACCCACATAAAGACCGAAGGAAACAGAGTTCACGTCCGTTGCGAGGCGTTCAACGAGCTGGATGATCGGATCGGTGAGGGGAGTACTACCCAAGCGGTGTTGACCGTCACCAGGCTCGAGCAAGGCTTTGCGGCGTTGCGCAGGAGGTGGGAGGTTGCCCGTGAATAAGCCCCCGAGTCCAGATTCCTCCAGAAGTTGGCCGCTTGCCATCCGCGATCCGCTTCACCTATGCCCGCTCGTCAGTGCCGGGGTCGAGTCGTGACCGAGTACCGTACTATCCTCACCGAGCTGATGGGTGATGGCGTAGCGGTGGTGCGACTCGATCGCCCCGAGCGGCGGAACGCCCTGAATCAGCAGTTGATGGAGGAACTGGTGGCGGTGCTGGGCGCCTACGATGACGACGATGCCGTCGGCGCCGTGCGCCTGGCCAAGCAGGCCATCCTCAGGGCGGAGGAGACCTCGCTCGAGCAGGGTTTGGCGGCCGAGCGGCAGGGCTTCTACCTGCTCTTCGGCACCGAAGATGCTCGGGAGGGCATCCGTGCCTTCCTGGAGAAGCGCCGACCCAGCTGGAAGGGTAAGTGATGACAGAGCAACTTGTTTTCAAGCGGGAGGGTAAGGTGGTCACCCTGACGCTGAATCGACCCGCCGTTCTTAATGCCCTTACCCGGGGATTGTTGCGGGAGCTGGCGGTGGCCCTGAAGAAGCTGGCCGGGGACGACACCGTGAGGGCGGTGATCTTGACGGGGGCAGGCAGGGGCTTCTGCGCTGGCCAGGATCTCGGGGAGGTTCAGGAGGAGCCGGTGCCCTTTCGCCGTCGCCTGAACGAGGATTTCAATCCGGTAATCCAGGCTATCACCAACCTGCCCAAGCCCGTGATCGCCGCGGTCAACGGAGCGGCCGCCGGGGCGGGCATGTCTCTCGCCCTGGCCTGCGACCTGCGTCTGGCCGCCGATACGGCGTCTTTCACTACCGCCTTCACCCGCCTGGGATTGGTGCCGGACTGTGGGATGAGCGCCACCCTGCCGCGGCTAGTGGGGGTGGCTAGGGCCTTCGAGTTGCTGGTGACCTCCCCCAGGGTTACGGCGGTCGAGGCGGCAGGGTTGGGACTCGTCAACCGCGTGGTGCCCGCCGCCGATCTTCCCCGCGAAACTGCGGAGCTGGCCCTGTCTTTGGCTCAGGGGCCCACCCGGGCCTACGGCCTCCTCAAGCAGGCATTGCGCAAGGGGATGACGACTCCCCTGGAGGAGGTGCTCGAGTACGAGGCCTACCTGCAAGAGATCGCCGGTCGGAGCGCCGATCATCAGGAGGGGAAGGCGGCCTTTCTCGAGAAGCGTTTCCCGCGCTTCGAGGGGCGGTGAGTGGTGGATCTCGAGGTCTATCGGAAGCACTATCACAGTCTCGGATTTCAGCAGCCTGCTACGGGAGTACTGGAGGTGCAGCTGCAGGGTGAGGGGCGGCTGAACGCCATCGACGCTGCTGCGCACCGGCACCTGGCCTATCTGTGGAACGATATCGATGCCGATGGAGAGGTAGCTGCGGTGCTGGTGAGGGGTGAGGGAGAGGCCTTCTCGGCGGGCGGCGACTTTGCTTTGATCGAGGAGATGATGGCTTCCCACGAGGCCTTGGTGCGGGTGTGGAAGGAAGCGCGCGATCTGGTCTACAACGTCATCAACTGCTCGAAACCGATCGTTTCCGCCGTTCACGGTCCGGCGGTGGGAGCGGGGCTGGCGGTCGCCCTGCTGGCGGACGTATCCATCGCCTCGCGCAGCGCCCGCATCCTCGATGGGCACACCCGTTTGGGGGTAGCGGCGGGGGATCACTCGGCCATCGTCTGGCCACTTTTGTGCGGAATGGCCAAGGCCAAGTACTACCTGCTTACCAACGAACCCTTGGATGGCGCCGAGGCCGAGCGGATTGGCCTGGTCTCGCTGTGTGTCGAGCCGGAGGAGCTCTTCGAGAGGGCGCTGGCGGTCGCCCGGCGACTGGCCGAGGGCAGCCCCACCGCGCTGCGCTGGACCAAGTACGCCCTCAACAACTGGTTGCGGCTGGCCGGTCCGACCTTCGATGCCTCTCTGGCGCTCGAGTTCCTGGGTTTCGGTGGTGAAGATGTTCGTGAGGGACTTGCTTCCTTGCAGGAGAAGCGTCCACCCGTCTTCCAGCGGAAGGTGCCTCGAACGCGTGAGAACAGATGAGCCTATGGGCGTATTATCCAGCGGGAGGTCATATGAATCGGTGGGCGCCCTACGAAATTCAATACACACAGATTTCGTATACAAATCGCCGCTTTGGCGGCGCATTGTATCGTAAAAGTCTGTATCGTGAAGGTTGTACTCGAGCGCGCACCTCTGCTGTTCGTCATGCCGACAGGAAGCCGCCGTCCACGGCAATGACGGCGCCCTGGACGTAGCTAGAGAGGTCGCTTGCCAGGACCGCTACCATGCGGGCTATCTCGTCGGGACTGCCCAGGCGACCTATAGGGAGCCGGCGGGCGAAGTCGATGCCGGCGACGAGGGGATCGAATTTGAAGCGTAGTACTTCGCGGGCCGCCCGTTTGGTGCCCGGAGTGACTATGCCGCCGGGCAGCACCACGTTGATCCGGAAGCCGCTGCGGCCGTGCTCCCTGGCGAGGGCGCGGGTCAGGGCTATGACCCCGGCCTTGCTCACGCCGTAGGGGGCCAGGTCGTGTTTGAAGGGTAGGATGGCCTCGATCGAGCCGATATTGACGATGGTGCCGCCTTTCTCCTGGCGCGCCCGGATCATGTGCTGACACATCCAGAAGACGGCGTCGAGATTGATGGCCATGACCTGCCGGTAGAAGTCCTCGTCGACTTTCAGGAAGGCGCGGAAGGGGTACACTCCAGCGTTGTTGACGAGGATGCCCGGGGGAGTATCTTGGAGGCCGCTCCACAGTTCGTCGATGGCTCGACGGTCACCCAGGTCGGTCTGGTGACAGGTTATCCGGTGGTCGAGGGTGCTCAGGTCCTCGGCAACTGCCTCGAGGTTTTGTGGATCTATGTCCACCAGGATCAGCTCCGCCCCTAGTTCGGCCAGTCGCACGGCGATGGCGCGGCCGATGCCGGCGCCGGCACCGGTTATCAGCGCCCGCTTCCCTGCGAGAGAGAGAAGTTGCTGCAGCGGGGGGTGAGGGTTAGTCCCGGCGGGGGGCAAGGGCCGCCTCGCGGGTGGGTTGCATGATCAGCTGCCGGAATATCCGCCCCATGGTTTCGGGTGGATAGGGGGTGTCGTGCGCCAACCACCACTCGATGAGCGCCATAAAAGAGCGGATGATGTGGTGGGCGGCGACCTCCAGGGGAATGCAGCCGTCCGGCCGTTCCTGGAAGGTAGCCGTTACCCCCTGGATACCTACCTCGAGGGCGCGAGGGAGCAGCTCGAGCGCGTGCTGGCCCCCCAGGAGAACGCGATAGAGGTCGCTATGTTCCTGGGCGTGGCGAAAGACCAGGGTGCCGGTGCGGTCCGGATCGGCGGCAGCCGACAGGGGTTCTAATAGCGTCATGAGCTCCTCCAGAACACCCTCGAGCAGGTCGTGAAGCAGTTGATCCTTGTCCCGGTAGTGCCGGAAGAAGGTGGCGTAGCCGACCTGCGCCCGTTCGGTGATATCGCGTATGTTCACGCTCTGATAGCCTCTCTCGAGAGCCAGGGTCACCAGGGCGTTGCCCAGGAGCCTGCGGGTGCGAAGGACTCGGAGGTCCGGACGGAGTAGCGGTTCTGGGGAACCTTGCCGACTTTCCGGAGGGGGGGTGTTTTTGCTCATGGTTGGCCCTTCACTTCACGCTCTTATGATATAGAATAACTCTTATGATACACGGTGTGTCAATAAGGAGTTGGGCGATAGGGATTTGGTCAGGGAGAAGGTTGCGATATCTCTATCTCTGCAGTGCGGGCATAGCGCTCGTTGCCGTGCAGGTTGTCGGAGCACAAACTGCTGGAGCGCAAACCGCTGGAACACAGCTTTCGGGAACACAGATGGAACCCACCGAACTCATTGCCCAGGGAGCTTTCGAAGAAGCCTACCTGTTGGCCCTACAAGAGGGGGGAGGCGATGCCCTCACCACCGCCGCCAGGGCCGCCAGCTTCCTCGCCACCTACCAACTCGAGGATCATGCGGAGCAGCTGAGCTGGCTGGAGCGGGCGGTGGCGGCCGCCGAACAGGCGGTGACGGAGGATCCCGTCTCTGCCGCCGCCCACTTCGAACTCGCCCGCGCGGTAGGCCTCCGAGACCAGTTGCGAGGCTTTCCCGGCAATCTCGAAGCCGCCACCCGCCTGCGCCGAGAACTCGAGCGCACGCTCGAGCTTGATCCCGATCACCCCGACGCCCTGGCGGCCCTCGGCAAATGGCATCTGGAGCTGGTCGAGCGCGGGGTGGCCTTCCTCTACGGCGCCAGGCGCGACAGGGTGCTTCCCCTGTTGGCCAGGGCGGTGGAGATCGATCCCGAGCGCGTCGGCTTGAGGGTCGAGTATGCCGATGCCCTATTGCGCCTGGATGAGGAGGAAGAGGCCCGCGCCCAACTGCAGATCGCCCTCTCGCTGTCAGCCGAAGAAGCTGCCGATCGCTATGAGCGGGCTCGAGCCGAAGCGATGCTTCAGGGCCTTCCCTGATTCTGGATCAGGGAATGTCCCGTCATCTCCTCGGGTTGAGGAACCCCCAGTAGGGCGAGCAGGGTGGGCGCCACGTCACCTAGTACCCCGCCGCTACGCAGCCTGGTAGGCGCCGCCGCGCCTACCAGGACGCAGGGTACCGGGTTGGTGGTGTGAGCGGTATGCGGGCCCCCATCCTCGTCTATCATCATCTCGGCGTTGCCGTGGTCGGCGATGATCATGGTGATTCCCCCCCGGGAACGCACCGCCTCCACCAGCTGGCCGAGACCTTTATCCGCCGCCTCGCAGGCCCTGACGGCCGCCTTCAGTACCCCGGTATGACCCACCATATCGGGATTGGCGTAGTTCACCAGGATAAAGTCGTCATCCCCCCCACGGATGCGCTCGAGCGTCGCCCGGGTCAACTCGGGAGCACTCATCTCGGGTTTCAAGTCGTAGGTAGCCACCTTGGGAGAGGGGATGAGCTTGCGAGTCTCACCGGGAAATGGAGACTCGCGTCTGGCGTTGAAGAAGTAGGTGACGTGGGCGTACTTCTCGGTTTCGGCGGTATGGTACTGGCGCAGACCGGTCTTGCTGATGACCTCGGCCAGGCATTTGGCGATGGCGGGAAGCTCGAAGGCGAAGGGGGCGGCGAGATCCTGATCGTACTGCATCAGGGAGGCGAAGTGGATCGCGGGCGGGCGGCAGCGTTCGAACTCATGCCACCCGCTATCTCCCAGCAGGGCGTAGCTCAGCTGTCGAGCGCGGTCGGCCCGGAAATTGAAGAAGATGACGCCATCGCCGTCTCGTATGGGGCCGATGGCCTTGCCGTCGGCCGTGATTACCGTCGGTTGAATGAACTCGTCGGTTTCTCCGCGCTGATAGGCTTGTCGCACGGCCTCGACCCCGCTGTCGGCTTGCCATTCACTGCTACCGCACACCAGGGCGTCGAAGGCCCTTCTGGTTCGCTGCCAGCGGTGGTCGCGATACATGGCATAGTAGCGGCCGCTGACGCTGGCGATCCGGGCTACCCCTTCCCCCGCGATCTTCTCCTGCAACTCCGCAATATAAGCCTGGGCACTATCCGGAGGGGTATCCCGGCCGTCGGTAAAGGCGTGGACATACACCTGCCTGGCACGCCGTTTCCGCGCCAGCTCCAACAGGGCATAAAGGTGGTCCTGATTGCTGTGCACGCCGCCGCGGCTCACCAGTACCAGCAGGTGGATGGCATGGCCTTCGGCCTGTTCGAAGACCCCATCAAGAACGGGGTTGCGGTAGAATTCACCGTCATCTATGAGTTTCTGGATGTAGCTCAGACTCTGCATGACGATACGTCCGGCCCCGATATTCATGTGCCCTACCTCACTGTTGCCTATCTGGCCGTCAGGCAACCCCACCGCACTCCCGGAAGCGGTCAGTTGTGTGTGAGGCCCTTGGGACCAGAGGGCATCGAAGTTGGGGGTATCAGCCAACCTCACGGCGTTGCCCGGCCCCGCCGGGGCGAGACCGAAGCCGTCGAGGATGATTAGCGCTACTGGTCTTGTCATACCTGATCTCCTTATAATGAGGATATTCCGATGGGGTATTGCTATGAGGGATGTTGCTATGATCGGAGGGCTTGCCTAGCGCCACCGCCCAAGCGCTCGAGCCACCCGGTGATCGAGCAGATCCAGGTCGTCTTCCGAGATGAGGGCGGTGGCCTTGCCGAGGCGCAGGGCCAGCAGACAGCGGCTTATCCGCTCCAGATGGGATTTAAACGTCGGTTCCGCCAGGACTTGCGGCAACAGCTCGGGCAACAAGGCCTCCAGGTACGCCTCGGCGAGGTAAACCGCCACCTTGCGCTCATCAGGGCTCAGATGCGGCGTGGCCTCTTCGGGAGATATCGCCAGACTCCGGCTGGCCCTCTGGACCTTGGTGGATTCCGCGTAACGCTGGCAGGTGATGCAGAGTTCTTCGCTGTCGGTGAGAACTCCACAGAGCCTACAGGGACGCCAACCCTCGGCCCGTTTCCGGGCTTGGTAGGCCAACATGGCCTTCCCGGCCCGCATGGCCGGGCCTGCCAGTTTCTCTGGTAATCTCAGGATCCCAAGGTTTTTAGCCAAGCGGGACAGGTCCTGGGCCTCCACCTTGACCGGGGCGGGAGGAGGCGCTTCCGGCTTGTTTGGTTGTCTGCCTACCTGGAAGCGGATTTCCCGAACCTCGCGAACCCCGAACTTCGCCCTATAGACATTTAGGAATTTCTGGCGCTGCAACATCAGGTGCATCGATGTCTCGCTGTCCGACACCTCGACGAACAACACCCCATCGCGCAGCACCTTCGCCGTCGTGAAACGGGCCACCTCGACCCCCACCACCTGGGGCCAGAGCAGCACCGCTTGCGCGCGCCTTACCGCCCGGCGCATTCCCCCCCGCCGGAATACTTCCGCCAACAGATCGGAAACGTGCTTCTCATGACTCACGGCTGACCACCCCGTCTATGATGCGGAGGCGGGTAGTGGCCTTTGGAGGGGCTTCCGTGCCACTGACCAGCGCCTGAGGAGCCTCCTGGGTGAGCCTCAGCAGGAAATCCCGTCGGCTGGCATCGAGCTCGGCGGTGAAGTCATCCAGCAGCAGGACGGGTGGCTCATGATGCTTGTTTTCGAGAAGACGGTACTCCGCAATGCGCAGGGCCAGGGCTGCGGTGCGGGCCTCACCACGAGAACCATAGACCTGAACGCTGTTGCCGTCGAGATCGAGGAGTACATCTTCCCGGTGGGGACCTACCAGGGTAGCGCCCCGGTTACGCTCTTCCTGCCGACTATTCTCGAGAGCTTCGCTCAGCGTGGCCTCCTCGTGACTGTGCAGCTTTACCCCCAGTAGCTTGTCGTCGTTGGCCACGCTCCGGTACGCTTCGGCGGCGAGCTCCTGTACCCGCCGGATGACCCTTCGGCGCAGCTGGTGGATCTCACTGCCGAGTTTGAGGAACTGCTCGGTCCAGACCTCCAAGAGGGCAGCAGCGGAGAACGATTTCAAGGCGGCATTACGCTGCTCCACAACGCGATTATACTCGCGGAACACCAGGCCGTAGCGGGGCGAGAGTTTTGAGAGAAGCGCGTCCAGGTAAGCGCGACGCCTGGCGGGAGAACCGTGAATCAGCTCGGTATCTGCAGGGGTTATGAGTACTGCGGCGGCTACCCTGGCAATGTCGGCCGTACGTGCCGCCTGCCCGTCGAGGCGGAGTAGTTTGCGACCCGGAGCGAGGCCGATGTGGATGGTACTGACTCCCTCGGCGTGCTCGAGCTCCACCCCGACGAAACCTTCATTCTCGCCCCGGCGCAGCGAGGCCGTGATGGTACCAGCCGGCAGCGCGCCCGTGCAACCGAGGTAAGCGGCATCGAGGAGGTTCGATTTTCCCGTGGCGTTGGGAGCCACGATGGCGGTTACCCCCTCTGCGAATATCAACCTGGAGGTTCTTAGGTTGCGGAAGTTCAGCTGCGAGAGGGAACGGAGCAACACCAGGATAGTCTAAACCAGGATAGTCCAACCCTGGAGGAGGGCGGCCGGCAGCCGCCAAGAACACCGTTTCCGGGGAGAATGTCGGGGGCGGTTTCTACGAACGGAACGAGTGTCAACTAGAAAAGCCGGGGCTGCGGAAGGCATTTCGAGATGGTTTGTGGACAGCGTGAAGCACTGACGAATGGTGCTAGACTCCAGATATGGCTCAGCTCGATAGCGCCGCTTTGCGCAAGGATTTCCCCATTCTGGAACGAAGGATAGGCGGCAAGCCACTAATCTACTTCGACAACGCCGCCTCGTCGCAAAAGCCCAGGCAAGTGATTGAAGCTATGCGCGATTATTATTATCATCATCACGCCAATGTTCACCGCGGCGCTCACACCCTGGCGTCGGAGGCGACCGAACTCTATGAGGAAGCACGCAGGAAGGTGGCGCGTTTTCTGAACGCCCCGAGCGAGGTATCTCTGCTCTTCACCCGCAACACCACCGAAGCCATCAACCTGGTCGCTTACAGCTGAGGGCGCGCCAATTTGCAAGAAGGTGACGAGATCATCATCAGCGTGGCCGAGCACCACTGTAATCTGGTGCCTTGGCACTTTCTGGCGCGGGAGCGAGGTGTCGTCATTCGGGCCGTGGGGTTGACGCCCGACCACCGTTTCGATATGGGAACCTATCGAAAGCTTCTCTCGGAACGGACCAAGCTGGTATCGACCTGGCATATGAGCAATGTCCTGGGGGTCGTCAACCCCATTCGCGAGATCGCCGATGCAGCCCATGAGGTTGGAGCCTTGTTGCTGGTCGACGGGGCTCAGGCCGCCCCACACCTGGCGGTCGATGTCCAGGCGCTGGGAGCCGATTTCTACGCCATCTCGGGCCACAAGATGTGTGGTCCTACCGGGGCGGGAGCCCTCTGGGCCAGCGAGGAAATCCTTCGTGCCATGCCGCCCTTTCTAGGGGGGGGAGAGATGATCCGCAAGGTTTTTGTAGATCACAGCAGCTACGCGGATATCCCCACCCGTTTCGAAGCGGGGACCCCCAACATCGCCGAGGCCATCGGTCTGGGGGCGGCCGTCGACTACCTACAAGGGATTGGCATGGACGCGGTATTCGCTCACGATCAGGAGCTTTCTCACTATGCCCTAGAGCGACTGACGCCCCTCGAGAGTATAATCCTCTACGGTCCGCGGGGCCGGGATCGGGGCGGCATCGTGACCTTCAATATCGAGGGTGTTCACCCCCACGATGTCGCTACCGCTCTGGACGGCGAGGCCATAGCCATCCGGGCCGGACACCACTGCGCCCAACCTTTAATGCGGGCCCTGGGTGTGCAGGCGACCGCCAGAGCCAGCTTCTACTTCTACAACACTCGCCAGGAGGTAGACCGCTTCGTAGAGGCGGTGGTAAGGACCAGGGATTTTTTCGCCGCCTTTGCCTGACATCCGAACTTGGAGAGGAGCCATGTCCTTCCTCGAAAACCTCTACAAGGAGATCATTCTCGAGCACTACAAGCGGCCCCGCAACCACGGTAACCTCGAGTCCGCCACCGTTCAGCAGGAGGGGATCAACCCCTCTTGCGGCGATGAGCTGACGATCTTCCTCGAGGTCGCGGATGGAGTGGTGACAGATATTCGCTTTGCCGGTGAAGGGTGCGCCATCAGCCAGGCCAGCGCCAGCATGATGACCGAGGCGGTAAAGGGGAAAGGATTAGAAGAAGCCCTAGAGCTGAGCCGCGAGTTCAAGGCCATGATTCACGGTGAAGAGCCGAGTGCGGACCTTGGCGACCTGAAGTTCTTGCAAGGCATCTCCAAATTGCACGCCAGGGTCAAGTGCGCCACGCTGGCCTGGATCACCCTCGAGCAGGCTCTCGAACAGGTCGACCATTTCCCCTCGGGGTGAGCGCCGACCGGCGCCAGCCACCCCGCAAAGCCCGCTACTCGGTGCCCGCCAGAGTATTGCTCCTTGATTGCATGGGAACATTGTCAAGACTGCGTTCGAAGGCCTGCAGCATGGCCCTGAACTGCTCGCGGAACACCCACTGTTCCCGCTCGAGCCGGGCGAGTTCGATGCGGGCTTCCCTGGTTCTGGTCTCCGCACTCCGCAGTATCCTTACCTGTTTCTGCTTGGCTTCC
>Ga0114931_10005055_pt1 | contig 16330 bp, 16 predicted proteins | sample 2SBtaG_FD_89579 | JGI IMG/M metagenome (GOLD analysis project Ga0114931, IMG submission 89579) | Deep subsurface microbial communities from Kolumbo volcano to uncover new lineages of life (NeLLi) - 2SBTROV14_V59a metaG | ecosystem: Environmental > Aquatic > Marine > Volcanic | place: Kolumbo...
AACAAGTCAATTTCAATGGAAAAGAGAGCGTTCTCAAATGACAAAGATATTAAAATTAGAGTTAAAGGGTTTTAAGTCCTTTGCAAATAAGACCGAGATGCCCTTTGGGGACGATTTTAATTGTGTTCTAGGACCTAATGGTTCAGGTAAATCAAATGTACTCGATGCACTATGCTTCGTCTTAGGAAAATCAGGAGCAAAGGGGATGAGAGCAGAAAAGACTGCAAATTTAATCTATAATGGTGGTAAGAAAAAAACACCTATGAAAGAAGGAGAAGTCTCAATTACATTTGATAATACTTCTAAAATATTTAATGATGAAGACAAAACAATCAAAATATCAAGAATAGTAAAACAATCCGGTCAATCCAAATATAAGATTAACGAAAAGACTGCTACAAGAAATCAGATTCTGGATTTAATGAGCCGAGCAAGAATTAATCCTGACGGTTATAATATAATATTGCAGGGAGATATCATTCGCTTAGTTGAAATGAGCGGAGTTGAGAGAAGATTGATGATTGAAGAAATCGCAGGCATCAGTGTTTACGAAGAAAAGAAACAAAAAGCAATGAGAGAACTTCAAAGAGTAGAAGATAAAATGAACGAGGCAGATATTATTCTGGCTGAGAGAAAAACATATCTTAAGGAATTAAAAGCAGACAGAGATAAAGCCATGAAGTTTAAAGACCTTGACGATAAGATTAAAAGAAACAAGGCAACAATAATTAATGATAATATAAAGAAGCACGAAGTTGACAGAGATACATTAAATAAGCAAATAGATGCAATTCAAAAAGACATTAAAAAAATAGAAGACAAAATAATGTCAAACAGAAAACAAATCACTGAGAAGAAAAAATTAATCGGTGATATAAATAAGGAAGTTGAAAGAAAGGGAGAAAAAGACCAAGTCGCACTTCACAAAGTTGTTGAGAACTTAAAAGTCAATATTGCAGTTAATAACCAAAGAAACTCAACAATCAAACAGGAACTAGAAAAAGTAACTACTCGTAGAAATGAATTGAAAAACAGTTTCAAGGACATTGAAGCAAAGATTACAATCCTGGAAAAATCTAAAAAGGAAATTAATGAAAAAATCAAGATTAAAGAGAAAAGCATACTTACTATTGATTCTAAAATTGATGCATTCAAGAAAAAAAATAAGATGGAGAATGCAACTGACATTGATAAACAAATAGAAGAAATAGACCAGAAAATTGAGGAAGCTCAAGACTCTGTTAATGAATTGCGGGAAAAACAACAAACATATCTAAGAGAAAAAGATAGATGTGAAACACGTCTGCAAGGAATTGATGAAAGACTTGGTAAATTAATGGAAGTAGAAAAAGAGAATAAAGAATCAGTTGCTAAACTGAAACAATTTAAGACTGAATTTAAGAAGACTACTTCAGACTTAAACAAAGCACTCAATGATGATAATGAATTATCAGCTCAACAATCAACTGCTATTTCAAAGTTAGCTAGTCGAAACGAAGAATATTCAAAAATGACTGCTCGTTCAGCATCTGCAAGGGAATATTTCGCAGGTGGACAAGCAATTCAAGAAGTTCTTGCACTTAAAATAAAAGGCGTGTATGGTCTTGTAAGTGAGTTGGGAGACGTTCAAAAAGAATATGCCCTAGCACTAGAAGTCGCTGCAGGACCTCGATTGAAGAGTGTTGTTGTTGAAAATGATGCGGTTGCAGCAAAATGCATTGCACACTTAAAGAAAAATAGATCCGGAGTTGCCACATTTATTCCTTTGAATAAAATCAGAGCAGCAGAAGATATGGCTGCAAAAAAAGGAACTGGAGTAATTGGAAAAGCAATAGACTTAATTTCATACGATAAAGATTATGAAAAGGCATTCAAATATGTCTTTGGAAATACACTAGTTGTAAAAGATATTGAAACCGCACGGCGTATAGGTGTTGGAACTGTAAGAATGGTTACTCTTACTGGTGATTTAGTAGAAACATCAGGAGCAATGCAAGGCGGACACCGCGAACGAAATAGAAATATAGGGTTTATGGAAAAAGAACTCAAAGATAACATGAGGCGACTTGAAAAAGAAATTTCTGAGTTAGAAGCAGTATCTGCAAGAGTTGGTCAAAAAAGAAAAGACAATGAAGAGCTGATAACTAGATTAAGAGAATTAAAAGCCAACTTAGAAGGAGAGATAATTACTCTAGAAAAAGTTTTACGACTTGATTCAGGCGACTTAGACTCAAATAAAAATGAAAAAACAATTCTAAGAGATGAAATTAAATCACTCGACACTAAATTTGAAGCTGTTTTGAAAGAAGTTTCGACAAAGAACTCTGAGCTTGTAAAGTTAAAAACTGAGAAACAAAAACTACGAGATCAAATTAACCAATTAAGAAATCCTCGGTTACTTGCTGAATTAACAAGTTATGAGCAGAAAAAAGCAGAGTTGAAGACTGAGATTGGCGAACTTAATTTAGAAATAAAAAGAACTGATTCAGAAACTGAAAATATATTTGGGCCTGAAAGAGAAAAGGTTCGCGAAATCTTTAAACAACTTGACAAAGAAGAAAAAGACTTCGAAAAAGAATACATGGAATTAAGAAAACTCATAGTCGTACAAGAAAAAGAACTGAAATCAAAAGAAGCTGATGAAAAGAAGTTCTTAGCTAAGTTTAAGAAATTGTTTGCTAAACGTGATAAATTTAATAATGATAGTAATAAGCTTGAGAACGAAATCATAAAAGAAAATGACGGTCTTCGTAACAAAGAGCAAAAAGTAAATATTTTAGGAATGGAAAATGCTAAAGTAAAAGCTGAACTTGCTGGTTTAGAAGAAGAATACAAAGGATACGAAGGTGTTCCATTGTATAAGAATAAACCTCTCGATGAGATTAAGAAGGAGATAAATGATTTTGAAAAAATGCTTGATAATATCGGCGCTGTAAATATGAGGGCTCTTGAGATTTATGATAATGTTGAGAAAGAATACTTGAAATTAACTGAGAAGAAAGATAAGCTTGTCAAGGAGAAGGAAGATGTTATGCTTATGATAAATGAGGTTGATTCTAAGAAGAAAGAGTTATTCATGAAGACGTATGATGTTGTTAATCATAATTTCAAGGAAATTTTTGATACTCTTTCATCTAAAGGAACTGCTTCTTTTAGTTTAGATGACCCAAAAGACCCATTTAACGGCGGAATGAATATACGAGTTAAACTTACAGGAAAAAAATACATGGATATTAGAAGTCTTTCTGGTGGAGAGAAGACTATGACTGCTTTAGCGTTTATTTTTGCTGTTCAGGAACACGAACCTGCTGCATTCTACATTTTAGATGAGGTTGATGCTGCACTTGATAAAAAGAACAGCGAACGCTTAGCGAAGCTCATCAGAGAATATAGTAAGAGAGCTCAATACATAATAATTTCTCACAATGATGGCCTCATTGGTGAGGCAACACAGCTATATGGTATTTCTATGAATTCAGATGGTCAATCCAAGGTCACGACATTGAGGATATAGGGATTCTAAACGAAAAAGTAAATATTATTGTAAAATAAAAATGATAACTCCCTACAAACCTGAATACTTGGAACAAATAAAAGAACATTTAGACAAAGAGTCAATTAGGATGTTTGAGAATGACTACTTCGTCAAATTGTTTTATGTTGATTCTAATAGCGATGATGGAGAGGACGGTAAAGATATAGTTAAGGGCTGGACAATATTACAACCATCAAAAGACAGATTAATCATTGACTGGATATTTGTTAAAGAGAAGTACAGACAGCAAAAAATTGGAACACAACTCATGGAAGAAATTAAAAAATATGCAAAAGAAAATAACTTTCGAGGAATCAGCGTAAACACTGGCTCAAACACTGTCTGGGCAAGAAACTTCTACGAAAAGAACGGATTTGAACAAGTAGGCAAGGTAAAGAAATTCTTCAACTTCGACAAAGAACACGTATTCTACTGGTTTGAAATATAGAAATTCTTATAAACTTTGAATTCAAAAGATTATTAATGACAAAAAAAGACCCATACGTCAAAGTGTGTCCTCAGTGCGGAAGCCCTTATGTAATTACTGATTTCTCTCAGGCATGTTTAGTTGCAGGAGGACTTATGGGTTACACCTGCAATAATTGTGGACATTCAGCTCAAATTTTTCCGGAAATGCTATTATCAAAAGTTAAAATATTAAAAAATAAAAAATTAGGGGACACAAAACAAAATGGCTGATTCATCACTACTAATAAAAATTCTTGCAGCAGTTGCAGCAACAATATCAATTCTATTAGCAATTACATTAATTGACAAAATGGCAAAGAAGAGAGCAGAAAAAATGAATGCTCAAAATAAGCAAGTAGAAAAAAACTTGAAGAAAACTTCTAAGAAAAAATAATTCGTCGTAGGACTTTATGTCCTACCGGAGATTGCGTTCAAAAAGCGAAACTTTTGGTAGAAAAAAACTTAAAGAAATCAAAAAAAGAAATGATTATTTTCTTGCAACTAATAATATTATATCTATCATTCTGCAACTATAACCATATTCGTTGTCATACCAAGATACTATTTTTAAGAAATTACCATCCATCATCTTTGTCAAACTAGAATCGAAGATGCTTGAATGTGGATTTCCAATAATATCAACACCAACAATAGGGTCCTCTGTATACTGAACAATACCTTTAAGTTCATGATTAGAAACATTCTTAAAAAGTTCATTTACACTTGCAACAGTTGTATCTTCCTTTAGTTGACATACAAAATCAACAACTGAACCATCTGGAACCGGAACTCTCATCGCAATACCATCTAATTTGCCTTTTAATTTAGGTAAGACTTCTCCTACCGCAACTGCTGCGCCTGTTGATGTTGGAACAATACTTTGTGTTGCGTGTCTTGCACGTCTTAAATCTCTGTGTGGTGCGTCAACCAATCTTTGGTCTGCAGTAAATGCGTGAACTGTTGTCATAAATCCTCGTCTAATGCCATAATTATCATTCAATACTTTCACTAAAGGCGCCAAACAATTTGTTGTGCAAGAAGCATTACTAACTATAGCTTGGCCATCGTACAAATGTTCATTTACACCTTTTACAATTGTGAAAATATTTCCTTTTCCAGGAGCACTCAGAACAACTTTTTTTGCACCTGCTTTCAAGTGCAATCCTGCTTTTTCTTCAGTTCTAAAAAAACCCGTACTTTCAACTACGACATCAATGTCAAGTTGTGCCCATGGTAAATTAGCAGGATCTCTTTCTGCATAAACATTTATTCTTGTACCATTTACAGTTATGGAGCTATCATTAAAAGATATTTCGCCGTCAAATCTTCCATGAACAGAATCATATCTTAAAAGATGTGCAAGTGTCTTTGTATCTGTCAAATCATTTACCGCAACAAACTGAATATCAGGATGTTTGTGTCCTGCACGAAAAACCATTCTACCAATACGACCAAATCCATTGATTGCTACTTTTATCATAAAATTCCCCCCTTAATTAAAATTTATTTGCCAATCTCTTTTTCTTTTTTGGCAATTGCAATTCTTGTCTTAATTACTGTATCTGGATTCAAACTAATACTTTGAATTCCTTTTTCAACTAAAAACGTTGCGAACTCAGGATAATCTGATGGTGCTTGCCCACAAATACCTATGTATTTTTCTTTTCTGTTTGCAACTTCAATAACATTCGAAATTAATGTCTTAACTGCATCATTTCTCTCATCGTAAACATGTGCAACTAATTCTGAATCTCTGTCTACTCCAAGAGTCATCTGGGTTAAATCATTTGAACCAATACTGAATCCGTCAAAGATATCTAAAAACTGGTCTGCTAAGATTACGTTTGAAGGAATCTCACACATTGCATATACTTTCAGTCCTCCTTTGCCTTGTTCTAAACCATTTTCTTTCATAACAGCAAGAACTTTTTTGCCTTCTTCTATTGTTCTGCAAATTGGAATCATTACAATAATATTATCAAGACCAAATTCTTCACGTGCCTTAACAAATGCTTGGCATTCCAATGCGAATGCTGCTTTGTATTTATCGTCGTAGTATCTTGATGCTCCTCTCCAGCCAATCATAGGATTGTCCTCTACAGGTTCGAATCCTCTTCCACCAAGAAGGTTTGCATATTCGTTTGATTTGAAATCAGACAAACGAACAATAACAGGTTTTGGATAGAATGCTGCTGCAATCATTCCTATTCCTTCTGCAAGTTTATCTACAAAGAATTTTGTTTTGTCAGGATAACCAAATGTTAATTCTTCAATTTTTTTCTTTGCATCTAAATCACTTAAGTTGTCATAATTAATCAGAGCGAGTGGATGTGCAACAATTGAATTGTTGATAATGAATTCTTCTCTTGCAAGACCTACTCCTTCATTTGGAATAAAACTGAATTCAAATGCCTGTGAAGGGTCTCCGACATTCATCATAACATGAGTTTTTGGTTTATCCATTGCTTCAATGTCTGTTTCATCGATTCTAAAATCAAGAAGCCCCTCATAAACTGCCCCTTCGTCTCCCGTTGTACAATCCACTGTAATTTCCTGTCCTGTTTTGATTACCTGAGTCGACGTACCTGTTCCAACAACGCAAGGTATTCCAAGTTCTCTTGAAATAATTGCTGCGTGACACGTTCTTCCGCCTCTGTTTGTTACAATTGCTGAGGCAATTTTCATAATAGGTTCCCAGTCAGGGTCTGTCATTTCTGTTACAAGAACTTCTCCTTTTTGGAATAAATGAATATCTTTAACATCATTTATTACGTGAGCTTTTCCTTTTCCAATTCTTGAACCAACACTTCTGCCTGATATGAGTTTTTTTCCTTTTCCTTCAAGAACATATGTTATTAACTTGTTTGCATCTCTTCTGCTTACAACAGTTTCTGGCCTTGCCTGAACAATAAATAACTCACCGGTAATTCCATCTTTAGCCCATTCCATATCCATTGGTTTAAAGTGACCTGCTTTTTCTGAATAATGGTCTTCAATAACACATGCCCAGTTAGCTAATGTTAGAACTTCTTCATCACTCATGCAGAATTTTCTTCTCTCTTCATCAGGAACGCTTAAGTTCTTTACAGGTTTATTTCCCTGCAAATCATATACCATTCTAATTTCTTTTGAACCAAGTTTTCTGTAAATAATTGGTTTGAAACCTTTTTTCATAGTGGTTTTAAAAACATAAAATTCATCAGGATTAACAGCTCCCTGAACTACATTTTCTCCAAGACCATACGCTCCTGTGACGAGTACTGCATCCTTAAATCCAGATTCTGTATCAATTGAAAACATAACTCCAGAAGTTGCTTTGTCAGAACGAACCATTTTTTGAACACCAACACTTAATGCAATGTTAAAATGGTCAAACCCCTTGTCCTGCCTGTAGCTAATTGCTCTGTTTGTGAATAGAGATGCAAAGCATTTTCTGCACGCATCTAATAAAGTGTGTTCCCCTCTTATATTAAGATATGTTTCTTGTTGACCTGCAAAGCTTGCGTCTGGCAAGTCTTCTGCTGTCGCACTGCTTCTAACTGCAACATCTGTATCTTCACCATACTCCTTACACATATTAGAATAAGCTTCTAAAACTTCCTTTTTTAGTTCCTCAGAAAATTCTGCTGAGCGTAGAAGTAATCTTACCTTGTGACCTCTTTCAGCCAAATTGTGCATGTCATGAGTGTTTAAATCTGAAAGAATATCTCTTATTTTTTGCATTAAATTATTGTCTTCAAGAAATTTACGATAAGCATGAGCAGTTAGTGCAAAACCATTTGGAATTCTTACACCTTTTGGGACAAGCAACCTATACATTTCACCAAGACTTGCGTTTTTTCCACCAACAAATGGAACATCCTCAATACCCAATTGATCAAACCATAAAACTAATGCATTTTGCTTATCCAAGTCACCACACCTCTTTTTAAATAAATACGATAATTAAAACACTAGTGTTAAATATATAAATCTTTCTATTAAATTAGTCGACAACAAATCAAAAATTATCTTTGAAAACCTTTTTTTCCTGTTAATGGAACAAAGCTACATTCTCCATGATATGACTCTTTTATGCCTGTTTTTGTTTTTACAATTTTTACGAGAGTTTGTCTCAAACGGCCTCCAACGGGCGCTACAAGGATTCCTCCAATTCTTAACTGAGATATTAATTCCTTAGGAATTTCTGGGCATGCAGCACTAACTAGAATTCTATCATAAGGATAATAATGAATTTCACCAACAGAACCATCCCCACAAACCACTTTTGCATTTGTTATTTTCAACTCATGCAATAATTTTTTACTTTTTTCTGCTAATTCAGGAATTTTTTCCACGGCGATAATCTTGCCGCAAAGACCCGATAAAACTGCCGTTGCATAACCTGAGCCAGAACCAATTTCCAAGACCTTATCAAATTCTTCGACGTTAAGAAGCTCAATCATCAGCGCAGTCATGAAAGGCTGGCTTATAGTTTGTGAATGTCCAATTGGAACTGCAAAATCACCATAGGACAAAGAAACTCCTTCTTTTGGGACAAATTTATGTCTTGGAACGCTATTCATGACAAAAAGAAGTCTTTCATCTTCTATTCCTCTCCTTTTTAGTTGTACTTCAACCATTGCAGAACGTTCCTTTTCAAACATATAACTTGTATTTATTTCAGAATAATTAAACTTTGTGGTAAAAACCTAAAAAATATCATAAAAGTATTCAAAAAGCAAACTTTAAATAACTCCTAATACAAAAAAAGAATCATGAACAAAAAATTTGCACTAATATTAGTTGTTTTCTTATTACTATTACTCATAGTTCTTTCAGGATGTAAAAAAATTTATGTCTGTTATGATGGAACAACCAGAGACAAAGAAAGAGAGTGTCCTACCGTTCCACATCCTCAAATATCTGAAAAGGAAGCAAAGAGTGCTGTCGACAAATGGGGATATGCGTACGCTTCTGCAAAAGCAGATAGATTTACACAAGTTAGTACGTATGCGGATAAATCAAATTGGAAGTCTGATATTTTATTTACAACAACAAAGACAGAGAAAGTACATGCGTTAACTATAGAAATTGATGGAAAAACAGCAACAATCACCTGTTTAACAGGTTGCGAATATGTTGGATTAAGTCCTGAAAAAACATAATTGGGCTAAAAGTCAGTTTTTTACCATTCTTCATCCAAAATCTTTTTAAATAATGTTTCATTCTTAGAATACATGGCAAAAGATAATAGAATCAACCTTCCATCATCGGGAGCAGGTTTGACAAAATATTTTGATGATTATAAATCAAAGATAATGTTCTCCCCAGAGGCAACCATAATAAGCATTTTGGCTGTTATACTTTTTGTTCTTTGGGCTTCTGGAAGTTTGGGTTTTTAGAGGTAAAGAAAAATGATACCAGGTATGAATCCTAGACAGATGAAACAAGCTATGAAAAGAATGGGAATTCAGCAAGAAGATATTCCTGCAACAGAAGTTATTATTAGATTAACAGATAGGGAAATAGTAATTCCGCAACCATCAGTTCAGAAAGTTAACATGATGGGTCAATGGACATATCAAATTTCTGGAGAGGAAACGCAAAGAAGTCTCGATTCTACACCAGATATTAACGAAGATGATATTAAAACAGTTATGGAACAGACAGGATGCTCAGAAGAAGAAGCAAAAAAGGCAATAGAAGATTCAAATGGGGATTTAGCTGAGGCCATACTAAAATTTACTGAAGAATAAGCTTACCAAAAACTCAATAAAATAGTAGGGGGGAGAATGGAAGTCTTTCAACAACTAAGAGATGAAGCTAAAAGAACAATAACAAAAGCAGACCATATGCTTGTGATGACATATCCTCTTTTGAATGAACCAAAAATCCTTGTTTCAGTAACAAACAATCTTTTGAAGTCAGTTGAATATGCAATGACTGCGGTTTTGGAATATGAAAGATTGTTCAAACGAATACCTCCTTTTCAAGATAACTTTTCCTCAAAATATGTTGTTTTCAAAGATAAAGTAGTTAGAAGATACGGAATAAATCCTCAGCACATAAAATTAATTTCAGATTTAAGAGAACTAGTTATGGCACACACGCAGAGTACAGTAGAATTTGCCAGGGACGGAAAATTCGTTATTTGTTCAGAAGATTATCAACTTAGAACACTTTCCCAAGGAGACCTTAAGAAATACATGGTCAAGGCAAAACTATTTATAGATGATATGTATAGGATAACACAAGAAAATGATGGAATCTTTAGATGACGCTAAAAATGAGCTTAAAAGAGTCGACCACCTCATTTACGTAAGCCTCAAATACACACGGACGGTAGATGTCCTCCTCAACACTATTAATAGGATGATAGCTGCTTATGATTCAATGTTTGAAACACTATTAAAAAAAGCTCTCGAAGAAAAAAAAATCGAGAGTATACCACCAACTCCAATTGAAAAGGGAAACAAAATAAAAAATCTTTATCCTGAAGATGAGGAAATGTCTGACAATGTTGAATTGTATTTCCTGTTAAGAAAACTTTACAGAAGCCAAAATCCTGAGAAGGAACAGGAATACAGAAGACATGTCGCAATGAAAACTATTGTTGATGGCACTGAAGAAATAGTAAATATAGATATTATCACAAGTTATTATCATTTTATGCTAAAATTTTTTAAAAGAGTAGAAGAACTTATTTTACCTGAGGAAAAATAATGGCGAAATTCCTGTGTGTGATGAGTGGAAAAGGAGGCGTTGGAAAAACAACGAGTGCAATCAATATAGGGCTTGCACTTACCAAATTAGGTTTGAACACCGTTGTATTAGATGGTAATCTTAGTTCTCCAAATCTTGCAACACACCTTGGAAGTGCATATTATCCTGTGACAATTCATGATGTTATGAGAGAGACGCACAATATAGACAGCGCAATATACAAGCACCCTTCAGGGCTAAAAATTATTCCTGCAGATGTTGCAGTCGAATCCATGCGAATAATAAATTTTGACAAATTGGAACAGCAGCTTCAGGATCTTCATCTGAATATGGATTATGTCATAATAGACGGCTCGCCGGGACTTGGACGGGAATCCACAAGGCTAATCGGCCTCTCGGACGAAATTCTTGTCGTCACAAATCAGGATATGCCCTCAGTTATTGATGCAAAAAGACTAATTGAATTTGCACAAAAATTCAATAAAACAATCGCTGGGCTCCTTGTTACAAAATACAAGAACAAAAAACACAAACTTAAAACAGAGGAAATTGAAGACTATTTGGGAATACCAGTCCTTGCAAAAATTCCTCACGATGTGCGGTTTGAAAAAACCCTTAAAGATAAAGTTCCATATATTCACATATATCCTAAAAGAAAAGCCTCAAAAGAATATTATAATCTGGCGAAAAGACTTTCTGGAAGAGTACGCACATAAAATTCTGATTTGTTTAAGACGAGTTATATAGAAAAATGGGGAAAGAAAAAATTAAGAGCGCTATAGTCTGCGAAGCTGGTTGTTCGGAGTTTGCAGCTAAGGAACTGGAAAAAAAGTACGGCATAAAAGACTGCACACTATCTGAATCATACGTTATGTTTGATGCAGATTTGGACACGCTTGTAAAAATAACTTACTCTTCCCAGTCCGCAAAAAGAGTTCTGATTGTAATAGCAAATGGTATCATAGACAAAAAAATTGAGGAATTGGAAAAAGACATATCAGAAAAAGTAACGCAGCAGCAACTGAATGATTTGCTGAACAACCAGTCATTCAGAATTAATTGCGAACGAACGGGAGAGCACGATTTCACAAGCGTTGATGCGGAGCAAACTACCGGAATTGAACTGGAAAAGAAAGTCGAAGGAAAAGAGCCCGTAAATCTCAAAAATCCGGATATTTACCTTTACATGAACATTCAGGGCAAAGAATACATTTTAGGAATTGACCTTGCTGGAAGAGACCTCAGCAAAAGAGAATATCGGCTTTTCAGCCATCCGGGAAGCATTAAGGGAACTCTTGCGTTCGCATTGCTGATGTTCTCAGGATATGACAAAAAAAATATTATTGTGGATGCATTTTCCCTGTCCGGAGAAATACCTATAGAAGCAGCACTATTCGAGTCGAATACTCCTGTGAATTTCTATGATAAAACTATGGCTCTTGAAAAGGCAAAATTATTTTCTAATATAGATGTCAAAAAAATTATCGGTGATATGGACAAAAAAATTACAAAGGCAAAAGGAAATTCCCTAATAAAATCTTTTGATGTCTCATTCAGAAATATTTCCGCGCAGAAAAAAAATGCAAAAATAGCAGGAGTGGAAAAGCACATATCTTTTTCCAGAACAGATTCCCATTCAGTAGATTTAAAATTGAACGAAAAAATAGATATTTTGTGCTCAAAAATAATAGAGCCTTCAAAAAACATAAATGAAAAAAGCGTTGTCAGAATATATGAAGAATTCTTCAGAAACATCAGCGCGGCATTAAAGAAGAAAGCCGTTGTAACATTTATTGTGAGAGACCCAAAGCTTCTTTTGGAGGAATCAGAAAAGCAGGGTTTTAAATTGGTAAACAAAAGAACGGTCTTTCAGGGAAAACAGAAATTTTTGTTTGTAAAACTTAGCTATGGAGGATGAGAATATGCAATGCAACATCTGTGGTAAAGAAGAAGCTGAATACGTATCGGAAATTGAAGGAACTGAAATGAAAGTTTGCCATGCATGTTCCGGATATGGAAAAAACACAAAAAAAATAAAAAAAGAACAGCCGATTGCAAGGAAAAAATATGTGCCTTACAAAGCAGAAAAAGAGAAACCAATAGAACTCATAGTCGATAATTACGCAGAGATAATAAAAAATACGAGAGAAAAAAGGGGGCTTAAACAGGAAGAGCTTGCAAAGAAAATAAATGAAAAGGAATCAGTCATTCATGGCCTTGAGAGCAGGCAAAGGGAGCCAAGAATTGAACTCGCGAGAAAACTTGAAAAATTTCTAGACATAGACCTTGTTGAGATACGAATGGAAAAGGACTTGCATCTAAAAACGCAGGTCACTCCCAATACCTCTCTGACTCTTGGAGACATGATTAAAATCAAGCACAGAAAAAAATAATTTTTCTTTATTTTTCTTATAATTTCTTTTGTTTAAAAATTGTAAATCATAGAAATCGGTCGTAAGTAGTCTTGCCTCGTCTTTTCAGTATCGTAAGAAACTCGCGAGTTTCTGCGATGCCGAGAGACGAGTCGTATCTACGAGTTAAAACAGGCAGTGTTGCCTCGTCTCGTCTGCATAAACAGAATAACCATTTCCTTATAAACACCGTCGGGAAATAAATTTAATGAAAGCTGAACTTTAAGAAATATTTAAAAAGACTCGAATCTTTCAGAGGCATATGAATGTTGTATACAATATATTAGCTTACCTTGTATGGTTTTTAGCAACATATTGGGTAGTGTTACTTCTTTTGATTGTTGTAAGCGGAAAAGAAAAACTTTTCGAAAAAAAGAAGTTTACATACAAAAATTATCCACGTGTAAGTGTTGCAGTACCTGCATTTAATGAAGAAAAAAAGATTTCTTTTACAATAAAATCGCTTAAGAGAATCAAATACAAAAATATGGAATTTATTATAATAAATGATGGAAGCAGTGATAAAACTAGTCAAGTTGTAACAAAAACCATTGCTGGAGATTCAAGATTTGTATTTATAGACAGAAAAGAAAACAAGGGAAAGGCAGCATCCTTAAATGAGGCAATATCCATAGCCACTGGAAAGTTCGTTGCAACAATGGATGCAGACTCGGTAGTTGAACCGAATATATTTATGAAAGTACTTCCTCATTTTGAAAATAAAAAAACAGCAGCAGTCACAGTCTCTGTTGCAGTAAAGAATCCTAAAACATTCCTGCACAAAATATTCGACCTAGAATACATAGTGGGCTTGTCCTTGTTTCTTAAGCTATTCTCGCTGGTTGATGCTGTTTTTGTGACTCCGGGGCCATTTTCAATATACAGAACGTCTGCAATCAAAGAAATAGGTGGATTTGATGAAAATAACATTACAGAAGATTTGGAAATAGCATATAGACTTCAAAAGGCAAGATACAAAATAGACAATTGCCTTGATGCTAAGGTATACACCATAATCCCTCCTAAATTCAAGGATTTATGCATTCAGAGAAAAAGATGGTATTCCGGTGCAATTCAGACCCTTATGAAACATAATAAAATGATTGGAAGAAAGAAGTATGGAACATTTGGCTATTTCGTATTATTTAATTATTCATTGATTTTCTTAGGAATGATATTATTCATAGGTTCATTGTACTTAGGAGCAACAAACATTTTTAATAATTTAATATATATTAGTCAAACTAATTTCAACTTTTTAGAACAGCTAAAATATTTACAATTTGATATACTTGCAACAGGACAAATCTCCTTGCTCGGATTTATTGCACTTGGAACAACAATGCTTACAGCAGTAGTCGGATTAGTGCTTACAAAAACTAAAATATCAGAAAAGAAACTTGGATTACTGGGATACCCCTTATTATTTTTCCTATATCAATTCTTCTGGATATTATCTGTCGTGGCAGTTATAAGGGGCAAGAAAATAAAATGGAGATAAAAAAAAGTATATTCGTAATGGAATTTCTTATAACGATAATATTGTTACTTTCTATAATTCTCATAGGTTCGGTTCTAAATAAGGGAAGAAAGAATTTTATTGATGAACAAATGCAATCAGTAAATGATATTAGCGATATGCAAGTATATCTGTTAATGTCGGATACTTATGGGGATAAAATAGCTTGTTTGTCCCTAAAATCAAAATTAAAAGACTGGGACAAATCACTTTGGGATCTAGGAAACAAATTGGAACAATATAGAATTGCTTCAGAAGAATTTTCAAAAGATGAATACTATTTGGAACAAAAAAAACAATTTAACGAAAAACAACAATTATATCTTATATTTCTAACAAAAATAAAATCAGATTGCAATTTAAATAAGACAATAATTACATTCTTTTTTCAAAACTCGAAAGACTGTAATAAATGCGATGACCAATCTTATATTCTCACAGATATAAAAAGAAAAGCAGGAGATGATGTTGCAATATTTTCATTTGATGCCGACTTAAATATCACAAATATAAATTTATTAATGGAATATTATGGTGTGAACGAATTTCCTTGCATAATAATTAATGAGAAAAAGTATTGTGGAATTCAGGACAGAAACTTCATTGTAGAAAAAATATGTAAAGACACTCCTGTGCCAGAATTATGCAACTAATTATTCTTTGATGTCTTCGCCGACATACCTGTAAATCTGGACTTCTTCATTGTCAAATATTTTGACAAAACTCTTGCTAGTCTGAAGCAGAAATAAAATGCCTTCGTCCCTAACACCCCAGATGCCGCCATTCTTCATGTCTTTATCAATCAAAATATGATAAATCTTTTTTTCCTCTAAAATTTTTTCCAATTGAGCCAGATTTCTTGAGTAATATATTGTATCTGCAATTTCAAGCCTGTCTTGGTAATCATCCTGTTTATAAGATAATCTGTCAAGATATGCTTTTCTTTTGGCAATTGATTCTATAAGAAAACCGTTGTTTTCAGCGCTGAGAACCACATTGTTTTCGTCAGTTGCAGAAAGATAATTTATTGCATCAATCTTTTTTTCGCTAATCATTGAACTTTCATTCTTAAAAAAAACCGCTGAAGAAAACAAAAGGCTGCAAATAATCAGTATCAAAGTTATGGATTTAATTTTCTCGACATTCCATTTTTTGTTTATCAGATAATAAAGCGCAACACCGGAAAGACCCACGAGTATAGTTGAAACAACAAAACGAATCTGGGGATAAAAAACAGAAAAAACGAACAGAACGATGGATAATGAATAAACCAAAACATATTTTAATCTTCTCTCCCATATGCACTGGATGCCAATTATTGCAAGAATTATTGTTATAATGGAATATCCCTCAACTGCCCCAAAAGAAGTCAGCAAGTTTGTCAAATCAGGCTTAATTGGCACTATTTCCAAAAGGGGATTAAAACCTATAAAAAATGATGACAAAATAACCAATCCCGTGCCGACAAACGCATGGGTAGTAAGCATAATTTCACGTTTTCTGTCCGCAACTCCGTAAGCTATCATTAAAATAAACAGAGCAATCGAAGCTGTAAAGTTCGTCAGAAGCGCTCCACAAAAAAACAATAGGGAAACATAATTTCTCTTAATAAAAAAATAAGCGGTTAAAAGCAAAAGTAAATATGCAAGCGAATCAGGAGTAAATACTGTAGAATTATAGATAAATATGGGA
>Ga0114931_10005056_pt1 | contig 16329 bp, 16 predicted proteins | sample 2SBtaG_FD_89579 | JGI IMG/M metagenome (GOLD analysis project Ga0114931, IMG submission 89579) | Deep subsurface microbial communities from Kolumbo volcano to uncover new lineages of life (NeLLi) - 2SBTROV14_V59a metaG | ecosystem: Environmental > Aquatic > Marine > Volcanic | place: Kolumbo...
CCATAAGTCCCTTGACGTTTGGTATCTCCATGATCACCCCTATGGAGCCTGTAACCGTACCGGGATTGGCAAATATCTTTGTGGCAGGGGCAGCGATGTAATAACCGCCTGATGCGGCAACGGACCCCATTGAGACAACCACGGGCTTTTCCTTCCGGAGCTTTTCAACCTCCTCATAGATCTCCTGTGAAGGCGCTACTGCTCCCCCCGGGCTGTCTACCCTCAGGATAACGGACTTCACAGAGGAGTCTTTCCTGTATTTCGTCAGTTCATCAATAACATCAGAGGATGAGACTATCGGCCCCACAACCTTTACAAGAGCCACCTTCTCGCCTATGGGCATATTCCGGCTGATGAGTGCAAAGACTACACTGAAGAGGATGGTGGCGAAAAGGAGCCCCGTGATAATAAAACAAAGTTTTTTCATTGCAGCGAAGGTTCTCTATTCCGGGAGATTCCCCATGAATAATATTTAAACCTCAACCTCCTGCTCATGGTTGGTATTCTTCAGACTCAGACCGATCTTTCGTCCCTCGAAGTCGAGCTTGATTATCCTTGCAATCAGCTCATCACCTTCCTTCAACTGCTCTTCCGTCCCTTTGTCGGAGGTGTCCATCTCGGACGAGTAGATAAGACCTTCAACAAACCCTTCTATCTCAACAAATATGCCATATTCAGTATGCCTGAGGATGCAGCATTTTACATCATCCCCAAGATGGAAGCGGGAAGGGATCTCCTCTTCCCATGGATCGGATGCGAGTTGCTTGAGACCAAGTGCCATCCTCTCCTTGTCGGGTTCCAGACTTAAGACAACGGTCTCGATTTCCTGACCCTTTCGCAGGATCTCAGAGGGGTGTTTTATATGCCGTGTCCATGACATATCGGATATGTGGAGGAGGGCATCCACACCTTCCGGTATCTCTATAAAGGCGCCAAACTCCGTAAGGCTTCTCACCTTGCCGATCACATGCTGTCCGGGTTCGTATTTGCGGGCGACCACATCCCAGGGCTTGGGTTTAAGCTGCTTGATGCCAAGGGAGATCCTCTTCTGTTCGGGGATTACATTCAGCACCTTTGCATCTACATAATCCCCGATCTCTATATAGTGTGAGGGGTGCTTGGGTCTCGAGGATCAGTCAATCTCGGAGACATGCACCAGCCCCTCGACACCTTCCTCAATCTCTACGAATGCCCCGTAATCGGTCAGGCTTACCACCTTCCCGTTTACCACCTTGCCCTCGGGGTATTTCTCGTCAATGTTTGTCCATGGATCCGGTCTCTTCTGCTTATAGCCTAGGGTTACCTTGTCCGTCTCGGGATCGAAACTGATGACAACAACCTCGACCTCCTGGTCGGGTTTAAACACATCAGAGGGGTGTCGTACCCGTCCCCATGAGATGTCTGAGATATGCAGGAGTCCGTCAATACCGCCGAGGTCGATAAAGACACCATAATCGGTGATGTTCTTGACGACTCCTTTTATCAGTGCGCCGGTCTTTAAATCCGTAAGGGTTTTCTCTTTCAGCCTCTTCCTTTCTTCTTCAAGGACCTCGCGCCTGGATACAACGATATTGGTCATTTTGGGATTTAGTTTCAGCACCTTTACAAGCACCTTCTCACCCAGGTGCGAGTCGGGATACTTCAGCGGCTTTATGTCTGCATGGGAACCGGGCATAAAGCCCTTTATACCCTTGATGCTGACCCTGTAACCTCCCTTTATGCGTTCCTGGACCACTGCCTCAAGGGGGACGCCCGTCTTTTCAGCATCCTGGAGTTCCCGATAGACCCGGATCCTTCTTGCCCGCTCAATCGATACCTTAATCATACCGTCCGAGTCGAGCCTTGACACATAAACCTCAACTTCACTTCCTACATGAATGTCTTCCCTTTCTTCCTTTGGGAATTCATAGAGGGGTATAAATCCCTCAGACTTGAACCCTATATCGATAACAGCGGTGTCGTTTTTGATGTCTATAATTTTTCCTTTCAGAACCGTGCCTTCTTCAATCGCAGGAATTGTATCTGAATAAAGATCGGCTAATTCCTTTTCGTGTGTGTCCATGAGCAAAATGACCTCCTCCCTTTATTTATGCTTCTATATAATAACAGATTCTTTAAAACAATAAAGAATACATTATTCATGGAAATCCTCGATCCTTTCCAGCACTTCTTTAATAATCCATTCGGGAGTGGATGCACCTGCGGTAATACCGACCTTGTTTATCCCTTTAAACCATGACGGACTCAGTTCCCCGGTAGTTTCAATGTGATGTGTCTCAACACCGATTCTCCTGCATAGAGTGGTCAGTTGTCTGGTGTTGGCGCTGTTTTTTCCTCCCACAACAAGCATGATGTCAACCTTACCGGCAAGTTCTTCTGTCTCCCTGAGGCGCAAAGCCGTGGAACTGCATATGGTATTATAAACCTTTATCTCCCTGGAAGTCTCAACTATACTGTTTAAGAGTCTTTTCAGGGCATCAATGGGCTGTGTTGTTTGAACAACCACCCCGACCCGGTCCTTGAGCCCCGGCAGCTCCTCATCGCTCCCCACTACCAGTGCGCCAGCTCCGGCATAACTGAGTATACCCTTTACCTCAGGGTGGTTGCTGTCGCCCAAAATTAATACCTGGTAGCCCTCCTCCTTCAGGAGTTTAGCATATTGCTGGGCCTTTTTTACAAATGGGCATGTGGCGTCTATCAGGTCGAATTCCCTCTCTTTCAGAGAATCGAAGAGCCCGGAAGGGATACCATGTGTGCGGATAATGATTGTATCGAAATCGTCAACGCCTTCAGCGTCTTCACTCAGCGGAAGAACACCTTACTCTTTAATCCTGTTGATTACCTGCGGGTTATGGATGATGGGGCCAAGGGTTCCCACCTTTCTGTCTGGGGCGGTAGTTGCGGTCTCAAATGCTATTTCAACGGCACGCTTGACGCCGAAACAGAACCCGGCCATCTTGGCGATATGTATTTCCATGGTATGGTAAAAGCCGATAATGCAATATTATAAAACTTCCATTATCTTTTTAACAGTATCCTCGATATCCATGGAGGTGGTATCGATATAGAGGGCATCGGGGGCCCTTTTTAGGGGGGCTATTTCTCGGCTTGAATCACGGATGTCCCTTTCCCTGATATCCTTGATAGCATCTTCCATTGTGATGTCCTTACCCGCGGTCTTGAGCTGAAGATATCTCCTCCGTGCCCGTTCCTCTCCGGAGGCATCGAGAAATAACTTCCTCCATGCCGTGGGGAACACCACTGTCCCCATATCCCTTCCTTCAACCACGGTGTCATGCCTCCGGGGATATCCCCTCTGGGTATCAAGGAGGAATTCCCTGACAGGTCTTCTGGCTGAAAAAACAGAGGAGTAATGGCCGATCTCCGGCGTCCTTATTTCGTCGGAGACATCTTCACCATTTATCAGGGTCCTGCCATCCGGGAAGTCTATGGAGAGATCATGAAGCGCCTCCCTGATCTGTTCATCCGTTATCCCGTCATCCAGTCCCTTTCTCCTGAGAAAAAGTGCAACGGCCCTGTAAAGGGCCCCGGTGTCAAGGTACTGAAACCCGAGCCTCTCAGCGAGTATCCTTGCAACCGTGCTCTTGCCGGCACCGGACGGACCGTCTATGGCGATTACTCTTTTCATTAAAACTGCCCCCTGTCCAGGGTACGGTACTGAATTGCCTCAGAGACATGGTAGGGCTGTATATGTTCAGACGCCTCGAGATCGGCAATGCTCCTTGAGACCTTGAGGATACGGGTATAGGCCCTTGCAGAGAGGGAGAGTTTATGCATAGCGGTTTCAAGGATACTCTTTGCCTCCTTTGTGAGTATACAGTGCTTCTTGATATGCCTGGTCCTCATCTGTCCGTTACAGTAGATCTTATCCCTGCTGAACCGTTTAAGCTGGACTTCCCTGGCCCTGATTACACGATCCCTGATAACCTCTGAACTCTCACCTGTTGTGCTTGAAGACAGTTCCTTGTACTCAACGGCAGGCACCTCAATATGGATATCTATACGATCAAGCAAGGGACCGGACACCCGGGTCCTGTACCGGTGTACCTGCGAAGGGGTGCATGTGCACTGATGCTTCTCGTCCCTGATGTAGCCGCAGGGACAGGGGTTCATTGCAGCGACAAGCATGAACCTCGCCGGATAATTCACCGAGGCTATTGCACGCGAAACGGTTACCTCACCGTTTTCAAGGGGCTGTCTCAGTACCTCAAGGACGTTCCTCTTAAACTCTGGAAGTTCATCGAGAAATAAAACCCCATTGTGTGACAGTGATACCTCGCCGGGCTTCGGGAATTGTCCCCCTCCGATGAGGGCTACATCTGAGATGGTATGGTGTGGTGCCCTGAAAGGCCTTGCGGCAAGGAGTGACTGGCCTGAGTTAAGGGTCCCCGCCACACTGTGTATCCTCGTTGTTTCAAGTGCCTCATCGAATGTCATGTTTGGAAGAATGGCGGACAGCCTCCTGGCAAGCATTGTCTTACCGGAACCGGGCGGGCCGATCATGAGTATGTTGTGTCCTCCGGAGGCTGCAACCTCGAGTGCCCGTTTTGCATGTTCCTGCCCCTTTACCTCTGAGAAATCTTCATCATAGCAGGATGCGAGATTAAGGATGTCTTGAAGGTTTACCTCATGCGGGGAGGTACTCCGGGAGTCGTTCAGAAACTCGATTACCTTAATGAGGGACTCCATTCCATAAACGGACAGGCCCTCAACTACTGCTGCTTCAGGGGCATTTTTTTCCGGAAGTATGATGCCCTTCAGGCCCATCTCCCTTGCCTTGATAGCCATTGAGAGCGCCCCTTTTACAGGCTTGAGTCTTCCGTCGAGTGAGAGTTCGCCGGTTATCATAAAGTCAGCGGAGGCTTCAGGCTTGAGGACCTCTTCAGATCCAAGTATACCAACTGCTATCGGAAGGTCAAAAGCGGAGCCCTCCTTCTTGAGATCGGCAGGTGCGAGGTTTACGGTTACCTGTTTGAGGGGAAAGATAAAACCCGAGTTCTTCAGGGCTGCCCGGACACGGTCCCTGCTTTCCTTGACCGCTGTATCGGGGAGACCGACCAGAGAGAAGTGGGGAAGCCCCTTGGAGGTAATGTCGACCTCCACCTCTGCAGGGAGGGCCTCTATTCCTATGAGTGTTGCGCTAATAGTCTTTGAAAGCACCATTAAATTATAGGAACTGGGGAATAATATTGCAAGTTTTTCAGGGAATCCACCAGCGATTACGCAACATTTAGGTCGCTGAACCTGTCAAAAAATTCTGTAAATATCACCCCTGAAATAAATTCAGCATGACAAACAACTGTGGTTTTTTGTCATTCCGGCTTGTCCGGAATCGTTCTTTAAGAAGGATTCCCGACTCCCGAATGCGTTCGGGATTGCGGGAATGACAAATGACTGTATTTTATACACAGACTCTATATTTAATAATATTTTTGGGAGGTAGAGTATAATAATCACCAGAACTGTCAATGCACTTCGTGACTAACCCAAGTGCTTTTCATGTCTTAAATCTGTTGATAAGATCGTGCCGGGGATTAAAGGCGTTGACAAAAGGGCATGGAATCGGGAAAAATTGTAAGGCTTTGGCCCTGTTCCGGATGCCCGGGGAGAGGAGTGTTTTTATAGATCTATTGTCGCGTCAACTTTGTAATGTCGGGGTGTTTGAATTGTCATTCCCGCTACGTCGGGAATCATACTTCTCTTAGATTCCGGACAAGCCGGAATGACAATTGAGAGTTGACACGACTCTATCTGTTTATTGTGAGTCAGGAGGATTTAATGCCGATAAGGTATAAGGTTACATTTCTCAATATAGTGGACAACCCTTTAATCCGTATCCCCGTCTTTTTAGTATTCATACTGATTGGTCCCCTTTTTCTTCCCGGGAAGGCTGCTGCAGATACACCGGAGGGACTGGAGGGTTTTTCTCCCTTTCCGCCGGCCCAATCTGCCAGGGAGTTCTTTTTCCGTGAAGAGGATCAGGGGATGGTATGCCTGAACAATGAAATCTCTCAGGATGAAGATACGGTTGTCTACGGTGTGGAGGAGCAGCATAGTGAATATGTGATTCTTGCGTCCTATTCACAGAACGTCCTTGCCCGTTCATCCATTGAGAGACAGATAGCCCTGTATACCACCAGGAAACGGAAAACATTTGCAAAGTGGCTTGAGCGCTCAGGAAGGTATCTGCCCCTGATCAGGGATATCTTAAAGGAGGAGGCTCTTCCCGAGGATCTGATCTTCTTGCCCCTGATCGAGAGTGGATATAATACAGCCGCCCGGTCGCACGCCCGTGCCGTGGGGCCCTGGCAGTTTATCTCGGCAACAGCCAAAAGGTATGGTTTAAAAATCAATTATTGGGTAGATGAGAGGCGGGATCCGGTAAAGTCAACAAGGGCTGCTGCCCGCTACCTGAGTTCCCTCTACGAGCAGTTCTGTTCCTGGCCCCTTGCCCTTGCTGCCTACAACGCAGGTGAGGGCCGTGTGAGGATGGCTATCAGAAGAAGCAGAACAGATGACTACTGGAAGATTGCCCGGTCGCACTATTACCTGAAGAGGGAGACAAGGAATTACGTCTCAAAGTTTATTGCTGCAGGGACTATCGCCTCCGACCCCGAGGCGTATGGATTTAATGATATCGACTACCACAGACCGATCTCCTTTGAAGCGGTAACCATAAATCATCCTGCATCCCTGTCGTTCATTGCCAGGTGTTCCGGCACCTCTCTGAAGGTGATCAAGGGATTGAACCCTGAACTCAAAAGGTGGTGTACACCGCCGAATTTAAGAACCTATACCGTGAGGATACCCAAGGGGATGGGAGAGGATTTCAGGAGGTGTTTTGAGAATGCCTCTGCAAGGGACAGGATGCCCAGGATACCTTATATAATCAGGCAGGGCGACACCATCTCCGAGATTGCTGAACGTTACGGGGTGCCACAAAAGGAAGTTTATGCCCTGAATAAGGGAATCAGTCCAAGAAGACTGAGACCGGGCTCGATGATTTACCTGCCCCCTGTGGATGCAAAGAGGGGGCGTGTGATCAGTAGGCCCAACAGGTCAAGGTCCGTACCCTATGTAGTTCAGGCCGGGGATACCCTTTATGACATAGCCGCTAAATACCGGGTATCAAGAAGGAAGCTTTATGCCCTCAACAGCGGGCTGGATCCAAGGCGTCTGAGGCCCGGTGAACTTATCTACCTCCCCTATCGGGATTAGTATCCCCCTTATTTTTTAACGGCTTTCTTATTCTCTCTTTTGTCTGTCCCCTTTTTACCGGAAGGCCCTTCCTCATTCTTTGTTCTGGCCAGGGCAGTGCTGTAATAGGGGGATTCCGGGAAGCTGTCAACAAGTATTTTGAATGCCCTCAATGCCTCATCCTTCCTGCCGAGGCTCTCGAGGATCCGACCCCTTTCAAATAGCGCAACATCCTTAAAAAAGGGGCTGTTTTTCAGGTTGAAGAGTGTGTTGAGGGTCTTGAGGGCCGCCTCTTTATCGCCCTTTTCAAGCTCTATCATGGCAATCTTGTAGTACGCAACCGGGAGGATTTCACTATCGGATGAATATTTCTTTGCGAGTTTTTTTAAGGTAATGAGGGCTTCGTTTTTTTTGCCGAGTTTGTATTCGGTGTAGGACAGGTATAGAAGCCTTACCGGCGAGCTCTTCTTTTTCAGGGCGGCTTGAAAGTCTTCGTATGCCTTATTCAGCCGTTCTTTTTCCTTTGCATCGTTTTTTGTTGTGTAAAGCCCTTGATATAACTTGTATCCCTCATACTCAAGGGCAGCAGCTTCACTGTTTAAACGCCTGTTGTAATATATGCTGAAGGAGACTGCTATGAGAACGAGTATCAGGATGCCGGCTACAATATGGACAAATCGCCGGTTGCCTTCATAGTAGTCCCTGAATCTTTGATAAAAGGAGAGGACCTCTTGCTCTGCGATGCTTCTCTTATGGGTTCGTTTTTTGATCGGTTTTGGCATTTTTTTCCTCCATGTAGTCCGGGCCTTCCGTTATATATTGCACTGAGCAGAATTATTATAACCTAAACTGAGCGGTTCAGCGGTTTAGTTATTAAGCAAAGCAGGTTTTTTATATCTTTGATATTTTTTCGGCATTCCTAAAGATTGAGTCTATCTGTTTCCTGTCGAGTCCTGCCGAGAGGATTATCTCTTCAGCAAATGACCTGTTTATTAAATCTCCGGGGGAATGGGCATCGGTATTTATTACCAGTGTGGCGCCATGTTTAACAGATAGGGAAGCCACATGGCCATTTGAGAGACTGTGTCCCTTCCGGCCGCTCAATTCAAGGGACACCCCCTTTTCTGCAGCAAGGATCACATCTTCTTCAGAAATAAGGCCGGGATGTGCCAGGATATCCGCGCCCGCCTCTATGGCGGCCCTGTTTGTCCCCTCAATGACGGGTTCAACAATGGTTTCACCATGAACAACAACCAGCTCAGCACCAAGTTCCCTGGCCTTTTTTACAAGGTCCGGAAGCTGCCCCGGGAGGGCATGGGTAAGTTCGGTCCCCGGGATGACCCTAACCGGCTGGACCCCGTTGAACTCCCTGGCAATGGCAGCTATTCTCGGTATTATTAAGTCCATGTTTGAGGAGTCCATATGATCGGTTATGGCTATTGCCCTGTATCCCTTAACGCAGGCCCGTCTAATAAGCTCGGCAGGTATGAGTTCGCCGTCGCTGAAGATGCTATGAGTATGTAAATCTATCATTCTCTATTAATTGGATCAAACGGGTGAAACGGCCCTTAATAAACCTAAGCTTTAATTATATCATTTATCGTAAGGATTGAATGAAAGGGGTATCCTCTTCTTTCGATGTTTTCCCTTCCTCCCTCTTCGCACCTGTCAAGCAATGCAATTACCCCGAGTATCTCAAGGCCGAATCCCTCAACCGCATCGATTGCCTTTATTGTCGATCCCCCGGTTGTTACAACATCCTCGAGGACCACCACGGGGTCGCCGCTCCTGAGGTTGCCTTCAACCTGCTGGCCCATACCGTGTCCCTTGGGCTCCTTTCTGATTACAAAGGCATCTATGGGGTTTTTCGTATCAAAGGAATGTCTCGCCACTGCCATTGCTATGGGATCTGCCCCGATGGTCAGTCCTCCGACGGCCCTGGGCCTGAGGTCCCTTTCCTGTATCTCCTCATAGACGAGTCTCCCCGTGATATAGAGACCCTCGGGGGTATAGTTTACCTGTTTGAGGTTGAAGTAATATCTGCTTACATTCCCGGAAGAGAGTCTGAATGAAGGCTCCTCACTGTACTTGAAGGCCCTTTCCCTAACAAGTTCAATAAGACGGTCCCTAAGGTTCATTTTATTTCGTGATTGCCGGGTGCGAGGATTTCATGTTTAATTGTCTCCTGAAGACCCCGTTTAAGGTCATATTCCGGTGACCATCCGAGTACTGCTGCCGCCTTGCTGATATCGAGGGCGCTTCTCCGCAGGTCCCCCGGTCTTGCAGCCCCCCTGAGGGGAGAATCGAATTTCTTATCATTGGCGAGGCCGTGGCTTCTCATGATTTCAAGTATTTCGCGGTAGAGTGCCCCTGTGGTCGTCTCCAGTGAGGTGCCGATGTTTATTGTTTCTCCCTGCCCACTTGAAAGTGCAAGGATATTGGCCTTTGCCGCGTCACCCACATAACAGTAATCCCTTGTCATGCCGTCGGGGGCTTCAGGGTAGTTATAGATTTTGGGGACAACTGAATCACGGAGCTGTTTCATGAAGATGGCTACAACTCCTGCCTCACCATGGGGAACCTGTCTGGGCCCGTAAATATTGGCATACCGTAACACCGTGTAATCGAGATCATAATGATTCCTGTAGAACTTCAGGTAGTATTCGGAAGAGAGTTTGGTTATGGCATACGGGGAAAGGGGTTCCGGTGCTTCTGTTTCAGGCGTCGGTATGTTGTCCTTCTCACCATACACCGCCCCTCCGGTCGATATGAAGATGAACTTCTTCACCCAGAAACGGACAGAGTTCTCCAGGAGGTTCAGCAGGCCTATTATGTTGATATCTGCATCAAAGAAGGGGTCCTTGACGGAAGCAGGGACGGACATCTGGGCGGCATGATGGTTTACAATGTCAGGCCTTTCAATGGCAAATACCTTCTCAACCTCCTCAGATCGTACATCAAGGAGGTAGAACCTTGTAGCGTGATTGATGTTTTCAGTCCGTCCGGTAAAGAGGTTGTCAATGATTACGACCTCATGTCCCGCTTCAATATAGCCATCAACTACGTTGGATCCAATAAAGCCTGCACCACCGGTAAGAAGGATTTTCATGACGACTCCGGGTATTTAGGATTTCTCAAGTGATAATGATAACATATATCGTCATTCAAAGTGCTATAATTACCCCTGTTACGGGATCAATTGGTTCAGTTTGCTCTGCCCGAGGTCCATGCAGAGAGAAACAGGACGATACTGCTCTATGTGATGGCAGGCATGATCGAGGGACTTCTACCCATGCTACTGTGAAAGCAGCGGGTCAGGTAGTCCGGCTTCCTGAAAGCCCTTGTTCCTGTAACGGCAACTGTCACAGACAAGGCAGGGCCTGCCTTCGGGGGTCGGGTCATAGCAGCTCCAGGTGAGTCCGTAATCAAGCCCCAGTTCCCTGCCCTTACGTATGATCTCAGCCTTTGTGAGATAAAGCAGAGGCGCCCTGATCCTGAACCCGATCTCTCCTTCCACAGAGGCCTTGGTCGCAAGATTTGCCATTTCTTCAAAGGCCCGCAGGTATTCCGGCCTGCAGTCCGGATATCCGCTGTAATCAACGGAGTTTGCTCCAATAAAGATATCCGACGCCCCAAGCACCTCGGCCCAGCCGAGGGCGAAGGATAAGAAGATCGTATTCCTGGCAGGTACATAGGTTACGGGGATAGCCCCCGGGGATTTCTCCCTCGGTACGGATATGTCCGGGCTTGTAAGGGCAGAGCCTCCAATCTCCCGCAGATCAAAACTGATAAGGAGGTGTTTATCCGCTCCGGTGTATTCAGCCACCCTCCCGGCTGATTCAAGTTCCCTTCCGTGCCTCTGTGAGTAATCGAAGGTCAGGGCGTAACATTGAAAGCCCAGATAAGGCTATTGCAAGGGTTGTAGAGGAGTCTATGCCGCCGCTGAGCAGTATGACGGCCTTTTTTTTACCTGTTTCCGTCAAAATATGTCATCCCCTGTATCAGGCTTTTTATCAGGTCCGGCGCTGAATAACCTGAATCCACTTTCCGTTGGTTCATAGAAAAACCGATTGTTCCAGGGGTCTTTTATCGTTCCTGCCGGCAAGGTGTCAGGATAGTGTCCCTTCAACATCCGGTACTCTTCGATGGATTCCCTCACATGTTCGATTTTACTTGCTGCGGAGAGCCGTTCAAAAAGAGCAAACTCCCTCCACAGTAACGGGACCGTTGAGACTGCAAAGGCAAGCAGGAGCAGAACAGGTATAAAATATACCAATATTCCGGGAACAAGGGTGCTCTTTTGTGCAACCGCCTCTTTTATATCCTCGCCACGCTCAACCGGTTCTATCAACCCATTCTCAAGGAATGAAACCAGGCTCTTTGAGATAGCCAGGTCATCACCCGCCGAGAGTTCTACAACGGTACTGACGTCATTTTCTCCATCAATATATAACAGGGTCTCCTTTTCCTGTTCCGTCAGGTCCTCCTCAAGGGGTTTATCCGTCCTTTGGAAGACCGTATCCAGTGTCAGTATCCCGTCAATGACAGACCACTCATCAACTATCCTCAGCCCCTCCATCAGGATATGCTGGGTGTCAAGGGATATGCCGAGATCCTTATCTATCGGTACCCCCTGGGGTTCAAACTCATAGGTCCCCTCTTTCCAGGAGAAGATATGGACGACCTGGTCTATAATCTGCCTCGTTATGATCTCTGTCAGGTCCTCCCTTGTGACAAGACCCCTTTTGATTATCAGAGATCCAAGTCTTGTAAAGGAACTCTTCTGTTCCTCCAGGAGTCCATTCAGGTCGTCTTCCGACAGCAGGCCCTTTTTAACCAGTATTCTCCCAAGCCTGCCGTCCTCGGGCCTCTTTGAAGACTTGGTGGCCACCACATTACCCTCATTAAAATACACCTTAACCCTGTCCAGGGTGCCTTCTACATAGAGGACACCTGTTTTCTTCTGGTAGTAAAGAAGCTGGAGTATGTCGGCCAGACCGAATTCCTTTATGGAGCCTTCTAAAGCCATCCCTTTTTCAACCTCTTGCGCGTATAAATTAATGACAGCGTATATGTAACGGCCATCATCAGAACGGACAGTAAAGTAAGCCAGCCGGGACTGTAAGGATAAATGTTGAAGGTGAACACCCGGGAAAGTAATGCCAGCAATGTGAAAAACAAGAAGGACGTCAGGAATACCGTGCCCGCAAGGAAGCGGTTTCCCAGTATGAGGGGTGCTCCGGGCACAATGTAGGTGAGTGCGGAAAGAACGGCTTTCCTCTGCTCCCGGTATCTATATGTCTGAAGTATGTGCTCTATCCTCTCTGCGGGGTTTGTTTCAAAGGTGATCATGTTTCTGAAACATTCAGAGCACATGCCTCCCCAGAAGAGCCTCTTCTGGCACCTGAGGCAGAAGATCTTTCCGCACTTGGGACACCTCATTGCGTCTCCCGGTGATTTTCTCCGGATATACAGTATCGCTATAAGGATCAGCGCAACAATGCTGAAGAGATAAAACTTCCACAGAGCACCCCCTTTCTCGGTATTGCCTATCTTCCGGGCAAAGCGTAAGAGTTCGGGCAGGGAGAGCCTTTCCGACATGAAGTGCATCGAATCTATGCTGCTCCAGACCTCTCTGAACCGGGTTATCCGTTGAAAATCCATCTTCACTGCCTTCGCAAACAGCTTGTCTCCTGTGATGAAATCGAGTCTCTCACGGGCAATTATGCTCAGGTTATAATAGGCGGAGGGTAGGGGGTTTATCTTAATTGCCTACTGATACATTTTCCCGGCATTGTCAAGGTCTCCCTGTCCTGCATAGCAGTTGCCGAGGTTGATATAGACCCTGGCATCCCTTTTCTTTGACAGGATGCCTTGGTATATTTTTATTGCCTCGTCAAAACTTTCGTTTTTCTGGAGTGAAAGTGCATATGAGAATCTCGATACGAAATCGGTCCTTTCCTTGATCTGTCCCAAAAGGGAGGGACTGTTCAGGCCTTCATTTATAGAGACGGCCGCCTTCAGGGCAGGCGATGCGCCGGAGCCGATATATCTGTCAAGGTATCTGCCGAGAGGGGAGACGAGGATCAGCAGGGCAAGCAGGACATACCCTGTCAGGCGTGAACTTCCCCTGACATTCAGGAAGGCAAGAAACAGGAGGGAGGCAGTCAGGTAGTGCAGTCCAAAAAAGGATATTGGTATAACAGCGAGGAAGGAGGCGTTATTTAAATCCTCTTCAGCTTCATGAACGATCAGTTGAGTATCACCGGAAAGACGCAGCAGGGCAATAAACAGAGAGAGCAGAAAGAATGTGATAACTATTGTGGCAATCAGTACTCCCCTGAGGTTGAATCTCCACTAGAAGTTATCCCTGCATGCAGTCAGACCCTTGTAAAGATACCTTAGGGATGAAACGAACCCTGTTGGGTTGGGGGCAATGGTTTTTTTAAACAGCATAAAGTAGATAGCCGGATTATCGGGATAGATCTTTGCAGCCGTTAAAAGAAGCCTCTCCGCCGTCAGGGGGTCTTTGTCCTCCGATTGCTTTAAGAGGACATTTGACAGGATTTGTGGGTTTCTCAGTGAATCCTTATTGATGAGGTCGGCACGAACAACGCATGGGAAAGCGATTATTATAAAGATGACTATAAAAAAGACAGGGATTACCGCCTTGCGAATCATAACCTTATTATATCACCCTTTATTACTTTGTCCCACTTTTGGTTCAGTCCCGTTTGCGAGCCTTTTTATATTCTTGCGGTGCTTGAAAAAGATCAGGAGAGCCAGGAGTATCGATAAGATGAGTCCCTCTCTTGTTGAGTTGAATATTACCATATTTACAGGTAAAAGTCCAAACGCAACAAGGGCTCCCAAAGAGGAGTACCTAAAAAAAAAGACCACGACAACCCACAATGCAACGGTTACCAGCCCGACCGTGGGCAGATATGCCAGAACCACACCGATTGAGGTGGCCACCCCCTTTCCACCCCTGAATCCAAGGAAGACGGAGAAGTTGTGCCCCAGTACCGACAGGAGACATGAAAGCGCCGTGTAAGGCTCCCCATATCCCGTTGACCGCAGCAGGATTACAGGGAAGACCCCTTTCAGAATATCACCAGTGAGTGTGAAAAATGCCTCCTTTTTCCCTACACTTCGCAGTACGTTTGTTGCACCGATGTTTCCGCTTCCTGTATTCATCAGGTTTATTCCCCTTGCCTTCGCTATCACCAGACCGAAGGGGATTGAGCCTGAAATATAGGATAAGAGCAGTAAAAATAGCGGGAATGGATTCATGTCATTTTCTTCCAGAAAGAGAATGTGTATTTAATGCCTGAAAAAACAGCGAGTAGCAGTGAAAGCCAGATAAGTATGGTTCCGGGAAGATAGAGGTTAATGCCAAAAAGACTGTCTTTTAAAAGCAGGGCTAATATTGCAAGTATCTGTGCCGTTGTCTTCAGCTTTCCACCGGTTTCAGCGGGAATGACTATATCCCTGGTAAGTGCCACAACCCGCAGTCCTGTTACCAGGAACTCCCTTATTATGATTACTATTGCCACAAATGAAGACAGACTCTCCATCTCGACAAGCAGCACAAGGGCTGTGATTACCAGGAACTTGTCCGCAATAGGGTCAAGAATTATACCGAACTTGGTGACCTGCCCGGTCCTTCTTGCAATATACCCGTCAAGAAAGTCGGTCAGGGAGGCAATGGAAAAGATAACGGCCCCTAAAACCGGATAGGCAGGCGCAGCAACTATGAAAAAGGGTATGAATACTATCCTGCTAAGGGTCAGGATGGTTGGCAGATTAAGCCTTACGGTAACCATCAATAATGCTCTCCCATAGGCCTTTTGCCTTCAGAATCAGGTCGGTAACCTCTCTTACAGCACCTCTGCCGCCTTTGTTTTCCGTTACCATTAATGAGTAGTCCTTGACATTGTTATCAGCGTCCATGACGGCAACGGGGAATCCTGCTCTTTTAAGGATTGGTATATCCACGATATCATCTCCGATATATGCGATATCCTCATCTCTAAGAGAGTACTTGTTCTTGAGTTCCTCATAGGCGACCACCTTGTTAAAACATTTCTGGTATACCTCCCTGATTCCCAGCTCACGGGCCCGGCGTTCCACGACCCTTGAGTACCGACCCGTTATGATGGCGACATCCACCCCATTTCCGGCGAGGAGTTTAAGGCCATGTCCATCTCTCACATGAAATGACTTGACTTCGTTGGCCTCATTGTCGAGGATGATGCTCCTGTCAGTGAGAACGCCGTCAACATCGAGGATAAGAAGCTTCACCTTTTTTGCTGCTTCAACAATTTCCCTCTTGCTCACCAAAACCCGCCTTTCCGAGAAGTTACTCAAGAGATATGATTCTTTTAATTATACATTCATGGAGATTTTTTGACAAATCAGGAAGAGTTATGCTAAGTTTGTAAGATTTTTTATATTGAAAGGAATTAGAGAGTGAAGCTGAGAAGATCGAGAAAGTTATTCAAAAAAGCCGTTGATTTTATCCCCGGAGGGGTTAACAGTCCCGTAAGGGCATTCAAGTCCGTAGGTGGAGATCCACTGTTTATAAGCCGTGCAAAGGGCTCCAGGATATATGATGTGGACGGCAACGCATATATAGACTATCTTCTCTCCTGGGGACCCATGATACTCGGACATGCCCATCCAAGGGTCGTAAAGGCGCTGAAGAAGGCCATAGAAAACGGGACGAGTTTCGGCGCTCCTACCGAACTGGAGATTATCCTTGCACAGATGCTCATCCAGGCATATCCATCGATGGATAGGGTGAGGATGGTTAATTCAGGGACTGAGGCCGCCATGAGCGCCATAAGGGTTGCCCGGGGATATACGGGGAGGGAAAAGGTAATAAAGTTTGAGGGCTGTTATCATGGGCATGCAGATGGTCTCCTTGTGAAGGCGGGCTCCGGTGCAACAACCTTCGGGGTGCCTGACAGCCCGGGAGTACCCAGATCGTATGCGAGACAGACAATCACCCTTCCGTTTAACGATATCAAGGCAGTGAAGGAAGTTATCGAGAAGGGCTGGAAGGAGATTGCCTGTATAATACTTGAGCCGGTTGTTGGAAACATCGGC